>SDBV01001669.1_pt1 | contig 33394 bp, 29 predicted proteins | sample 2277081 | NCBI WGS metagenome assembly SDBV01 (sample SAMN10402039, study PRJNA504765) | marine sediment metagenome | isolation source: marine sediment core GS10_PC15, 223 cmbsf | place: Arctic Ocean: Southern Knipovich Ridge | collected 2010 | reverse complement strand
AGGGGCTCTTTTAGTTATAGGTTTCTTAAAGGCTCTTTTTAACTGGATTGAAGATATCAGGAGGGTAATAAAATGAGTTATATTGGAATAATAATTACATTTGTATTTATAAATAATTTCATTCTTGCTCAATTTTTAGGCTTATGCCCTTTTATAGGTGTTTCCAAAAATGTTGAGTCTGCAATCGGTATGGGTTTTGCTGTTACATTTGTAATGGCTTTGGCTTCAATTTCTACATGGGTAATATATAACTATATACTTATTCCTCTGGATATAACTTTTTTACAGACTATAACTTTTATTCTTGTAATAGCAGCACTTGTTCAGTTTGTTGAACTCGTAATTCAAAAAATATCACCTGCCCTTTATAAGGCACTGGGAATATTCCTTCCTCTTATTACAACTAACTGTGCTGTATTGGGAATTGCTCTTATAAATGTCAGGAATGATTACGGTGCTCTTGAAAGTTTCATTGCAGGTATTGCTGCAGGACTTGGTTTTCTTCTTGCAATTCTTTTAATGTCAACAATTAGAGCTAAATTAGATTCAGAATGGGTTCCAAAGCCTTTTAGGGGTATCCCCATTGCCTTTATAACAGGTGGACTTATGGCCCTGGCTTTTATGGCTTTTGATAATGCTTTACTAAATAATCTGCTTGGATAGTCTCAGGAGATCAAATGGTTTTTATTAAGATACTTTTTTCATTTATTTCTGTGACCCTGATAGGTGGGGTTCTTGGAATCGGCCTGGCATTTGCGGCAAGAATCCTTGCTGTAAAAAAGGATGAGCGAGTTGGTGCTGTAGAAGAAATACTTCCCGGTTCCAACTGTGGTGCATGTGGTTTTCCAGGCTGCTCCGGTTATGCTGAAGGCATAGTAAATGAGGATGCCGATATCACACTCTGCAGTCCTGGTGGACCAACAGTGTTGGCAAAGATTGCGGAACTAATGGGGAAAGAAGCTGATTCCATGGGTGAAAAAATGGTAGCCCAGGTTCATTGCAGAGGAAATAGAGATACATCAACTTATACATACAACTATGAGGGATTGAATGACTGTAATGCAATGCAAGCTATGTATAATGGAGATAAGGATTGTAAATATGGTTGTCTCGCTGGTGACAGCTGTATAAAGGTCTGTCCTGTTGATGTGATAAGCCGGGATAATAAGAATAGAATATGGGTTGATGAAGATCTATGTATTAGCTGTGAGAAATGTGTAGTTGTTTGTCCTACCGGTGTAATGCAAATGATACCCTATAGTGCTGATGTAATTGTAGCATGTAACTCTCTGGACAAAGGTGGAAAAGTAAAAAAATATTGTTCAGTTGGCTGTATTGGGTGTAAAATATGTGAAAAGAAGTCTGATGAAGGCGGTTTTGTCGTTGATAACTTTCTTGCAACTATCAATTATGAAAAGAAGGGTGATCGCAGTGGTGCCATGAAGGGCTGTCCTACAAAGTCTATAATATCAGCCAGAACCGCCGAATTAACCATAGAGGATGTGGAGGAAAAACAGAAAGTTAATGAATAGAATTAAACTGACATTTGGTACTTATAACAGTCAGCCTGTTGGAAGTACCAATGATCAGTTGGAAACAGCTTATAAAAACTCCTACAGACCGTTCCTGAAGATTCTGTATGCATTTCCAAAAGTAAAAGCAGCCATCCATTACTCAGGGGTACTTCTTGAATGGTTTGAGGACAAACATCCTGAAATAATTCTACTGATAAATGAGATGGTTAAACGTCGTCAGATAGAACTTGTTGGAGGCCCTTTCTATAATCCAATTTTAACAATAATTCCAAATAAAGACCGAATAAGCCAGATAGAGTATCTGACCACTTACATCAGGAAGCACTTCGGGAAAAGACCAAGGGGATGCTGGATACCTGAAAAAATTTGGGAGCCTACTTTAAGTTCAAATATCAAAAATAGTGGAATGGAATACACTTTTCTGGATGATGCCCTTTTTAGAAAAGCAGGTGTCCAGGGATATGAGCTTAATAGAGTCTATATAACTGAGGATCAGGGAAAGCACATACATGTTTTTCCTATTGATAAGGAACTTTCTGAAGACTTTAACGATCCTGAGCGGATCGTTGAATCATTACTAAAACTACTTGAGAGTGGAAGTACAGAAGTATGTACTATGATGATCGATGGTGATAGTAAAATAGCTGCAGATTCATGCAGTAAAGATGGTTGGTTTGAATTTTTTTTTGAACTTTTGACGGAAAATGCAAGGAGGATACAGACTATAAATCCTGGCAGATATATACATACTCTGGGAGCAGTCAAAAAAGTTTACTTTCCATGCACTACTAATGAAAGATATTTTCGACAAAATTTTTCAAAATATACTGAAAGTAATCTTCTTTATTCAAAAATGATGTATATGCATAATTTGGTAAGTCAGGTTAAACGGGATAAGGTTCGGAAGAAGAATGCACGTGAAGAAATTATGAAAAGTCAATGTAATACACCATATTGGCATAATAATATCCCGGGAATCTATGATAACAATTTCCGTAAAGCTGCATACAGTCATTTGATTAATGCAGAAAAAAGCACAAGAGAAAAGGGTATATTTACTACTTCACTCAGCACAAATGATTTTGATTTTGATGGAGGGGATGAGTACCTCTATCAGGGACAGTATATAAATGCATATGTGCATAAAATAGGTGGAGTATTATTTGAACTGGATTACCTTGTAACATCATGGAATTATCTGGATACCATGAGCAGATACAAAGAACCGTATCATCAGAAGGAACATGAAAAAAACGGATTTGACTGGTATGCCAGAAATGCTTTTGTAGATCATTTTATTGAAGATGGCTGCAGCATTAATGATTTTTCAAGTATGAACTATAAGGAATTAGGAACGTTTGTTGATTCTGAATATTCACTTGTGGATCTTGACAGGGACCGAAAAGCACTGGATCTACAATCAAAAGGTTCAGTAACAATAAAACGAATTAGGAAAAGTTTGAAAATAGTAAAAATATATGATTTTAAAAAGAATTCCATACAGGTAAGATATAAAATTATAAACCTTTCAGACGATAAGATTAAAGTTAACTTTGCCTCAGAACTGAATTTTTCATTAAATAAAATATCAAATAACTTATCTATTAAAGCCGGCAATAAAGATAGTCAGAGTGAAATTGATCAAAACTATTTTGAAGCTGATGATATAAGCGAGATTACAATACATGAAGTTAAAAAGAAAGTTACAATATCACTATCAGGGTCTGATAATTTTTCTCTGTGGAAATTCCCTGTGGAAACTTTGACAAAACGAATGGATAAGATTGAACCTATTTACCAATCAACATGTTTTGTTCTCCGCTGGCCGGTGGAGATTGAATCAAATAAGACCTGGACAACTTCAGTTACAATTAGACTGGAAAAGAAATAAGGTAGAGACGTAGCGTGCTATATAGCACGCTACGTCTCTACTGTTCTTTGCGTAATAAAATCAATAGTTCGTTTTGCCATGGTTTTATTTCTATTGGTAATTCCTCTTCCACCAAAATAAATTCCATAAAGGATTCTCTGTATTTTTTTTGGAAAAACAATATCTGGCCTCTATAGAAATGAGCTCTAAGCTCTATTTGTCTGGAATGATGGACACTTAGGAAGTTAGTGATAAGTTCATATGCAATTGACCAGTTCTGATCCTTAAAATCACTTTCAAGTATCCTTTTAAGTTGATATTCTTCGCTATTCTCTGAAATATTAATATCCTCAGCCAGGATTACAGGTTTTATTAATTCCTTTTCATCTGTATACAGATTTTTTAGAATATCATTGACTACTAAAGTAGATTCAAAAGTTAAGTTGTATTTTACGGGCAGTTCAGAGGAACTCTGTGACAGGAATTTTCCTGAATCTATGCTGAATTTGAGTTCTAAATATGGGAGTGGTTGATTTCTTAAAGTTTCTCTGGACTCAAGTAATGCGGAGGAAACACCGGAATATATCTGTATACTGTGTTCTGTTACATTCTGTCCCGGTTCGAATACATATCTTCCTGATTTTGTAAGTTCGGAATCCATAACTGCATAATAGTAAGGAATGCCTGGTATGGGGTGATCAGTATAGCTCTCTTTGGAAGATGGTATTATTGTAATAAGAGAAGCTTTCAAAAGATCAGTGTATTTATCAATAGGTTCATTGCTTCTATAGATAATAAGCTCTCTGTTCATTCTGGAGCTCTTAAAGCTGAGCTCGATAGTATTTTCAGTTGTTAGAGTTTTGATGTTAGAAATTACAGCTGCAAGTGCCTGAGGAGAAGCTATATAGACAACATGTACAGGTACAGAAGTTATATTTTTATAGGGAATAAAAAGATTGTAAGTAGTATCAGATGAATCTGATCCCAGTACTGCATAATAGTAATTATCTGTAGTTGTTGGATAATCGATGAAATATTCGTTTCCGGCAGCAGCTTCTCCAATCAGCAGTGTATCATTAAAATTATCATTATTTATTACTTTGATATACCTGTATATAAGGTATTTGCTTACAGTATCAGTTGAATCAACCCAGGACAAGCGGATAAGACTTTCCTCAGCAACACTTTTTAGCTTTGACACAAAGGGGTTCTGAAGGTTTTCAGTGTGCCCTATGAATAGAATAGTTACAAAAAGTAAGAATGACAGATATATTTTTTTCATTACTATGAAAATATCGGTAAAATAGATTTACTTCAATAGAAGCAATTCTCATTTTGACTTTTTTTTACTGATATGGTTAGCCAAAAATTCATTAAAATGAGAAATGCCAAAACATTTTTGCCTGATAGTTAACCGGTTTGTAGCTAAACCTTCAATTTATAAGGATGCATATGCGAGCAGCCAGGACGCATAGCCGAGCAGTGAGTGAAACGAATGACCAGGCAACGAAGTTGCGACCAGCAGAGAAGGTTTCTGCGGGAACCGATCTGAGCAATTAAAACAATTTTTCTATAATTAGAATTGCTGCTTCAATAGCTGAATTAAGGGTTTGACAGAAAAATTAGTTCTTAATATTATATACAGATGTTTGTGTCTGTTATATGTGAAATATCAAATGATGATCATAAGATTGCTGTGAAGCATCTTCTTATGGAGTATGGCTTTAAACAGGTATTTGAAATATTGTATGAATCTGCTACAATGAAAGAAAATGAATTAGCCAGATTAAAAAGAGATATCGATAGACGTATAGATGCATACGATTCAGTTAGAATATACCAGTATCCTCTGGATGAGACACTGGTCATTACAACATTACGTGATAAAAGATGGCGTAGAGTCATTGTAAAGAGATAGAGAGATAGTAATAAAAAGCGGAGAATTAGATGTTAGTTGATTTTGAAAATGAAATAGATGCACTTAAAACCAGACTTTATGAAACATGGGGGCGGCTTTGACCCTGTTAAAATAAAAATATCAATTGAAAAATTGGAAAAAGAATCTTTTTCAGAAGGTTTCTGGAATAATAGAGAAACTTCAGAGAAAGTTATGGGTAAACTTAATAAACTGAAAAAAAGACTGAATCCATGGGAGGATCTGGTATCTCAATTTAATGATATGTATGAGCTGTTTCAAATTGCTAAAGAAGAGAAAGATGAATCTTTAACTGCTGATATCGAAAAAAGTCTTCTGGCAATGACAGAAAAATATGAGCAGTTGGAAGTTATGGAATTGCTTAGCGGTAAATACGATAGTAATAATGCTTTCCTGACAATACACTCGGGTGCAGGAGGTACAGAAGCTTGTGACTGGGTTAATATGCTTCTCAGGATGTATTCCCGTTGGGCGGAAACACATAACTATAAAGTCCGGATAATCGACCTGATGGAAGCAGAGGGTGGTGTTAAATCTGTTACTCTTCAGTTAAACGGTGATTATGCATATGGGTATTTACAGGGAGAAACAGGTGTTCATCGTCTTGTAAGAATCTCCCCTTTTGATTCAGGTGCAAGACGTCATACAACCTTTGCTTCGGTTTATTGTTCACCTGTAATTGAAGATGAAATCGAATTTGATATAAAGCCCGATGATATCAGAATTGATACATATCGTGCCTCCGGTGCTGGTGGTCAGCATGTTAATAAAACTGATTCAGCTGTTCGTCTAACACATTTGGAAACAGGGATAGTGGTTCAATGTCAAAATGAAAGAAGTCAGCATAAAAATAAAGCAACAGCAATGAAGGTTTTAAAAAGCCGTCTTTTTGAATATTATTCGGAGAAACAGGAGAAGGAACAGGAAGAACATGCTAAGGAGAAAAAAGATATATCCTGGGGTAATCAGATTCGCTCGTATGTATTCCATCCGTATAATATGGTAAAAGACCATAGGACTAAATATGAAGTTGGAAATATCCAGGCAGTTATGGATGGCAAAATTGATAATTTTATAGAATCTTACCTTAAGTGGAATTGGTCCGGCGTGTGATGGAGCCAATAAAGATAATTCTGGTAGACGATCTTTCATTTATGAGAGATGCAATTAGACATATTGTTGAAAACTCAAATATGGATGTTCTGGGTGAAGCAGGAAATGGTAGTGATGCTGTTAAAATGTATATGGAGTTGGAACCGGATATTGTATTAATGGACATTACAATGCCTGTTATGGATGGTCTTGAGTCTCTAAAACGTATAAGACAGTACGATCCAGGGGCAAAAGTAATAATGTGTTCTGCACTCGGTCAACAGAAATATATTATTAAGGCAATTCAGCTTGGTGCCAGGGATTTTATTCTAAAACCATTCCAATCGGAAAGAATTTTATCTGCAATTACCAAAGCTACTGGAATAAATGATAAATAAGTATATATATATTTTATTATTTATATCTCTTCTTCCATCATTTATTCCAGGGATGGAAAAAAATGTGTTTATTATCAGCTTTGAACCGTTGATTCTGAATGATATAGATGCAAATTACCATCATTTAGCAAATAGTATTCCCAGAATGTTGTATTATGAATTACAAAACGCTTCTAAGCATATATATTCTGACAAGGAAATTATTTCGCTTAATAACATACACTTTGAGAGTCTCAGAGATGAACATTTAATTATACTCTCTGATCTAATAGAAAAACACGATATGTATATATTTTCTAATAATTACAATAAAGATGAATATATATCTTTAGGTGAAAAAATTGAAAAGGAAAAAGAATTACTGGATCAACTGGATGATAGCAACATTGCAGATCAGGAACCTGCTGTTTTAATAAAATTTAATATTGATAATAAAGCGATAAATATTATTGACTCTGAAAAGTATGAAATATCGGATTTGATTATAAAAGGATCTATTGATAGACTGGATGAATGGATTTATCTTCAAATTTGGACCCGGAATAACATACTGGATACAGAAGAGCTGCTATATGAATCTATAGCCAGTCCTGATTCAATTTCAGAATTAATACCGGAAATAATTAGTAAACTAAAAACTGTTGTCCTGGGAAGGCCGTGGGCATCAGTAATACTTGATTTAGCGCCTGAAGATTCAAATATTTTTGTAAAAAAGGGAAATGAACAGATAAATCCACAATCATTATACTATCTTTATCCAGGAGTTTACGATATTGAGATTACAAAACCTGGATATAGATCTGAGTATATTAAGATAGACCTTGAAGCATTTGAAACACGAACTATAGCTGTAACTTTAGAAGCAGAAAACCGTGTTACGATATCAGTACAAAGTTTTCCGGCAGATGCAGATTTATATTCCGGAGCTACCTGGATAGGAAAGACTCCACTTCTAATGAAAAATCCAATTACTCCGGCACTTTTGACATTTAAACTCGAAGGTTATAATGATAATAAGATTATTTTTAAAGATGAAACTGAACGTGATATTCGAATATTCATGCAGTCATCAATTATAAATAATGATATAATAATAAGCAGGAAGCGAAATAGGTTCTATCAATCATTTAGTTATTTTCTACTTTCCATTCCAATATCTCTGGTAAGTTATGGATTAAGTTCTGATTATGGATATGCCTATAACAGAGAGGTTGCTATTTCCCCAAATTCATCTGAAGCTGATAGATTGATGCAGCTTTCAACTTCATGGTATAATGTGTATCTTGGTGGGATTTTCCTAAATCTTACTCTCTTTGTAAATACAATATTTGATTTATTGGAATATATAAAAAGTAATGATCATTTTTAGAATTGAATTAGGAGTAAACTGTGGCAGGGATAAAATTAGGAACAAGATTAAGAAAGCTTTTTGCTGCCGAAAAAATTTCAGAAGGTTTTTTTGAAGATTTAGAAGATATGTTAATAGAAGGTGACCTTGGTGCCAATACATCATTTGAGCTTGTTGATCAGATAAAATCAGAAATTAAGAACAAGAACGTTAATAATGAGTCTGAATTTATGGAAGTAGTTAAGAATTATCTTTCAGATCACATAATAACAGGTGATTATATCCCTGAACCTGATAAAATGAATGTAATTCTGATTCTTGGTGTCAATGGTGTAGGTAAGACAACTTCTATTGCAAAACTGGCTGCATACTTTAAAAATGAATATGGAATTAAAAGCGTTCTTAGTGCAAGTGATACATTTAGAGCTGCTGCAATAGATCAATTGATTCATCATGGACTTAAACTGAATATGAGAGTAGTGCATCAACAGCATGGCGCCGATCCTGGTGCAGTTATTTTTGATACCATCACCAGTGCAGTTTCCCGGGATGATAAGATCATTATTGCAGATACAGCAGGAAGAATGCATAACAGAGAAAATCTTGTAAAAGAATTAAAGAAGATTGACAAGATTATTAAAAGTAAAATTAAAGAGGACAACTATAAAAAGTTTCTCGTTATTGATGCAACTACGGGTCAGAATGGACTCAGACAGGCAGAATCTTTTCATGATGCAGTTGGACTCGATGGAATTATTTTAGCGAAATATGATTCAGCATCCAAGGGTGGTATAGTGATATCAATATGCAGAGATCTTAAAGTACCAGTTCTATTTTTAGGTACTGGAGAAGGCTATAATGATATTATAAAATTTGAGAAAGATGAATTTCTTAACAATCTTCTTGATTTGAAATAGTAAGGTTATGAAAACATTTTCATTTTTTCTGGTTTTTTTTATTTTCTTATTTACTGAAATACTGATTTTAGGTCAGGACTATTACAGATCAAACAGTATTGGCATGGTTTTTGAAAAAATTCCCGATTACAGATTCGATGAATTTAACTGGGTAATAAAACTGACAAAAGATGGTGCCGTTGAAACAAGGGTAATTTATTTCAAAGGAGAGGAGATAAAAAGGCTTGAGTATTACATTGAAGATAATCTGCTTATGGTAAGTGAGTACGTTTCAAATAATCTGGTAAGGATAGAGAAACAACTTGATGGATTGGTATTAAAAGAGGAATTCTATAATGACAAAGGATCTGTTCGTACATTTATTTATGAATGGTTCGAACGTCAACTGCATAAAACAACTTACCTGGAGAATGATATTCATATTTATGATGATATATTTATTATTGGAGATTATGGACGTATAAAACAAATAAGACGTTTGTATAACGAAAGTAAGTTAAGTACATCAGGGTTTGGTTACTCAAATCAGGGAATAAGCACTGAATGGCATGGAACGGATAATGAATTATCTATATATAGATACGAAAATGGGAAAGTGGTACAGATTGAAAATTGGCAGGATGGTATATTAAGCAGAACAAAAACCTTCACAGCAACTGATTCTGGAAGTATTGTTACAGAACATGACTTTCTGGCGGATATTAAAATTGAGCAGTTATTTGATTCTGATAACAAAATTTTATCAGATGAAACCAGAGATGGAAGTAACATAAAAAAATCTACATATATATATGAGGGAGATCTTCTTGTTGAAAAGAGAATTGCCTCTTCAGGTATAAGACAGAAACATCTCTTTTCCTATAATAGTGATGGAAGTTTAAAATATGAAAAGATTCTTATGAAGGATATGCTGATAAAAGAGATATTTTATGACTTTGGAGAAAAAAAAGAAGAAAAAGTTTACAGAAATAATTCTCTTCTTCTAATAGTTTTATATGAAAATGGTGAAAAAATTGGAGAAGAGCGTATTCAATGAAACGATTAAACTGGATACTATTTACTGCATTTAGGTATTTGAAAACAAGAAGCAGAAACCGCATGTTAGGACCTTCGGTACTAGCAATAGCGGGTATTTCTATTGGTGTTATGGCTTTGGTATCAGTTCTTGGAGTTATGAATGGATTTCAACTTGGTTTTATTGAAGATATTATCAATATAAATTCCTTTCACATACGAGTTTACAGTGATCAGATAGAAATAGATATGGAAACTCTGGCTATTCTTAAAGAGACTGAAGGTGTTAAGTCAGTGCTTCCGTTTATGGATATTCAAACCCTTGTAAAAGGAGATTATTCCGGCTATGAAGCTGTAAATATACGTGCTGTGCCTGGTAATATTAGAGAATATGATCCTTCTATGGCAGATCAACTGAATATAATTGATGGAGAGCTTGAAATTAAAGACAATAACTCTATTCTTCTTGGAAGACAACTCGCATCACGTCTTGGAGTTGGAGTAAACGATAACATTTCCCTGGTTTCCATGGAGGGATCTAACTTTAGAGTTCTAACTCCCTCTGACCGGGTATTCAGTGTTAGTGGATTATTTCAAAGTGGATATTATAATTTTGATAGATCTATGGGTTTTACCAATATCTCTAATTCTAAGATCCTGGCCTCAGGTAAGGAGAATTTGATTTACGGGGTAAAGCTTATCGACCAATACAAGGACAGAGCTACGGTTGCTGATCTTAAAGAAAAGCTTGGAAATAATTATGAAATTGTAAGCTGGAGAGAATTTAATTCATCTTTTTTTGGTGCTTTAAGAACTGAGAAAACTGCGATGATGCTTGTAATTGGATTGATATTTATTGTTGTTGGAGTGAATATTAAACACTCTTTAGAAAGGTCTGTTGTTGAAAAAAGAGAAGAAATAGGTATTTTAATGTCCCTTGGGGCTACTTCGTTAGCCATTAGAGTGATTTTTATAATAGAAGGATTTATAATTGGATTGTTGGGTGGATTTTCAGGAATAATTCTTGGATTTCTAATAACTTGTAATATAAACTCGATTTTTGGAGCAATGGAAATAGCAATAAAAGTAGCAGTTGTTTTTCTACAGTTTATAATTTCACCTTTTACAGACAATAAACTGGAAGCGGTTTATATGTTCTCATCTGCGAATTTCTATATTACTGAAGTTCCTGTAAGAATTATTTACTCTGAAATACTGTTTGTATTTATATTTGCAGTTCTGGCTTCAACATGGGCCGCATATTCGGCCTCAAAGATGGTATCCATCTATCGACCCGCGGAGGTACTACGCTATGAATAATATACTCATAGAAAATCTGTATAAATCATATAACAACGGGAGTGAGGAACTACCAGTACTTATAGATGTAAATCTTATCATTGAACCCAATACAAGATTAATACTTACCGGTAATAGCGGGAGTGGTAAAAGTACTTTGTTAAACCTAATCTCCGGGATGGATAAATTAACAAGTGGTTCTATTATTGTTGATGATTATCCTGTTCATAAACTGGATGAAAATGCTCTCGCTTCATTCAGATCTAATAGCATTGGCCTTATTTTTCAGTTTCATTATCTATTAAAAGATTTTACCGCACTGGAAAACGTAATGCTGCCTGCCTATATGACAGGAATGGATAAGATAGAAGCTATAGAAAAAGCCAGACAATTATTAATAGAAGTTGGCCTTAATAATAGATTAAATCATATGCCTTCCCAACTATCCGGCGGGGAGAGACAGAGAATTGCTGTTGTACGATCTCTTATAAATGACCCGGGAATTATACTTGCAGATGAACCAACAGGGAATCTTGATGAAAGTAATTCAAAGAAGGTGGAAGAGTTGTTATTTGAACTTGTAAAAAATCACGGAAAAACCTTGTTGTTGGTTACTCATAATACAGATCTAGCCAGAAAAGGTGATAGACAGCTTAAGCTGGAAAATGGAAAACTGGTTGAATTATGATACAAAGTCGTTCATTCTTTCTTGCTTTTAAATTTCTGACAGGAAGGAATCAGTTATTAAATAATAGAAATTTGTTGGGAGCTGTTCTTGGGATTGGATTAGCTCTTATTCCTCTTATAGTTGTGCTTGAAATATCAAGTGGTATGATCGCAGGGATTACACAACGTTATATGGAAATTGGATCATATCACCTGCAGATAAAGCATTATGCTCCAGTGGATCAGGAAGTTGAAGATAAAACTATAAATGACGTAAAAGCTTTACCTGGGATTAAAGCTGTCTTTCCTGTAACTACCGGATTGGGGCTTGCCTATTCAGAAAATGGGCGAACAGGTATTAGTTTTAAAGCATTACCAATGGATTATCTGGAGATTGATATTACAGCCAAAGAGTATATAAAAATTGAAGCGGGAGAATTTAAGCTTGATTCCAGGGATTCGGCAATGCTGAGCACCGAAGTTGCACGAATTCTGGAAGTTGTACCTGGTGATAGAATAAAAATCCTTACTGCAAGGCATGTCCCTGGTCGACGGCCTGTATTAAAACCATCATATTTGACAGTAAGAGGTATTTTTTCTACAGGTTACTATGAACTTGATGCTCTTAGTATATATATAAATATTGAAAAAGGAAAAAGTCTATTTAAAGAAAGCGGAAGTTCATTTATTGCAGTTAAGTTGGATAATCCCTTTGATAATATTCAGAAAAAGACTTCTGATGTTCAAAAGCAGCTTCTCTCAATTTTCTTTGTACATAACTGGTATGATCTTGAACAGACTATGATAGATAGTTTCAATACAACAAAGACAATACTTATGTTTATAATGATACTAATTGTGCTGGTTGCTGCAATGAATATCTCTTCAGCAGTAGTTATGCTTGTTATGGAAAAGGAAGCTGAGATTGCTATGCTGAAGAGTACAGGGGTATCATCCGCCTTAATAACGAGAGCTTTTGTATTTACAGGATTGTTTATTGGTCTGGCAGGTACATTCACTGGTTTGTTAGCTGGTCTAATAGTTGCAGTTAATATAAATGGACTTATTCAAATAATAGAATCGATAATTAACAGTGTTTATAGGTTTATTCAGATAGTGATTTCTCCATTTTTTATCTTAGGTGACAGAGGCCTGGTACTAATTGATACTGCGTATTATTTAGAAAAAATACCAATTAAAATCGATCTGTCAGAGATTTTAATAATATCCTCATTAACTATTATGCTTTCAACTGCAGCAGCATTCTTTCCAGCTTTAAGGGCAGGAAGGCTAAAACCAATGGATATTTTAAGAAAACACTAATTTAAATATCTATATCTTTCTTTTTCTAATTATCAGATTGTCATTTTTAAACAAAATTTGTATATTAATAGGAATCCGCCTGCAAATAGGCGGGTTTTTTGTTATTATTTAATCAGGGATAAAATAATGATTTGTGAAATTTGTAAAGATAGAACAGCAGTTTTTCATGTTCAGCAGATTATGGGTGAAGACGTATACGAAATGCATCTTTGCCGGGAATGTGCTTCAAAGAAGGGCATTTCCAAAGATGGCAGGTCCTTTGACTTTTCTTTGTCAAAACTATTAACAGGATTTATCAAAAATGCAGCTCTACCTGCTAAATCCGGCAACGAGTCGGAAACCTGCAGAACCTGTGGTACAAAAGTCTCTGAAATGAAAGAGGATGGACAGGTTGGATGTCCGGATTGTTATAATTTTTTTCGCAGCAGAATTGCGGAAGTTATATCTCTAAATGGGTCATATGTTTATCATACTGGTAAGCTGCCTTCCAAGTTAAAAGCATATAAGACAATTCTTATTGATAAGGAACATCTTAAAAGAGAATTGGAAGAGGCTGTTAATAATGAGGAATATGAAAATGCAGTTATTCTAAGAGATAAGCTTACAAATCTTGATGCTGGATTCGGTTTAGATGAAGAATAATTCCCCTTCATTGAAAGAGATACCTGGATGGTTCCGGGATAATGGGAAGGAAGAAGATGTTGTAATATCCAGCAGGGTTAGACTGTCCAGAAACTTAACAGGTTTTCTATTCCCAAATAAAATGGCATTAAAAGACGAGAATCGTGTAAAAAATATTATTATAGAAGCATTTGAGATACTTGATAATAAAATGAGTATATATTCTGTTGACAGTATAAACAGTATAGAAAGAAGAATGCTGGCAGAACGTAACCTCATTTCTCAGGATTTTACCCTTAATAAGCATAAATCATTTATTTTAAGTAAAGATCAGAAAACGTCATGTATGATAAATGAACATGATCATCTCAGGGTTGCTGTATTTAAAAGCGGTCTTGGTTTGGAAGATGCATATAAAACTGTTAATATACTGGAATCCAGACTTGAAAAGCTGCTTGATTTCGCTGTATCCCTTGAATTTGGGTATTTAAATGAAAATGTCCGGAATTCCGGAACAGGAATAAAGGTTTCTATTATGCTGCATTTACCAGCTTTGGTAAGATTATCATTATTTGATCGTGCTATAAAATCTTCACTGGAAAAAGAGTTCACAGTTAAGGGGTATTTAGGTAATGATGATGGATCTCTGGGTGATCTTTATCAGATATCAAACGGATTGGCGATTGGAAAAAAAGAAAAAGAGTATATCAAAAAACTTGCTGAAACATGTATGAAATTAGTAAATTATGAGAGACAGGCAAGAGATGAACTTGTACATAAAAGAAGAATTGAGCTTGAAGATAAGCATTATCGTTCGATGGGCCTTATTAGGCATTGCCGATTGTTAACTTCTGGAGAAGCTGTGAAAGCATTGACTGATCTTCGACTTGGTATAGTGCTGGGTTGGTCGGATCTGGATATTACAATAGTAACTTCGTTGCTATTGTTGTCTCAGAAAGCTCATATTCAGTATTTGATTGGAAGTAATGAGAGTGATACTTTATTGATTGATTCAAAACGGGCTGAACTGATTAGAAATTCATTAGATCTAGAGAAATAAACTGGAGGCATCAGATGTTTAAAGGGCTTACACAACGTGCACAACGTATTCTGACTATATTTGCTCAGGAAGAGGCAAAGCGTTTCCATTCTGACCAATTATTACCGGAGCATATTATTCTGGCACTTTTAAAAGATGGCGAAGGCCTTGGTTTCAGGGTTCTGAGATCATTAAATGTAGATCCGGTTGCACTGCAGGTTGAGATAGAGAAAAGTATTCCTAAAAAACATTCTGGTTATATCCTTGGTGATGTACCACCTTCCCATAGGGGTAAGAATATACTTGAAAGCTCTGCAGAAGAAGCAAGGAAAATGGGTTTTCAGTATATAGGTACAGAACATCTCTTACTGGCAGCTGTTATGGAAGCTGGAAGTATAGTTCAGCGTTTTCTTGTTAAATATTCCGTAGGACCGGAGGAGATTAAAAATACAATTATTAACCTTCGAAAAATAGATCCACCAAAAAGAAAACATAATACTCCGCCACAAACAATTAAACATAAACAATCAAATCAAAATGTAAAGGGAACACCTACAATTGATGAATTTGCACGAGATCTGACTGAGTATGCGCGTCTTAATAAGCTTGATCCTGTTATCGGACGTAAAGAAGAGATTAAAAGAGTTATACAAATCCTGGCAAGGCGCACAAAGAATAACCCTGTGCTTATTGGTGAGCCTGGCGTAGGCAAAACTGCAATAGTTGAAGGTCTTGCTCAGATAATAGTATCAGGTGAGGGGCCGGATCTTCTTACGGGTAAAAGGGTTCTGACATTGGATATTGCTTCATTAATTGCAGGAACAAAATATAGAGGAGAATTTGAAGAACGTCTAAAAAAAGTCATGAAAGAGATTCGTTCAGCAGGAAATATTATTCTTTTTATAGATGAACTTCATACAATAATAGGTGCCGGAGGTGCTGAAGGTGCTATTGATGCTTCCAATATGTTAAAGCCGGCTCTCTCCAGAGGCGAACTGCAGTGTATTGGAGCTACTACTTTAAGGGAGTATAGAAAGTATATTGAAAAAGATGCAGCCCTTGAAAGAAGATTTCAGACTATTTTTGTGGATGAACCTGATGTTGAAGATACTGTTGAAATACTTGAGGGTATAATAACGAGATATGAAGATCACCACTTTGTGACTTACACAAAAGAGGCACTTAGAGTTGCTGCAGTTATGTCAAACAGGTATATAACTGATCGTTTTTTACCGGATAAAGCCATTGATCTTATAGATGAGGCTGGTTCTGTGAAAAGAATTGAAAATGCAGTAAGACCTGAGGGATTAAAACACCTGGAACAGGAAATTGATCTATTAACAAGGCAGAAAAAGAACCTGGTAAGCAATCAGGATTATGAGAAGGCTGCAGCAGTACGTGACAAGGTAAGAGATCTTAAATCTAAAATCGATATTTTTAATAAGGGATGGCATACAACCAGAGAAAATATAAGAATACCAGTAGATGAAGTAGATATAGAAAATGTAATTGCAAGTATGACAGGCATTCCTTTAGCAAGAATTGCCCAGAAGGAATCAGAAAAATTACTTGAAACTGAATCAGAATTGCACAAGACTGTTATTGGTCAGAATGAAGCAATAAATGCCATTGCATCAAGTATACGAAGGTCTAGAACGGGGTTATCATCACCAGACAGACCTTTGGGATCTTTTATTTTTCTTGGACCAACAGGCGTTGGTAAGACCTTGCTTGCAAAAACCCTGGCACAGTTTCTTTTCGGTAATAATGATGCTTTGATTCGGATTGATATGTCTGATTTTATGGAAAAACATAATATAAGCCGGCTGGTAGGAGCCCCTCCAGGGTATGTAGGATATGATGAGGGTGGTTTACTTACTGAAAAAATCAGACGAAGGCCTTATAGTGTTATTTTATTGGATGAAATTGAGAAGGCACATCCTGATGTATTTAATCTTCTTCTACAGGTATTAGAGGAAGGGGAGCTCCAGGATAATTTGGGGCATAAAGTGTCTTTCCGAAATACTGTTCTTATTATGACATCAAATGCAGGTGCCAGAGAAATTTCCAGGGAAAGTTCTTTAGGGTTTAAAGCACAGGAAGGCCTCCTTAATTATACTGAGATAAAAGCCGCTGCAATGAATGAACTCAAAAGGCAGTTTAGACCTGAGTTTATAAACAGAGTTGATGAAATTATTGTCTTTGAAAGTCTTTCAAGAGACAATTTAAAGGAAATACTTGACGTATTACTTGCAGAAGTTAAAATGAGACTGCTCCAAATGAACATAATTATTGATATAAAAAGTTCCGTAAAGGATTTTTTAATTGATACAGGATTTGACGTTAAATTTGGTGCCAGACCCCTTAGAAGGGCAATACAAAGGGAGATTGAAGATCCTTTATCATTGCAAATTCTTCAGGGAAAATGTCCGAATGGCTGTAGAGTTAAAACAAGTCTTCGGAAAGGTAAAGTATATTTTACAATAAATAAGCCTAATACTATTGAAATTAAAACTGCTGTAGAGTCTTAGAGGTTTAAATAAACTATGAATCTTGAATTATTTGTGCTTGGAACCGGTGGTATGATGCCACTACCTGGTAGATTTCTTACATCAGTACTTCTTCGCAGAGAAGGTGAACTTTTTCTTTTTGACAGTGGAGAGGGTACACAGGTTTCGTTACGAAAGTTGAATCTTAAATGGAAAAAAATTTCTGCAATATTAATTAGCCATACCCATGCAGATCATGTAACAGGGTTGCCGGGAATCCTGATGCTTTCAAGTCAGGTTGAGAGAGAAGAACCACTCTATATTATTGGACCGCCAAGAATTAAAGAATATGTAGAGATGAATAAAAAGGTTCTTGATATGTATATTAATTATGACATTATTGTAAAAGAGGTAACTGGTCCGGAAATTGTTTATCAGGGAGATGGATTTTCAGTTAATGCATTTCCTTTGCGTCATACCAAGCCCTGTATTGGGTACTCCCTTATTGAAGATGAAAGGTCTGGAGTTTTTTTTCCAGAGAAGGCGAAAACTGTTAATGTGCCTATGGGGCCACTTTGGTCAGAATTACAAAAAGGAAATGATGTTACACTTGATGATGGACGAACTGTAAAAGCATATGAAGTAATGGGATCCCCCAGGAACGGTAGAAAAGTTAGTTTTATTACTGATACTCAATATTTTCCAGAAATATCAGATTATGTCAGGAATTCAGATCTTCTGATTTGTGAAGGTATGTTTAAATCTGATCTTGAAGAGAGTGCAAAGAAAAAAAAGCATTTGACATCTTCTCAAGCTGGCAGGTTAGCAGTTGATGCAGGTGGTGTAAAGAAAATGGGTTTAATTCACTATAGTCCCAGATATACAAAATATGACCTTTCCGGTCTTCTGGATGAGGCAAAGTCTATTTTCCCCGATACTTTTCTTACGCGAGATGGTCAGCAGATTGATATCCCATACGATGATTAGACCATAAATAATTATAATTTGGTTTTTAACTTAGAGAGATATTCCCTATAACGGGCTGGATTTGGTCTGAAACCAACTATAGGGAAGTCAGTATCACTCATTGCCTTTTTTAATGCAGCTTTTGCTTCTTTTAAAATGATATTTCCACTAATAAGTCTTCCATTTCTTGAACTAAGTCCAAACATTATAGGAAATTTAAGAAATTTTGTACTACTGCTAACAAAAAATTGATCAAACATCTCTATTTGATGGATACCCTGTTCAAGGTCGGTATTTGGAAGCAATATACCAAAGATATTATCGCTATATCTGAAAATCAGATCATGAAAAGGGAAATTTCTGTTAAGGATCTCTTCGAATTCAGATGCATTTTCAAAGATAAGTTTTTCGGGAGCTCCAACAAGTGTAAGCACAATATCCTGATCGAAAGCAGCTGATTTTTTTAGTTCATCAGTGATTTTTTGATCAGGATTATGATAATCAGTGTCTGAAAGAACACCAGGTTCTATCCTTGTAAATATTGAAGGACTCTTTTTATTAGAGTAAATATAAATAAGTAAACAACTTACAAATAATAAGTAAATAAAGAAAACAATACTTATTTTCATTAAGAAGTTATAAAGTCGGATTTTTGTGAATATAGTAAAAGCAGCTTCAAGATTGTACTTTGTATTGGCTAAAGTAATTTCATTTTTGTAGACAGTTTCGTAAATTGAGCTATATTGGTCATCAAAGTCATACCCTATCAATTTCGGATCTATTTTTGAAGATGAGAAAAGGTAAATAGGTAAATTATCATCATTCTTAATACGTAAAGTTTTGAGTGTTGGCATCGTAAAATAGTATTTATGTATCTGGGAAGAAAATAGAGAAAAACTACTTGTTGAAAGACGATTTTCAAGAACCGTAAAAGCTTTTAATGATTCTTCTTTATTTCGGTTCGTTTCAATTGATTCAACTATAATAAGAATTGAAACTGCAGTTACAAGAATTATTGAGAAAATTGTAATTATAACTGTTAAGGTATGTTTATACATGATGCTATTATACGCAAAAAAGTACAGATTTAAAACCTTTTTTTCTTTTCTTATTATTCAATAAATACTATTGTTTACTTATATGAATACTAACAGATTAAGAAAAAAAAGACTTCCTACAGGATGGTATCCTGATAATTCATCAGGAATTAAGAGTTTTATAAGTAATGTGCTTAGTAAATACAGGCAAAGCGATAGAAATAAGAAATCGGTAATCGTTCCTCATGCAGGATGGTCTTTTTCCGGAAGCCTTGCTGTCAGGGCAATTAATTCTCTTACAGCTAATCCAGATGTAGTTGTTGTCATTGGTGGACATCTCGCTCCAGGATCTTATCTTCACTATTCGCCTGAGGATATATTTGAAACCTCCCTGGGAAATCTTCCTGCTGAGAAGGACTTTATTAGACGTCTTGGATCAGAGTTAATTATGAAAGAAGATTTAAGTTCTGATAATACTGTAGAAGTACTGATTCCTATAATAAAATACTTTAATCCGGATTCCAAAGTGGTTTGGTTAAGGATCGGTTCAGGAAAAGAATCAATAGAACTAGGATCTCTTATCTATCAGATCGCTTCAGATTTGCAGCAGGAAACTGTTGTAATAGGTTCAACTGATTTGACACATTATGGTAATAATTTCGGGTTTTCTCCTGTTGGATCAGGACCAGGTGCTGTAAGTTGGGTTAAAGATAAAAACGATAGGAAAATAATAGATAAAATGTTAACTATGGATTGCAAGGGTGTATTAGATTCAGCAAACAGCAATTATTCAGCCTGTTCTTCCGGCGGAGCCTCTGCGGCTATGAAATTTGCTGAACTTTCCGGAATATCTTCAGGGAAACTTATTGATTACTTTACGAGTTACGATATAAGCCCCTCAGAATCTTTTGTAGGGTATGCTGGAATCAGTTTCTAAGGGAGATAGTATTCTATTTGATGGAGAGTCCAATCAATAGCATCTTTGAGTATCATGGTACCATTAACTTTTTTCTTACCTGATCTTCGTAATGCTGCTGCTGCAGGATAAAGTGTTGTGCATAGATCTTTCTGGTCAGAATCAAGTCTGGAATAGTATTCAGATAAAGAAACCCCTGGTGGAGGTAATTTTTTAAGTTTTTCACTATAATCATTAAGAAACTCTTTCCAGTTATTGGAAGTTAATCCAGCAGAAAAGAACGGGGTTATATTGCTAATATTCTGAGAAGTCAAATCTTTTTTAGGTAGTTCAATATCCTCTCCAAAACCTTTAACCTGTGTTATATTCGCATTTAGGTTGATTGATGCCTTCTCTAGTCTCTGCTTGTAACTAATCATAGGAGTTGTTGTATAGCTAATTCCAAAAGGCTTTCGTTTAGAGACTGTTTTTTTATTATAAAAAATGAAAGATACAAAACTACTTTCAGATGTATCAATTCTGTTAGATGTTGACATGAAATAGGGATAAAGATAGGTCCCTCTTGCATAACTTTTTCCTTTAGGATATGAAAAATCAACTCCAAATAGAAATATTTCTTTCGCACCTAGTTTATCTGCTAAAGAAATAGCAGCGTGGCTGACATTTCCTCCTGATGTATCAATGTATGGGAAACGTCGCCAATTTCTATTAACAAATTGAGAAAATGGATGACCGCTTGTAAAAAAAACAATATTCTCTGATTGACGTGTTAGCCATGCGGGGGATGCCAGATCAAGTACAAGAGGTACATCTTTTGGAAAACCTGCTAAGAAATGATGAAATGTTATGTGTTGGCAATCAATAGAAATTACAAGATCTGGTTTTATTCCGTTTTTTAACAGGAAGGGCAAAGATGTATCCGTTGCTATAAGAAAACTATCCTCTCTATACTTTTTAAGTGATGGCAGCTGAATTTCAAGAGAAGGTCCTGCTCCTGTTATTAAGGCCCTTTTAATGGGTGGCAGGATATTTTTTACTGACTGTGCTGTTTTAAGGTTGGATAATGTATTTATAAACCATCTTTTTCCAAAATGTGACTGCACAGAAAAATCATCGGAAAGTGATTCGAGTAAACTTTCAATACCTGCCAATATACCATTGAAATAAAATTCTTCAATCTTAAATCTGGACCTTAAGTTTAAAATATGAAGATTGCCTGAAACAGCAGGAAGATAGTTTGAAAGAAGATATTTCTTAACAGTCTCAGGATTTGGATCAATAAGGAATTTTACCCTGCTATTAAGTATAAACTGACTTAGGTCAATATTTGAAAGAATAGCTTTTAAAAGAGTAATATCTTTGTCAATAATAAGTATTTCAGAGATATCGTCTTGCTTCAAAAACGGTTTGATATGGTATGCAGCACCTAACCCCAGGAAAACTATATATCCGCTGGCTTTTGAATTTGAATAGTACCGTAATCCTTCTCTCTCAGGATCTATTGTTGAGTGTAGAGGCCGTTCCTGTGAACCTATTCTTATTATTGGAATGAGTGGTCCTTTTTTGCTTTTTCTAATAATAACTTTTTCTGATTCATTAACCTTACCAAGCTCAATAGCAAGTTGATTATTACGTGAAGAAAGAGAAAGCATATTTTTATTAAAAATTATATTATTCATATTTTGACCTTATTAATAAATCTTCGATAAAAAAATGGGTTTTAGAGTATATTTCTTCAAGAAGTTTTATTGATTTATTAATGTCATTTCTATAATAATGGGTAAGTTTTAAGATATCAGAATAAGCCGTATACTGAAATACTTCAGTCAATAAATTTGAATTTGTAAAAAAATTAAGTATCTGTTCAGAATTCATAGTAGGTATTTCTAGTCTGAAGTTATCCAATAATAGAATAATGTAGTTAAGTATCTTATTAAAAGTAGTTTTATTAAAATTTATATCAGTCAGTTTTGTAAATTTCTTTGTTTTTCCTATTTGAAAGTTTCTATTTAGAAGTATTATAAGTTGTTTTGAATCAATTGAAATAAGCCCATTGGTGATGATCTCGGTTGGATTGAATCTGAAAGCGTTTGATAACCTTGATTCATTATTAAACCAGCCGGAATAGGTCGAAAAGGCACTTGTCGTATTAGAATTATTAGCTGAACCTGTATAAATCTTATGTTTTTCAAATAGAATGTGCAAATAACCTAAAAATCTATTTTGATTTAGGTTGTTCAAAATATCAAAGCTGTGGGGTTTAACATGTTCCAGGACATCATTGAAACAGAAGTCCAATCCCAAATATACTACTGGGCTATTAGTTATTTTTCGCAAAAAAAGGTAAGCGGTGCCTGCTACAGTACCATGAGATGGAACTTGCAAAAATGTGTCACCCAAAAGCATATTCTCCAAGAAAGAACCTTGATTTATAAATATCACCGGATTTTCCAGATTTGACTTAAATGATGATGTTAAAGGCATAATAATAGGTACAGCAGTGTCTTGGAGATGTTTCAAATGCTCATTTGCCCAAAACCCCGGATCAGTATGAAAAATGAAGTCAGGTCTTATATCAGCATCATTAAGGGCAGCAAGGGAAGAGGGTAGTGCTGCAAGTATAAATTTATCTCTATAATCTCTTATAATATCAATTGCATCCCTAAGACTTGGACCGGATGCGGCTATTAATACCGGTAAATCAATATTATCAATTTTCACTAATTGCCTGGTTTTTATAAAATTATAATATGCATTACGAATCCATTTACGGCCAAAGTAACCTGTAGTAAAAATTGAACCTTTTCTTTCAAGAAAAAACTGCTGAATGCGGGTTTCGATATACTTTGTACGAGCAGGAAAATTCTCTGTACATGGAAACCATTTGAGAATTACAGTTTCAGATAAAAGAAAGTCAGGAATTAAGTGTGATAATTCACTACCTAGATCCTTATTATCGCCATAGATCCAATTATGGCCAATCTTATTAGCATATTTAAAAATCTGTTTATCAAGATGAAGTGATAAGATCTTAACCTTTGGATAAACCTTAATAATTGAAGATTTTAAGTATCCAAGACCAGGTCCAATAAGGATAAAGATGTGTGGACTGTTTTTGTAGCATTGTTTTTTAAGAAATGTATTTGCTTCTGCTACTGGATCATATTTTGAGTGTACAGCTTTACCCTCTATAAATAGTGTTAATTCACCTGATCGGGCAATTTCAGTGGTGAACATAGAGTCTAGATAATACCTTCAAGAATTGATTCAGCTGAACTTTCAGAGGTAGAAGGAACTTCCTTTATATCTCCTTCAATATTGGGTAAACTACCTGATAAATTAAAAAATGAGGAGATTGCCAGATTTAGTTGATGTAAAATAAGACCTGGAGTAGTACCAGCTTTCAGTTTATAGAATAATATATATTTTTCAGATGAGACTTTGACAAGTTTACCAGAATTACTGATAAGACGTTTGATTGATCTGATAATATCATTAAAAATCTCAAAAGAGTCAGTATCAGGAAGAAGCTTAGTTATAGCATTTTTCAAAAGCTTAAGCTTCATTGTCACAATAAGAATAGTAATATATTGCGAGGTATCTTTATCTATAAACTCCTGGAGTATAATCACCGGGTTTGAAACAGTTTCTTGTTTTTCCTTATTGGATATATTGGAAAATGGTTTCCTGGATTTTATAAGGTTAATTATAAGTTTTTCTGAGTTTAATGATATCTCTCTAGCTATTTCTACACTATCTTTTGTAGGATCTACAATAAGGAGGAAAGCACTAAGAATGCCGCTTATATAAAAAGGTACAAGCATAAGTGAATTCAAAGTTAAAAATTCCCTAATAGAAAAGTATTGTTTAAATAATTTTATTCTATTGTCATTTTCAGTAAGTATTTCATTATAATGATGAAATTGATTTTCAAGAACAACACTTTCAATTCGCAAATGACGTGATGTTGTCATATCCATATTTAGAGAAGAAGCAGGGAAAAAAATACTGCTATCTGTATCGAGAATAAGAAAAGAACCTTTCTTTATGTTTAAATACCTGCAAAATAACTCAAATAATTTGCTGGAATATTCGAATCCGGCACGTATCTTTATAGCATCAGAAAAAAAACTATCAATCAGATTTTTTTTTTTCTATCTACAGTATCAAAATTGGATTGAGAGTTAGCAACTCTACTTAATAAACCCATATTAATTTAGACCCAGTTCCTCAAAAAGTTTTTTGTATACTTCATAATGTTCAGAATTTGCAAATTCATCAATTTTTTCTTCTGGTAAAGATTCAAGCAATTGATCCATATATGAAAGAACCGATTTAATCTCTGTTTTTAGTTGTGGTGATAATTCTGTAAGACCTTCATCCTGCATTTCAGGAAGTTCCATATCAATAATAGATGTTGCATCTGGTTCTGAGGCTACTACCGGCAGTGATTCATCTTCTAAGCTTTCAATTTCTAAATTAGTTTCATTTATCTCTTCAATATCAATATCTTTCGATAAATCAACGCTTTCTCTCAGATCGGAAGTTAATTCTTCAGTATCCAAATCGTCAAGTACAATTTCCTCTTCTTCCGGGATCTCTTCAATCGATTCAAGCTCAATATCTTCATCAATTATTTCAATCTCATGTTCAATTAATTCTTCTGTATCTAAATCTTCAAGTACGAGAATATCATCATCTATTGTCTCTTCAACAGATTCAAAATCTATATCTTCACTTATAATTTCACTTTCATCAGAAACTATAATATCTTTATTTGTATCATCCCGTTCAATTATTTCTTCTTCTAATAGATCTTCAGTTAGATCAGGATTAATTTCTTCGTCAATTATCACAGTTTCAAGGTCAGATAAATCTTCTGCTTCTAAATCTTCAAAAAGGACTTCTTCATTCTGCACAGTTTCCAGGTCAACATCTTCTTCAATTGTTATTATATCTTCAGTATCAATAAGTAAATTCCCGGTATCAGATTCTTCTGCGGAATCATCTATCTGTATTACCTCTTCAGGAGATTCAGATTCTGAACCTGCTTCTTCGGTAATGTCTGCAGTATTCAGTATATTATCCAGTTCATCACCTGTAAGAGCAATTGTTTCATCCTCATCTTCTTCAAAAAAACCAGATTCATCATCAGCTGATATTTGTTCTTCATTAACAGGTTCTATAACGCTCTCAGGACGAAGTGTTGATAATTCTTTTTTTACATCATGGAGTTCATTCTTAATAGCAAGGAGTTCCTGTTCAATCTTTTTTAGAATTTCAGAAGCAACATCACTTGTTTCAATATTCTCTGAAGAATCAGCTGTTTCTATGTCTGATTCTAAAATTGATTCAAAATCAGGTTCTTCTAAATCGTCGAGGTCAGTTAAATCTTCGATAATTCTTTCAGTCTCATCAAAGTCTTCCTCTAATTCGGCTAATGGGGAAGATAGTTCTGTTTCGATATCAAGTTCAACAGTCTTGATACCTTCCTCATCAAGTTCGAGCTCTGTAATTTCTTCAAGTTCATCCAGTTTCTCACCAAAGTCAGCCAGTTCAATATCATCTTCCGAAATCTCTGCTATTTCGGATTCGATATCGTCAGCTTTTTCATCACTATCTGAAAGCAATACCTCAGAATCTTCTTCAAGAAGAAGATTAACATCTAAATCATCAATGATATCTACCTCTGTATCATCAAGAAGAATGTCCATATCGAGATCCATATCATCAACTACCGTGGCAGTTGGTGATGAAATTTCTGAAATTAAATCATCATCAAAGTTAATATCCTCAATTTCGTCAAGTTCAAGATCTTCAAGCTCCAAATCTTCAAGTTCAAGATTTGCTAAATCTTCATTAACATCACCTGGTTCTTCAACGGTAAGAGGGGCTTCAGTTATATTTTCTTCTTCAAACGGACTAAGATCATCATCAAAGTCTATGTCAAGATCAAAAGTTTCTTCTAAAGATTCATCCTCTGATTCTGACTTTGCCTTTTCTTCCGTGCTTACGAGTTCATCTAATTCTATTTCTTCAAGATCTTCAAGATTCAAATCAATTTCACTATCATCAATAGTATCTGTTAAATCTGTAAGGCTTTCTGATATATCACTATCATCCTGAGATAATTCTTTCTCCAGCTCACCTAGCATCTCTTCCTCTTCATCAGTTATAATTGCTTCTTCTTCAAGATCACTTAGGTTGAAATCTGTATCTTCATCAATATCATCTATCTCTTCAGGCCCAGTTTTAACCCACACACCGTATTTTTCGAGTTCTTTCTCATCATCAAATCCACTGATATCACCAGTGTTACTTAGATTTACGTTGTTATCAGTATAATTATTGGAATTATCTTTGTCCGCAGCCATTATAAACTCCTGATTCATAGTTCACACACTAAGAATTATCGGCAATTTCTATTGAAGTATTGATTGAAATATCATTACCTCTATTTTAATTTAACAGATACAAAGCAAAATAACAATTGAATTTCTATAAAAGCTTTCAGTTTCCAGACTCAAGAATTCTTGTTTACTTACCGTTAACATTACTATGAAACCTGGTTATAGATTACTTTTCAGTATATACATCACTTTTATTGTATACACCCTCTCTTCTCTTGTTTGGGGAACAGCCGGTATACTGCAAACTTCGATGTTAAAAGCGTATAAGAATAAACTTGTACTGAATACAATGGAGCTTGGAGAAATTAGTAACCAACTGGATATACAGTTTTACAGGTTAAGATCAGATGAAGATCTAATAGCATTGAAAGCACGGGAACTTGGTTTCTTTAGGGAAGGTGAGGGAGAGATAGTCTTTAAAGGTTACAAGAAAAGCAATACTAGCTTTTCAGTTGGAAGCTATTATAAAAAATTTAATACCAAAGTAACTAATAATGTTCATCTTCGTTTGTTCTCAGCTATAATCGGTATTCTTTCTTTTCTTCTGATGACTGTTCTGAGGAGAAATACAAATGTGTATAGAAGAAGAAAACCTCTCAATAGCTGATATTCTGGCTATTTTATCAGATAACGGAATAGTTATTATGCCATGTGATACTATTTATGGTATTGTTGGAATAGCTCCTGTCTCTGAAAATAGAATAAGAAACCTGAAAGGTAGAGAAGAAACAAAGCCATTTTTACTCCTTATAAGAAAAGAATGGGTTTCCCGCTTTACCAAAGTAGATATTGAAAATTACTTTCTTGATTTATGGCCTGGTCCACTTACATTGATAGTTCCTGGACTTTTTGGTGATTCTATTGCTCTCAGGGTCCCTGATGATGAGAGACTCCAGAATCTACTTTCTGAACTTAATGAGCCTCTCTATTCTACAAGTGTTAATAGAAGTGGGCAGGAAAGTCTGTATAAAACAAAGGAAATTGAACTGGAATTCGGATCAGAAGTGGATTTGTTTGTAAATGAAGGAGATCTGGAAGGTGGATTACCCTCCACTATAATTGATATATCAAAAAAACCTTACAAAATATTAAGAGAAGGTGCCTGTCCTATTGATCTTAACATGTTGAATGCGTAGGGGCGATTCATGAATCGCCCCTACGTAGTTATTATCTAATACGTCTCGATTCAACATAAAATCGTTTTTCATGAGCTTCTCCCATAGAGAATGTTTTTCTGGGAAACGCCGAATCTATTACAACTGTTCGAAAAAAATCATTCTTATCTACTGCCGGCAGGAATATACCGCAGTTGTTCTTCTGTGTGCCAAGGTTCTCAGTTACATCCTCACCGTGGATATAATCAACATAGGCTTTTTCATCATTTTGAAGATACGAATCAATAATCTTCTGAATAGTTCCTGCCGGTATCGTTGCAGTAGGGACTTTAATAGTGATTACACCCATTATTTCAGAGTCACAATAACCTATTTTCTGTTCAGTGCTGCTTTGACTTTTTATATCTGCTAAAATCTTATCAACAGAATTGTAGTTTTTAAAACTAAATGAACTGGTTTTTTCAATTTCACTGAAAAAATTATCTTTATTCATGTTAAAAAGTACACGGTGAATTGGTTCAAACGTTATTCCTTCATCATGAATATTCTCTAACTCAACAAGAGCCCATCTGGCCGGATGTTTCATCAAATCTGTTCCGGAATAGTTGCTTTTAATCTCTTCCCAGGTTGCTTTTGCAGTTGCAAGTGAATGATTTCCGTCTCCCATTGCATACAAAAGAACATCTTCCCTGGAATATCTCTTCCTAAAGCTTTCTTTATCTGACAGTTTTTCAAGAGCGGATATTATTCCTTCTACTAATGATGGATCTGAAATTTTATAACCTGAAATATGCCCACTCTCTTTCATCAGGTCGAAGTCATAAACGAGTTCTAATTTATCACTCATCTCTGCAAGAGGCTCAATTACTTGTTTTTCCGGATCATCAATTAAAACCAGAATATGAGGAAGTTCTACGGTCGCATTTATTCTGATTTTTTTTCTTGGTGGAATTCTTTCAACAATAGTTCCTTCTGTGGCTCTAATCAGGCTGGTAGAATCCTTTGAATAATCATAGGCCTCAAGATCCAGAGCAACCATTAATCCATATCTTGAAAGGTCGGTACCAGTACTTCGCTTTACAAGAAAAAATGCCGGTTCATTTTCAATTAGAATATCTTTCTTTAAATATTCACTCATGTTTAAATTAATTTGTTTAATGCGTTCTTCAGGATTTGCTTCTTCCAGATAACATTCAGGATAGACAAGATTTAGAGTAGAAGGCGACTGACCAATAAATTTTTCAGCATCTTCCCAGTAATCAAGTTCAGATGTATACTGATCACATGCAACTACTGCCCATTTCTGCATGTCTATATATTTTGCGGGCATTAAAATACGAGGAATCTGTATGCCTATTTTTTCCAACCTTTTATCAATGCTATCCATTATAATAAATCCTCCTGGTGCTTTTAAAAATAATAATAGCTTATCTGATAAAAAACAAGAAGGTCTTTTATAATAATGGAAAGTATTCCTTACTACGATTTTTCTTATTTTCCTGTAAATGATGACATACTGTTGAAGTTGATTGATTCTGCTGTAAATAGTGGATTTAAAATGATATTTATAAATTTTGGTGATTCTTTCCCCTGGTCCTTAGATAATGTAATTACATCTGAATTTGCATATTCAGAGAAGCTAATAGATAAAATAGTCAACATTTGTAGACAGTATGACATAATTTTAGTACCTGTTCTCTCAATTATGATAGATAGCGACTTTATTCTCCGGGACAGAAGATATAATTATCTGATAAATGAGGACAGAAAAATCAATGGCCTTGATCCCTCTGCCACTGGTGTAGGTAATTTTATAGAAGAATTAATAGATGATATCTATTCCATTCTCGTGGATTCAGAGTATTTACTAATTGAACTTCCACCTGCAGAGTTAGCGGAAAGTAACAAGGGTAATGATATTACAGTTCTTATAAAGAGATTGTCAGATACTCTTAGAACTAACAGAAAAAATCTTATAATTGGTTGTAATTCATTTTGCGATAGTTTTGGTATAAATGAAATACTAGATGGACTACCAATAACTTATAAGATACATGAAGAAAAAATACAGATTTTTAATGGTCATTCATATCAACTCTACCTTGAAACAGAAACACTGGTTATTAAGGACATTGACTACAGACTCTTTCATCTCAGTGGTAATGATGGTTTTATTGTGTCCTTTGACTCCGGGTATTTTGCTTCTAACTATAATATGTTGGTTGCAGATGGAATTATAAAAATAACAGAGCTGGAAAAAATAGATAGTTTTTTTTATAATTTAGATAATGTATGGGTATGGATTAGAAAGAGTCGTGAAGATTTAAGTTTGATATATCGTAATACGGATCAGATTAATAGAACAAGATTTCTCAGAGCAATTAGCAAACTAAGCGAAATATATACTGCTTTGACAGAAAATAGTGTTATTATTGTTGAATCTTTGAAGAAAGAATACCAACCAGGAGTTTTAAAGCAATGGATGGATTCTAAAATGGACTCTGTATATATCCAGTTAAGTGAATTAGAATTTATTGCCAAACAGATAGGAGAAGGTAATTAAAGTATGAAAGGAGTTTTATTTATTGGAGGTGCTGCTCCTGAATACAGTTATATTAAAAATGAATTGAAAGATACAGATATTATTGTAGCTGCAGATTCAGGTTTTGATTCAGCTATTAAAATGGGTGTTAATCCTGATATTATAATCGGTGATATGGACTCAATTAAACATGTGAATATGCTTGATAGATATCCACAGAATAGAGTATTTCGCTTTCCTAAGGATAAGGATACAACAGATACAGAACTAGGCATAAGCTACCTGCAGGAAAATAAGTTTGATAAGATTGTGCTCATTGGTGGCGGTGGGGGCAGGATAGACCATTTTTTAGGGATAGTTTTTTTATTTGATAGAGATTTCTCACCTGATATCTGGTATACTAATAGTACAAGATTGCAGAAAATTACCGGCCATGTACAAATACCGTCTATGAAAGGAAAAACTGTATCTTTTTTCCCTGTTGGGAAGGATCAATGCAGAATGAAAAGTATAGGTCTGAAATGGCCGCTTGATAATCTCGCATGGAATAGGGGTGATATGGGTATAAGTAATCTTGCTATAGACGATCCTTTCTACATAGAAATGCTTGAAGGACAGTTGATTATGGTAAATCAACTGGAGGAATAAGATTATTGAAAACAGACACAGCTTTTATGGAATTATCAAGAGATTTGTCAGATGTAGACAGAACTGATTTACTAAAGAAAATCAATCAGAGTCTTAATATCAATGAAGAGAAAGATAATGGCATTTATGAAAAAGAAATAGATAATGATGAAAAAACTGCTCTGATTCATGAAGAAATAAACATACTTCCACTTATAGTAAGATTTTTTTTATGGTTAAGATCAAAACTGACTGGTAGGAGTGAAAAGGAGTTACATCTAGCCGGAAAGATTTCTAAACTAAAAAAGAAAATCAGGCACCAATCCTCAAATTTAACTGGATTTGAAACCCGTAACCTCACTCCTCATTTTGCAGAGCAGGTATATAATTTATACAGCCATTCTATGCCTCTTAGAGGTCTTTTTGAGAAACTATGGATGGACTCGACTGTTTCTCAAGTTTTTTTCCTTAATATCGTGGAGAGCAGATTGCAAAATTCAATTGAGGAACCATCAGATTTAATGGATTTGGATGAACTCGTTGAAATATATGGTGTAAATGGTAGAAAAGAGGATATTAGCAGACAACTCCTTAACAGGCTGGATGAATATATTTCAAAAATTGATAAAAAAGTTTTTATTGATCTCGAAATTGAAATGAGACCGTTCTATTACCTGAGAGATCTTATACTTTTTCCATATGTTCAATTCTTTCAACAATTTGGATATACTCCTATTGATAGTACACAAGGCGAAAAAGTAAATTTTAAGAATGCATCTGCAATTCTATGTCTGGGAGACCTTGAAAAATTGTACTGTGCACTATATTCGGTTACAAAACTGGATAAAAGAATGAATCTAAACAAAAAACTGATTGAGCAAGTAAATCTTTTGGATGAATTTGAATATATTGACAATGTTGAAGAAATGGAAAACCAAGGAATCATGGGTTTCTTATCTGATATAATAGAAACATCCCAAATTTTTTTTAATAAGGTACCTCTCTCTGATCTAATACGTTACTTTAAGAAGAATCCTTATCTTAAGATTATGTTTTATCTACCCAAAATTGACCTGGAAGAATTTTATAGAAATACTTTACGTATTAAGTTGATAGATAGAATTGATCAGATGTTTCCCGATATTCAAAAACGATATATTGCTTTAGAGACTGAAAGACTATTTAAAGATAAGAGATTTTCTGGTTTTCAGCATTATAGAGAATATTCATCTATTGACTATGCAAAATTGGGAGTTTCAGCGTTTTCACAAATAAAATCGCTTGAACTGGTATATAACTATCTGGCCTGTTTTTTTAGAGGGTATATACAAGAGACAATCCGTTTACTTGAAAGAGGAATACTTTCACAAAATAGACTTATTAGAGATAGTATGCTTCAGTACGCAACTGTTATAGAGGATACAGTCGATAATATAAGGGATTTTGATGAGTCCCTTGCACCAGACTCAGAAGATGGTAAATTATTTAACAAGTTTAGATTTTCCATGGCAAAAGATCAGATACAGGAAAAAATGTATAGGAAGATTGTTGTACAGAAGGATAGAGAAGCTAAATCTCTTTCAGAAGCAGGAATTGAATCTATTTCCGGAATAAAAAGAGTTTTTATCGAGATACTTAATAGTAAAAATATGACGATTGCTGAACAACTTGATCAGCATTATTTTATTAATAATGAACCAACACTTCTAAAAGATGTAATAAATGAACAGATAGATCATATCCACCAATTTGAACATTTGTATCATCATATCATGGTAAGCTGATTGTAATTGTTATTCATTTTCTTTATCAATATTATCTGGTATTTCTAAATTTAGTTTAGGAATGATACTGTCACAGTTAATTTCAATTACAGAAAAGAAATCGATTAAAGAAGGATATTCAGTAAGCAGTTCTCCATATTTTCTAAGAGTTTCAAAATTTGCTGTATCTCGAATTTCCTGCTCTGCTATTTTTAGTCTGGATTCTGAAATTATTTTGTTTTCAATTTCAATTGATGATAAGTAGATCTCTTTTGCTTTATTAAAAAGTGTTACATCAGGTATAGAGATCTCGACCGGAATAAATTCCATTATCTCAAGAGCAGGAAAGTTTTTTGATAGAGCAGATAATAATTCATTCAAAATTTCATTGCTATTTTCGAATAACTTTATCGAATAGTTGGAGTTTTCTACTTTCTTTTTATAAAAGTCAGCAATGAATAATTGGATAGA
>SDBV01001668.1_pt1 | contig 33398 bp, 72 predicted proteins | sample 2277081 | NCBI WGS metagenome assembly SDBV01 (sample SAMN10402039, study PRJNA504765) | marine sediment metagenome | isolation source: marine sediment core GS10_PC15, 223 cmbsf | place: Arctic Ocean: Southern Knipovich Ridge | collected 2010 | reverse complement strand
CCGGAGAGGATGTAAATGTCGTCGAATAAAAGAGTGTTGGTGGATACACCGCTCAATTTAAGTTCAGACGAAGAACCGAAAGCATTGCCGTCTGTTAAATCGGCTCCACTTCCTGACCCTTGAGACACCCCATCAAAAAACATTTCCCAATCAGCAGACGAATTATTTAATTGGGCGTATATCTCAACAAACTTATTTTGAACAGTATCCGATGCGAAGATAAGAGTGCCACCGGCGGCGTCAAGCAAACGTAATCTGCCAGAAGTCAACACAGTTGCCGTTAAGATTACTCCGCCACTGTCATCCAAAACCTCCAGAACGTCATTGGTGCCGCTAGCAAGAGCAACATCAAGACGAAATCCAATTATATAGCCTGAACCGGCATCGGTTACGCCAGCGGTCCACGGCAAAGTATAAGTATCGGTACTTGCGTTGAAAGATAGAGATGAACTACCAGATAACGGACTGGCCGTTTCGAAGGATGGAGACCCGCCTGACGCCGAAGCTTCTTCTTCCCCCTGTGTCTCAAAGCCGGTGAAGTTATTGAGCGTAAGCGCCATCTACCGCGCCCGCCGCATCGTAAAGACGAACACCATCCCGTCCCAAACGCAGTCCTCGACAATGGTCGAGCGGGACACCACCACACGGTTAGCCCCGTTGCCCTCCCAGAAGAACCGCTCGCCAAACTGCGGCGCGGGGTCGACCGTCTTGGTCGGCTCGTCATCGGGAAGGTCTATCAGCTTGGTTCGGGTCGTCAGGTCTTCCTGCAACAGCGTCTTTAGAACTATGGCAGTTTTGGTCTTGTCCGCGTCCTGAAAGCGGCTGTCGTTCACGAGGTCGTAGCTGCGCTCACGGTTGCTATCCAGCATGCCCGAACGGTTGTGCGGATGCGCGAGGCGAATCTCAGTCGCGTCGGATTTGGTGATCCAGCTTGATGGCATGGCCTACCTGGCCCCTATGGTCTACTTGACTACCCCACGAGCGGTGGGTGACGGGTTGTCATGTCGGAACGATAAGTCCCTCTCTGAGACAACTCTTAAACCAGTTAATAAGATCGCCAGCACGGAACCGTGGATCGCTGGCAAGGACAATCTCTCCCCCGTCGAATAGTGATTCGGTAAGTTGGATCGGCAACCAAGCCCAACGGCAGGACAGCTAACGCTGTCAGTTTTGACGATCCAATGAGAAAGTCGCGTCGGTTTATGTCAAACATACTCTGCCAATCCCTGCTCGATCAGCATTTCAAACCAGCCCGGCTGGGAGGCGTCGTAAGGATAGGGCGACACGCTATCCACATCCTCTTTGGTTAGTATCTGGCCGATCTCAAAGTCCCTATCGAACTCGGTTGACCGATACCCGCGAATTTGGACATCTTCCACCAGACGAATGCGCGGCTCCAGCCCGTCAGTTTCAAAACCCGCGAAGCTATTAAAGTTATTCAGTCGATAATTGCTCCGCTCTAGCCCGCTATAGGCCAGTACAGGAACGCCCACCACCGCAAGTGCAGCGCAGGAGGATTGCAGGAACTGTCGCCGGTTGAGTTTCAGCATGGCCGCATTCTACCCTTTATTGACAGCTCACGAAAGTCGGGTCTTGCGAGCAGTCCCTGGCGTTGCGGATCGTGAGCACGAATTTCTGATCCACCTCGTCCCAGAAAGCATCGCTCACCAACGAGGCTTGGGCGCAGACATGCGTGGTCGCCGCCTGATCGCCCGGTGTCGGAGTGCCGTCAGCATCGCACCAGAAGAACTTCTCGCCAAATCCGCCGCCCTCGTAGCCTCCCGGATCAACCATCCGCGTAGGCTCGTCTAGATCGACGATCCCCGCCTTATTCATCCGGACTTGCGTAAAGGTCGTAACCCGCTCGATCAGGTCAGCGGCCCGCAAGGCATTGCTGCCCTCCCTCAAAGTGTCGAGATAGATGCGAAACGTCGTACCGCCCTCGGTCAGTTCGATGTAGTCGGAATTGCTGTCAACGACCCAGAACGATACCGCATGGGCTGGACTGGCGAAGAGAAATACCGCGACTAGCGCGGCAAGTATGGTTTTCATCATTTGGCCCTCTCAAGGTTAGATTACGCCGCCGCGGCCTTCATGCGGGCCACCATGGCGTCTGCCATTAGGCTGCTGCCACTCCGGCCTTCATAGAAGCGAGGGCTATCGCCTGACGGGCCTTGAGCTTTTTAGCTTCTTCGACCTGGCCGCTAAGTATCCGCTGCTGCTCGAAAACCTCCTCTTCGCGTTCTTTCATTTTGGCTTGCCGGGCTTCCATATCGGCATTGAACCGGGACTTGTCCTCGACAAGACTCTTCTCGACAATCGTCACAGCGTCCTCGCGCGCGACAATCTTCTTGCGAAGATCGTCAGCCCAGGACTTGACATCCTTCTGGATTTGTCCGGCACTGTCTTTGGCTTCGTTTAGCTCAAACGCCGCATCTTGGTTCTTTTGGGTTGCCTCACGCAAAAGAGCGTCCATCCTGGAAGCCTTGCCGAGAATCTCAATGGCCTCATTGACCTCCCTTATTCGCCCGTCGAGTATCTCGATGACACCCATAACCTCCTCTAGCTTCTTCGGGTCCCTGAGAAGTGTACAAAGAGTGAGCCCGTCCTTGACCCCCGCGAAGGGCGCATAGAGGTTGATCTTGGTCATATTACCCCCCTCTTGATCGCATAATTCCTGATCGCGCCTTCTGAGCCCCAACCCTGCGCGGCGCCAATCTGAACAAGCGCGCGCGGGCCTCCGTCCTCTGGAGTGCCCGTAATCTGGACATACGCCCCCCGCGTCACGCGAACTGGCATCCCGGCAGGATCGACAATTTCCTTCACGGCCGTATTCCTAAGTTCAGCAACAATGTGAGATGCGTCGTTCGTATCGGCCGTGTCGGTATTATAAATCTTGACTTGATTATCGACCGTCGTGTCGCCAGAAAGCAGCGTGACATTCTCGATTCGACCATTGCCGACAAAAACATGCTGGCTCTTGGTGCAGAGAATGGTTTCAGGGAAACGACGCTGGAAACCATAAACCTGGAGGTCGTCGAAAATGAACTGATCGAAAAGCAACACGCCTGTCGTGGTAGATGCAGTGTTTTGCGTTCCAAATACACCGTGGGTGATCGCAAGCGATTGGTTATGACCGGTTACGGTCTGGAGTTGCGATGTGTCTACAAATAGAGTAAGCACACCGTTGCTGCCGGCCGCCACATCGACTGTGAACAGCGCCTCAACAAGATGCCAAACTCCCTTGGATATATTTGTGAAGCCAGACGACGCTTCGGTGCCATCGGCAATTGCTATATCCACCAAATCCGTCGCCGCCGTGATTTGTAAGCTGATACACGCCTCCACCACATTGGACGTGCTCTGCCATTCGAGAATATTGAAAATATCGTCGGATGTGGCCGCAAAATCCGGATGAATGTAGAGATAGAACCGGACCCACGCTGTCGCCGTATCGGCGATATCCAGGTCTTCCTCAAATAGCGTGTGGTCGTTGGTATCGCCGCAATCGATCCTCATGCAATAGGCGCCACGATAGGGCAGCGCCATGCCGGGGATGGCCGCCAACGTAGAGTAGTGGGGGAAATCCAATTTCGTGCCAGTGTCGGCCTCTGTACCGAAATCTCCCTTAGTGCCTAATTCAAAATTTTCCTCGAAGATGAATGGGTACGCCATGGCTCACCCCTTCTCGCCGGTCAACGCTCCCGACCGCTCCGCTATCTCGGTGCGAAGCTGTTCCCGGCCCTTCTGGAAGACGTTGATTCCAAGGCTCTTGGCTTCTGCCCTCAAAAGCGCAATCGGACTTTCATTATAGGAACCCTTGGGCTTTTTCAACTTTTTGGGCTTCGGCTTGACGCCACCAATCAGATTGTCCACTAACCGCAACACCTCGGCGCGCTGATCGTTGCTGAGTAATGCCATCTTGTCGTGAAGCTCCGGGTTGATCTCCTTGAGCATTTCGGCTTGCTCATCGGACATTACAGCCGCAGGCCCCGCGCCCGCCGGAGGAAGGTTCATAACCTTCCCCGGTATCTGCTCGTTGTGCATGTTCAATTCGCCCGGTCCACCCTCGGGGCGGTACATCTCGATATTCGAGATATCGCCCTCATCGGACAGGCGATGCTTCGAAACACCACTCGCATGCAGGCGACGGCGAAGCTGCTTCCACTGCAATATGCTTGTCTTGTTGCGGCCCGACCAGGCCCGGTTCTTGTCAACCGCCCCCGAAGGATTGCGGCGCATTTCGGCCTGTGTCGGCATGCCATTCAACCAAGATTCACGAAGCAACTCCTCGGTCTTCACCGCAGCGTCAATCTCATCCGGCGAGAATGACTTGGGCGCCTGCTCGAGCATCTTGTCAATGCCCTTGATCTGCTTCGCCACATTGGCCCCGCCGTCCTGAAGCTGGTTCCGGATGTAAGGCGCCGAACCAAGCATCCTCTCAAGTCTCGACTTGTCCTCGTTGAGTTCGGAAACCTGGCGGGGGTGAAGGACATTCTCAGTGGAAAGTTCGGTCATAGTAACTCCGTTATTTAGACGGCGGCATCTCTACCAAGAAGGATTCCCCAAACGTCAACACCGTCGGTGTCCACGACGTAGCTCGCCAAGCTCCCCATATTCCCGATTTGGTAGTTGGCGTCTGTCGTGGCCAACCCGCCGACGACCATGTTATTGACAAACATCCCGGTTGCGGCATCGTCCAGATTAACCGCGAGATCGCCTCCCGTGCTGCTGGTGTTTCTGAAAAAGCAATCCGCGATGATTGCGTCCTTAATTTCGTCGGCACCCGCCAGATTTTCGAGACAGGCCGACGCGCTGAAATGACCCATGACCGTGGTTCTGAGAATCTGGATATCATCGCAGCCATCGAGATAAATCCCAGACGACGCACCAATCGTAAGCAGTGATTTGATGAAACAATCGCGAATTATCACCCTGGTTCCGCCAGCGATAACACTGATGATATTGGTAAACTGACTGCTGGCATGAGGCAGTGTGTCGACGTTCTCGATAATACAGTCAGCCGCCGTAACTGCGATGGCGTTCGTAACCGTGGTTGCTACCGCCCCGAGATCGAAACGAAGGCCGGAGACGCGGCAGGATGCGGCCGACATCGCGAACGTAGCTGCGAGTGCGCCGAAAGTGACAGTAGGCTTCGAAGCGCCCCAGCCGAGACCACGGACCCAGACGCCCTCAACATCAAGCGCGATACTCGCTGTCGGGTTCTCGTCGTGACCCGGCATAACCATGACGATATCGCCATTGTTGGCGGCACACTGCCCGATCGCCGCATCGATGGTCGCCATCGGCGCGTTTCGATTGCGGCCTGTTTGGCCATCGCTCGCGCTCGTATTACCGGAATCGACGAAAAACACGTCACCGGTCGTGTAGGCATCGCCGAGCCCATATGAGAATGCACTGTTCGGGAAGCTGTTACCTGCTGGCATCGTCTTGCTCCTTCAGCCACTTGCTGTTCGGCTCATGAGAGCCGTGCGCGGAAATCCGCGTCAAAGTCCTTTCGACATCGGGTGGATCTTCAGCTTCTTGACGCCGGCCGACCGATCCCTCGGCTGCGTAGGCCCAGGCAAACCGCCCCAGTTGGCCGTGCGCTCGTTGATCGTCGCCGCCTTACCGCCAGCCTTGCGCTTGAACTTCGACGGGGTGTTGCCAAGCTGGGTTTCGATATTACCCGAGTCAGGGTTTGCCATTCTTCTTTTCCTTCTTAGCAGCGCCCGTCAATTTCTTACGAAACCGTCGCGCGGCTTTAGCGTGCGGCTGCTTCACAACGGTCGCGCTGTCCATCGCCATGCGCTTCGTGTAATAGGCGATGTCCTCACGGAGCCATTTGTCCAGTTCGCCCGCGAGGACTTCAGGGAAGCCCTTGAAAGTGACGGTGTAGGTGGCGTCCATCACGTTGGCACCATTCTGCTGTTCCTGACCGCACCGTTGAAAGTGCGCGGAGACCGGCCGGGCAGAGACTCAACAACCCGTGCGGCTTCATCCTTACGCTCCTCCGCGAGCCTCTTGGCAGCGGCTTGCCGTGCCGGGTCACGATCGATTTCCTGGGTGCGCATCAAAGCATCCAAGTCACCTTCCGCCTTGAACTCGGCGTCAGTCATCGGATGTGGCATCATTTTCCTCCGTGTTAGGAAACATTCGCACCGAGGGTGAAACGCCAGTCCAAATGGCCGTTTGCATATACCTCATACAAACGCCATTTCGCAATTATCGTATCCAAGTCCTCCGCTTGGGCGAACTCGGTCGGCACGGAATCGAACCACTTGAGGCTTTCGCCCCGAAGCGCGGAGTCCATCAGGAACCAATTGTTGGTGTCCGTCAGGTAGTTCCATTCCTTCATGGTGTAGCGACCGAAGTGGACGTTGCGGTTGTTCTCGGCCGTATCGACCTTGCCCATGGAGGCGTTGATCTCAAAGGCCACCTCGTAGAGATCGGGCGGAAACAGGATTTCGTCCGGCTCGATATCGCCACGATTCGCCGCGGCGTCCCGGAAACCACGCATCTGAATGCGCGCTGTCGCCAATGCGGTTGCTGAAAGCGCGGTAGTCACGAGGTTATCGAAGCCACTCGCGGTCGAGGCGGTCTGTACGGTCGTGGTGTGACTGCTTGAGCACAGGGCCACCTGCTCGGTGTTGTTGTAGAACTTGGTATCGACCGAGAAGGCATTGTTGAACTGCCGCGCACCATGCTTCTGTCGAGTGCGCTGCGATGCACGCGCTAGTCCCGCCGGCCGCTGGTTCATGATCGAATACTGATCGGTGTCGAACAGACGCCGCTCGACCTGGATACCGCTGGCGAACTCGATAGGCGTGATGGTCGTGTCGTAGCCCTGCGTAGCGGCCTGATACGTCACCGTACCATCGAACTCGGGGATATCGCTGTATCCTGAAACCTGACTGAACCGCATGTCGATCCGGCCGTTGTTGGGCTCGAAATTGTACAACTCCGGCAGCATATCGTTAAGCTGCGGGAAATTGTCGTCGAAGATTTTCTGGAAACGGATGTCCAGAAGATCGCCGAAAGCGCCCGTTGTGTGAGGAACACCCATTTGAGAAAAACTCCTTCCGAAAAACTTAGCCGTTAATCATCCGTGACCTAGCGCATGGTCGTTAAGAGTGAAGAGAACATACATGCCGCTCGTATCGTTCTCGTCCAGTTCCATGTCGATGATCTTCACGGCGCCGCCGGTGGCAACCGCAATCAAGGCATTGGCCTGATAGAGGTTGGTTGTGGGCTGTAGGGTTTTGGACGTGGCGTCGGCAAACCACCACGGCAGTTTGACGTAGGTATCGTTAACGGCGCTGTCGAAATCGAAAGCGTTTTTGAACGTCGCGACATTCGATCCGCCAGTGGCGATGACCTTGCGATGCTGGCCCTTGTTAACGCCGGACGTGAAGAAAACCGACCCCTCGTCCCAGGCCGGGTTTGTCCAGGTCACGGACGTATCGGTCAAGGTAAGGCCATCGGTCATCGCGGTCGAAACGGTGTACTCGACCAACGCGGTGCCTTCCGTGGCCCCGCCGGAAATCAGAGAGCGATAAACCGCATCGGGGCTGATAATCACCGTGACCTTCCGCTCCGTCGATGTGCCATCGGTCTGCTGCGCGGTAACTGCCGTGGCCGTGTCGAGCGTCACTCCAAGCGCATCGGGAAAAGATGAGGCACCGGCAGTTGATAACGCCACCCCGCCCTCGCCCGCTCCGGGAGCCGTGGTTACGACACCTGGGTTCGCATGAGTTTCATTAACCTGAAATTTCTTCGCCCAGGGCGTGCCGCCGCTAAGCATCTCTGCGTAATCCATTACATGATCTCCTTCAACAAATGTTAGCGAGCGAATAATGGACCAGCAAGCGCCCGCGCGACGTGTATTGGCTGCATCCGTCACATTTCCCCCTGACAATGGGAAGATTCTTCTTCACGACGTATTCAGCCCTCTTTGCGTTAAACTTTTTCACACAGCCATCTTCACAAAGGATGATGGCCTTCTGCAAATCCTCGCAATCCCCAACGTGTCCCCCGGGAAGCCGGCCCGGCCGCCTGCCCGTGTCCTCGTATGACAGCGCGCGGAGTTGCGGCGTCCAGAAGTCCTTGCCCTTGAGAACATTGAGAGCGGCTAATGCCATCAAGCAGACCTCGCGCGCGGCGCGTGCTTGGGTTTGTAGGAATACTCAGCCTTGGCGGCTTCCCAATCGACCACTGTACCCTGATTGATCTGGTCCTGGTAATACCGCTTGGTATCGGCCGGCATGTCCTTGGGAGCACCATCGGTGGATTCCGTATTGGGATCGGAATGCCCGCCGGTCTCCTGATGAGTCTCCCGCTTGCCCGGCTCGATCTTCTGTAGCCGGTCGATGTCCCCAAACGCCCCGCGAACCGCGATCAACTCCGTCCTGGGGTCGTTGGCGTCATAACCTTGCTGGGTCAAATACGAAAACTCGGTCTGAACTTTCTTGAACGCCGCCGAATCGGTATCCGTCAAATCGGGAATGGCTTCCTTGTAACGCCCGATCTCGGTTGAAACCCGCTCGCCGCGATTTTGTGCGGCGAGCTTGGTTTCCACTTCCTCGGTCACTTTCGCCGTGACCCGCTTTTCGATCTGCCGTGCCTTGATGGCCTCGGACTCGTCTTCCGTCAACTTGCCTTCGTCCACGGCCTGACGCAGTTCGGCAGTACTCAACTCCTTGGGAGAATCGGCTTCCGGCTTTGCGACAGTCATACCTTGAACCCGGCCGCGATACTCCGCTGCCGAGTTTTCCGCCGCTTGCCGTTTGTGCCGTTCGGCTTCCAAAGCGCTTCTCGGCACCATTGGCTCTCCTTCGCCCTCCTTCTTATCGGGGTCCGGATTGAGGTCTTCACCTGCCATTCGATCCTCCTCTTTGTGGCGGCGGCCCACGTAGCTACGCCCGGTCTGACGGCGGCGGCCCGTCGATTACGCCCGAAACACACAGAAAAGCCCGCCTCCAGGTGATACTGGATGCAGGCTCGGAATGTCCGATTACCCTAAGCTTGTGCGCGAACCTCTGCGCGTGTGACGGTCACAACATCTTCGACTCGCGCCGATAGTATATGACCGTCCCTTATATTGAGTGTCACATTACCCGACCGTCTGTCAAGCAAAAAAGTTTCAAGCCTTTCCCAGATTAGGGTAGGAATGACTACATTTGGTTCAATTCGAGCCAATTTCATTCCTCGCGCTCCAGCAAACCCTTGGCTTTGGCGCCCATTTCGATCAGGTCCTTCGGTAGGGAAATGACTGCCTCCAAGATGGCTATGCGCGAATTGCACTCAGCCAGGGCGATCTTGGCTTGCAACATGCTGTGATGATCCACCATGTTCGGATGGGTCAGCGTGTCCTGGGCACTCTGCCGGTACGTCTCGGTTTCCTCAAGAGCGTGCTGGAGATAGGTCAGGAACAGGTCCCACACCGGGTCTCCGGTCAAAAGTTCCGCCTTGACCGCCGCCTGCTGAACCATCGTCAAATTATAATCGCGGCCATCGGTTCGAAGCGATTTCTGCGCCTGCCTGTACTCGTCCCTATTAGGTAGCATTGGCGCCTCCTCCAGCTCCGGGTAAAGATTCATCTAACAACTCATTGGGTTGCAACGGTGCATCCAGTGTCGCGTCCTGACCCGGCGGCACACCACCGCCACCCTGGGCCGGCTGGCCGAAGTTTTGCGCCGCCTGGGCCAAAGCCTGCTGCTTCTGCTCCAGCGCAGCCTTCTCGGCCACCTCCTGTAGATAAACCTTCAGTATCTCGACCTGGGGCGGGGTCAGAAGCCCCAGATTGTCCCCTTCGAGATACTTCTGGATTTTCTCAAGGTGCTGAACCGCGCCCTCGCCGGGCTCTCCGTTGGGAATCTCATTTCTCATGATCGCCGCAATGGCTTCTTCGGCAAAGATTTTGGGCTTCATGGCTCCCGGAGCGGGCTCCTTGATGAACTGATCCGGGTCTTGACCTTGGGCAAGGCCAAACTCGCGCTGGAGACGGTAAATGCCCGCCGGGTCGATAATTCCAAGCTGCAAGTTTAAGTCCGAAATGTATGTTCCCATCAGGGCACCAAGGGCTTGCTGTAGAGCCATCTTGGAAGTGTTCAGCACATTGGCCTTGAAATCGAAGTGAAAATCCCCCGAGATATCCCCCCGACCTACAGTGAAGTAGGGGTCTTCGGACTTTTCCTTCGCGCCGATAATCCGCACTTTCTTTTCATCGGGTAGAAAGTTCTGGTTCAACTCGTGGACCTGCTTCCAGATATCCGCCAGGCCGTTGAAGAAACGCCTCAAAATCCTCTCGGGCCTGGCTTCGCCTTGCGCGGCCACCATCGACATGCCGCCAACGGTTCTCAGGGCCGAAGACTTGCCCTTGGGCACGTCGCCCAACTGAAGCGGGCCTATGGTGGTCAAGTGGTCCTGCCATTGGGCCATGACGGTCAGGAGATTGATCCCGTGGGTTTCGGCTTGGAAGTTGGCCTGTGGAAAATGTACGTCCCGCAGCGGGTCTTGGAGTGGGTATCCCTCTCCCGGGGCCAGTTTGATTATCTCCGGCTTGATCGACCCCGAGGGCCGGTAGAACCACGGCGGGGCGACCTTCAACGTACCGGAGTCCACCGTCTGATCGAGGGTTATCTTCATCACGTCATGAAGCCCCTCCATCATTTCCAAGAGAGAAATTCCGCCCTTTCTCCCACGTATGGGAATGAAGCTCTGTTCGGCAAGAGGGCGCTTGGGAGGATTGGATGGGTAAACTTCGGTCATGATCTTGGCCCTCGCGAGAGCCTCGGTCTCCATAATGACCGTCCACACCACGTCTTCAGCCACGCCGTCACCATTGATGTCGAAAATGTCGAAGCAAAGCAGGCGTGTGACGGTTTTTTGTTCAGCTACCTTTTTGTCCGAAGGCGCCGGCGTGATCCCCTGAAGATCGTCTTTCTGGTCCCTCGCTTCCTGATTGTCACGGTTTTCGCTCGCGACTTCCAGCTTATCGAGGTCTTTCTTGGTCAGGCGGTCGTAGATACCCCCACGTGCGAGACGACGCACCTCATCAATAGTCGGATAATCGACAAGTATGACATGAGCTGCCCCGTGAGGATTGGAAGGCCCGGGGATTTGAAGATTCGCAGCCCGCGCGGGGTATAGTACCTCATCCCACTCCTTCTGAATTATCCGGGGGCCGTCGTAAACAACAACCTCCTGTTTGATAATCCGCTCAATCCCGCCATTCTTGTCAGAATAAAACGAGACTTCCTTGTCCCCAACACGCCAGTCCCAGCCATCCGCCCCCGATGGCGTTGCGGGTTCCTGGAATTCCTGCTGGATGATGGCCTGAAAATAGTCTATCGGCTCCAACTCATCAGGGATCGGCGGAAATATCCTGGCGTCGGAAGTTTCTCGAAATTCCTTCACCCAAGGAATGAAAACGGTAAAATCGCCGTCATTCACGAAAGCGTCGGCCAAATCCCCAATGATGTTCTCGCCATCCTGCTCGACAAAAACCTGATAATCTATCAAGCGATCTATCGAGCGTTCTTTCTCGGGGTCGGTCCCGCTGACAGCCTGGGAACCAATCGGAGGCCGGGCCGACATGACTGCGTTGTGAAGCGTGTCCTGGACCCTCAAGGATTTTTCCATCATGTCCGAAAGTGGCACGTCGGATGAATCCGGCCACGGCCAGTCCTTGCCTTCGGTCCACATGCGGAACTTGGCATAACGCTGGATACGGACTTCCTTCTCGACAGAACGAGCCGTATCGTCGTCTTTGTAGAATTTCAAAACCCGCTTGACAATTTCAGTATTGTCGAACTTGAAAGACTTGCGGCGCGGGCGCTCGCGTCTATGAGCCATTTTCTCTCCTGGTCAAATTTCCGCCGCCCTCTTTGCAGGAGGGGTGCCAGATTATAGTTTCGCGATCCACGCCTCACCTCCACACGCGCTGTTAAGAGTAATCGCTGCCTCAAGCGCTATCTTGAGACGCTTGGGAGCCGGTCTATCGCGAACCGCATAATCTGCCCCCAACGCGTAATCACGACCGCTTCCCTCGGCACACAAACTGTCCGGCTGAATTTTATCAACAGAAAAAGCCGAACAGACAACGTGGACCGCCCCCTTCCCGACGATCACCAGAGAGCTGCCAGGGAAATACTTCGCCCCCGTCTCTTCGCCCGGCTTAAATTCATCATCCAACGCCCGACGGCGTATCTTGTCCGCGAGCACCATAGGACTTTCGGAATCGCCGATAGCCGAGGCGTGCAACCGAATCAAAGTTTCGAGCCGGGCATCCCCCGCAACCCCGACCATCCAATCTCCACACTTACTAAACTTAGGCCCACAAATATATTGATACCCGCCGTTAACCGCTGCCGTGTCACTACCGTACCACGCCGTTTGCGTCTTGAAATCGTATATGGCGGCAATAATAGTCATTAATAAGCCCTTCTTCTATTCCCGCGAACGATGATCGGCGCTCCAGTGTAGAGTGTCCTGAAAGTCGGCAGATAATTGAGGAAATATTTCATTAACGCAGGGTAATCCGAATATTTGTCTTTGGGTTGTTGTTTCAGGTCTCTATTAGCAGATTTCTTGAAGTCATCCCAGACAAACCGTTTGAACTGAGTCGCCACACCCCTACAGCGGGAATGAATCATCAGCCTGGGCCGGTGGGTGTTCTCATCCGGCTTGAGATACTGGTTGACCCGCTTTCTTCCAATATCGGAATCGTCCGCCAGGTCCATTCGTAAGCCCACGGCTTCGAATTCGTCCTGCCAGGTGACTTCCCGTCTGGCCCCCGAAGGTGAGCGGCCCATGTTGGGGTCCATCAGCCGCAACCGGACATTGAGGTTCATCCCCTCCTCGATACCGTCCACATAACCCTTCAGATCAGCCGCATCGCCTTCGACCGCGCCCTCCTGAACGACCCAGTAATCATCCGAAGGGTCAACCGCTACCCACATGCACATGTGAGGCTTGCGCGGATGAGGGTCCAAAAGGAAGACGGCCGGCCAACTCTCTCCAATGTCGAAATCCTGGATGTGCTGGTATTCGACAATTTCGACCGATTTTCTCTCACAGCCGCACACGCCTTCATCGGGCATGCAGTTCTTGCCGCAGGTAAAACACCAAACTTGTTCGGTGTCGGTGAAAAGCGGGTGAATCCGGTTCGAAAACCGCAAGGGTTGTCCCCTGAGCCGGACCTTCTTGGTTTCCTCGGTCCAATTCTTGGTCTTGTCCAGGATTGTCTTTGCATCGATGTGAACATTATCGAGGGTCTGTAATTCGAGCCAGTCAATCCCGGGGTCTTTCATCGGACCCGGCTGGCCGGGCTCATAAACCTCATCGTAAATCCAATCCACGGGAATCGCCGGATCGTCCGGCCAGGTCATGGCAAGCAATAATCTGCCCGCAACGTCCAAAACACGAGCCTGATTTTCTCGCCAGATCGAAAACGGCGGCGGCTCGTCATGGATCACGATATCGAACGTCCCCGAGGCATAATCGGTCGGGTCCTGATCGTAAGACATTATTTGAAGTTGACTTTCGCCGAGAACTCGATCCGGGTCGTCGGGGTCGCGGCAGAGAAAAGTCAGTGTCCTAAGTTTCTCGGACCACGACTTGTCCCAAGAACCTTGCTTGAGGCACATCCGGGGAACCCAGCCGTAGTGTCCTCTCAGGCCTCCCGGTTGGTCAATTCCAGTCCAGCGCCACCACATCAGCTTGGGAAGAATAACCGGGTGCAAGACCGTAGTCAGGGATTCGATACACAGCCGGAGATTCAGAGGCCCCTTGAACTTCTCCCGGAACTCAGCCTGGAAATCAAGCGGGAAAACCCCTGAAGCACAAGAAATGGCCTCAACTAAACACCCCTCCGTTTTCCCGCTACGGTTTCCTCCTCCCATGCCAATTGTATGAGCTGTGGAACGATGCAATTTTGCTCCCAATTCCGAAGCTGGCAGATAATAGAGAAGCTGGCTTTCCTTCCTGATCTCGGCGCGCTGGTCCAGAAGACTCCCGGTTACACGAGCCAGGTCCTCAGACGAAAGGGCCTGGAGGGCTTCAGGGGTCAGAGTGGAGAGGTCGGTCATTTCCCATCCACAGCTTCAATCGCCGCGGCAGCTTCATCCCAATACGTTGCCCATGCGGGCTGGATTGGATAAGTAATTGCTATTGCCCCGTTGCCGGCCATACAGGGAATTCCAGGATGCCCCGTTACGATAGCCTCGGCATCTTTCCCCCTTAGCCGACAAATGGCCTTAGCAACCTTCATAATCCGCATACCTTTTGGTGTTTCGAATCCAAATTCCAAACGAGTAACCCGGAAAAGTTCTTCCAGCGCCACTTCAATGGGGGGTCTTGTCGCCGCACCTCCCGTCGATTTTCGCTCTGCCCAAAGTAGTTCATTTTCTCGAATGAGCCCACGAAGCCCTTCATTTATTTCCGCACAGGTCAACTCGTCAGGGGCAGAAACCGTAATTCCTTGTTTGGGATCGGTGTATTCCCTCACATCTGCTTCTCCTCTGCTACCGCGCGGAATCTGAAACAAATCTCACGAACCCTGCCCGGAAACATACTAAGCGCCTGTTCGGGAATTGTGCCGTCCCACCAACCCACATCGGCGCCATTCTCAGGCTCAGGACTATCCGGATTCCATTGATGGGGAACACAATCAAGACGAATTTTTGAAACAAATTCCGCTTGGGCAACAGCTCTTCTCATCGAAATAGGTTTCATCGATTGTCGCACCACAACATCAATCATCTGCTCGCGCGTCATCACACCTCCTCCGCCACCACGTCGATCAGCCTGCCACGGCGTTTCAATTCAGAATTCAACATTTCCGCAACCTCGTCAAGCTTTCGGATATCCTGAAACCGCGTAATAGCAGTGGGCTCGCCCTTGAGCAACTGCCGCTTCTCAATCGACATCCCCAACATCGATGACAAATCCCGAAACGACGCAGTGGCGATGATCTCCGGGTTGTGGTTCAAATGCCACAAAACAGCCCCTATGACCCTCTCCAGGCCCTCCTCGATGGTCTTGTCCGTCACCCGGCCCATGGACTTCATATAACGCTTCAGGGCTCTGGTGGGTGCAGCCAGGCTCTTGGAGGGAGGCTTTGGGAAAGATAGCGCAGCGGCCTCGGCATCAAGCTTCTTCATGGCTGCCTTGTGAGAGCCAATCGCCGAAGACTCACTGCACCCAAGCAGGTTAGCCACACCCGTCCAGGTGATCCCCGGCGACTTCCGGGCCTCGACCACACGGGCCTGGTGGTCGGTCAGTTTGTATGTTGGGACGTGGGGCACGAATTCTCCTGTAAAAACGCTGGGCACCGTATGCAAGGTCGTTTACAGCGCGAGATCGATCAACTCTGCGCCCCACCGGAAAAGACAGTTCTCACGGCTCGTTTGCTACTTATTGGTGTGAGAAAAACACAAAACAGCAGAAAACAGCCGTTCCATTTTGTACTGGCCCCGTGGAGACATGGCACCGGGGGAAAACTCATTCGCGCAAAAGTAGCCGGAAACAGTGCTGAGCCGGTTTTTCAGGTGTAATGTGCGGGGGCGGGACCCATGGAACCCCAACCCCACCCGGGGGGTGCGCCGACTCGCCCAGCCATGACCCTGTGTGTGGCTGTGGCTACGCGTGCCGCTGCCTCTTGTCGCCCGCCTTGTCACCCTAGACTGGCCCTCCACATGGCATGCCTTACATATCAATGGGTTACTGACCGGACCTCCTTGGTGCAAACAAGATGCTCTCAACCTTGGCCGGTCCATGAGAGCCGCTGCCACCGTGGGCTTACGGCCAGTTCGCGGTATCCCCGTACCGCGCCGGCCCGCTGGCTCGGCCTGGCCCTGACTCTTTCCCCTCATGAACATTTGTTTCCTGGTGGTCGTCTTTTTATCGCGGCCATGCCCTTATCTTGGCCTGTGAGCGCTCCACCTTGATCGTGGCCAGGTTGGCCCTTGCCTTGTCCAGCCTCGCGCTAACGCCTGCCGCAAACCTCTGCCGTGCGGGGGAGCCTGGGCTGGCTGTGAGCAAAGCCACGTGCTTAATCAGTGACTTAATCTTCTCTACTTCTATTCCCTCCGCCTCCGCTAGGATTTGTTCAATTTGGTCTATCATCCCTTTCCCCTCTGGCGTTCATGCTGGTGGTCATTAGGTAGGTGGTCTCAATATCTTACAGACCGCATACCCTGGCCCGTGGGCACGTATCTCCATGGTCTCGTCGCCGCGAGGATGGGAACTGATACAGTTGACCACCCCGCTAAACTCAACCTCACAATAGGCAAATTCAAGCCCAGTAGGCGTCTGTCTTGACCAGTGGGCGCTAGATGCTTTCATGCCGCGCCCGCCATTACCTTGTAACACCCAGCCCGTCACGCTCATGGCCTACTCTGCCTTGCCTAGTGCCTGATCGGCCAATTCTTGGTAAATCTCGTCTGCTTCCTGGCCCAGGATTGCCGCAAGGTGTTCATGAACTGCATCGAAAAACCGGTCCGTCACAATTAGGCTGCCAGTGGACCTTAACAGCAGTCCCCGGAAACAGAATTCAATCTGTCTTGCTGTGCGCGTGTTCATTGCTTAGAGCCTGTTCTACTAGCTCGCGGATGTACTGGCTGACTGTCTTGCCCTGTTGCTTGGCAGCCTTAAATAGGCGCGCCTTTTGGTCGACCGGCATAACAATATCGAGCCGCACATTGTACCGCCGCTCTGGTCCGCGCTTTCCCATGACATTCGACGGCCGGACCATCAATGGCTTGCCTGCGTCCTGCTCACAGCGGTATTCTCGTTTGTGACACTTCCATGATTTCCACCCGTCAGTTGAATCTCGGACACAATCGTCGTAAGTGCAGCCTAGCCCGTCATGAGGGCACGAAGCTGCGCCCCCTCTTGGGTTACTCATTGCTTAGCCCCCGACATCAGCCGCCGCAGCATTTCCCTAATTGCCTCAGCCCGTGACGGCATCCGATGGGCAAAGCGCCAGTCGTCTATGGCATCAACCTCAGCCTGGCTCAACGGGATGATAACTCGTTTGTCTCGTGTTTCCATACCCATGATATAAGCCACCGCATAAAGTTTGTCAATGGCTCATTTAATGCTTGACTTATGCCGGCGACATATCTATATTGAGGATAGTCAAACCACCCACGGGAGACAAGACGATGCTCAGAGTCAATGATTACCTCACACATGTTGGCATGTGCCTTTGCAGCAACAGCCTGAAAGACACGCCGGCCTTTGGTTTTCTGAACAAGAAAGAGGCTGCCAAAGTCAAGCGTTTCCGCCGCGAAGGCATCCCCCACAGCAAAGCGGCCCAGTTCATTGTTGACCAGCGCACTTGGCGAGCCGAACACGAGTAGCCCCCTAGTCACAGCCCCACTGGTAGGAGCCGGGACAATGCGTTGCAAATCAACCAGAACACTACGCGGCGGTATTAAATGGACGACGATTGACATGCAGCCCTACGAAATAGCCATGCTCATCAGCCTAGCGCGCAGGGCGAACGATACCGCCATGTTCAAAGCTCTCACCCGGCTCCAAGCCGAGGTTGAGCAGAAATTTGATGAGTAGCCAAACTCAGGCCCGGTCACTGGCTGGGCCTTTGTGTGTTTACCCGATGTAAATCAAGGAGTTAGGGCAATGACCGAATTTGATAAAGGCTTAGTTCAAAACTACAAATCACTCATGACCCACATTGAACGTGTGGTTTCCAGCGTCCACGGCATACTGGATAAGAACACCATCGATCTGCGCGACAGTCTCGAAACGCAACTTGTCACCCATGGCCTATCACGGTTCATGCGAGCCGAAGACCTGGAAAACTACCATTATAACCACACCCGCGCGTAACCAGACTCGGCCAGGGCGTGCCCTGGTCTTGTGTGTTTACCCCAAGGGAGTTGAGAAAATGACCAACCCAGTGTGCAACACCAATGAAATCACGATCAACCGTACCATTGATGGCCAGCAAATCCTGGCACACGCAGTCTACAACCCCGATGTTGACGGCTGGAACTGCACAGTCCGTAGGGCCGGGTCACTGAAAAATGAACATCGCGACCCAGATCAAACCGGCAACGATGTATGGGTCACGCTGGTCGATATGATCGAGTTGCAGATCATAGCCGAGTAACCACGGCGAAGCGCCGGCCCCGGGCTGGCGTTTCCCTGTGTTTACCCGATAGGAGTTGGGATGATGATTTCTATCCCCGATAAATGCCTTCGCGGACGTAACGACTGCAAGCCGTTGTCTCAAATTGCTTCAGATTGCGGGACGTCATTCTTTTGTTGCGGTGAGAACAACGGCGCCAGCCGAGAAGTTAAGCAGGACAAATTTACAACGTGCTTCAAAGGCCCTTATCGCGACGAAATGGCTAACAGCGACAAACGCGATCTAGTCCACCAGGCGGCCGTGCTCGTGCAAGCCCTGGCTGTCGTTGAAAAAGCCGCCGGGGATGCAAAAGACTGGTCCGCATGGGACTGACAGGAGCAATGACCCTAACCCCCTGGTCAGTCTCCGGGCTGGCCGTCTACTTACTGGAGTTAAAGAAATGAATGATCTGCGGCTGCCTCTTGAAAAAGGCGATACGGTTGTTGCCTCTTTCCCCTACAGGGACACAATTTTCATTATCTCACATTTCGGCCACATTTGGCAGCTTGTCATAGAAGATTTGAACGATCTGCCAGTATTCCGCCGTGTTCAGTAACCCTTGACTGTGTTAACCTACTTACTGGAGGTGATGTGATGACAGAGTTTACACCGGGACCGTGGAGAATTTGGGGCGAAGACGATATCGCTCCGAATGTTCCTTGCCTTGCCGTTGGGTGCGGCGAAATAGGCACTCCAACATGCAAAGAAATCTGTCTTGTTGACAGCACGCTCGATAACATGGGGGACGAGTTCAACCTCACCCATGAAGATCACGCCAACGCCCGCCTTATCGCAGCCGCGCCCACAATGTATAATTTCGTTGCCAGTAGGGCGGGTAGCGGCGATAATGAAGCCATCGCAATCATGGAGGCTATCGATGGGAACCCCTAAAGGCACCGTGCCCTGGAACGCTGGGACTGGCAAGGGATGGCTTGATAAGCGCGGCTACCGTTGGGTTCGCGTTAAAGAAGACGGCAGAACACGAGCCCGGCGCGAGCACCGCGTTATTATGGAAAAGCACCTTGACCGAAGGTTAGAGCCTTGGGAGGCCGTTCACCACATTGACGGCAACACACAGAACAACAAAATCGAGAATCTGGAGGTTGTCGAATTTGGGAAGCACACAAGCAACCACCATTTCGGAGCCCAACGGCCCGACGCAGCAAAGCACACTATGGCCGTTTTCGGCCAAATGAAAGCCGAAGTTAAACATTGGCGAGCCGTCAACGCGGACCTACTAGCGGCGCTGGAGAATGCGATTGAGCCGTTTAATCAGCCTACGCGTAATCCGGGTGGTATGCCTGTGGGTGAGCCTGAATGGTGTAGCAAAGCCCGCGCCGCCATCGCCAAGGCTCGCGGCCCCCAAGCCGGCAGCTCCTATCTCAACAAGTCCCTGCGGACTGTCGAACAGGCTGTGAGGGATAGCGAGGGTAAATCATGATAGAGTTTACACCAGGACCATGGAAAAATTACATCGAATTTATAGCACGTAAGGGTGGGCGGGCGATTGCAACCATTGCCCCTAACAACCCTAATTCTGAAGCCAACGCCCGTCTTATCGCTGCCGCCCCAGACTTGCTCCGCACCGTCTCAGACGCGGCGCACATCATAACCTATATGCTGGACGGTGAACAGGACAAACAAGATATGCGGGACTTCCTTGAGCAAGCGCGCGCTGTAGTTGTTAAAGCGTGCAACCAGTAAACAAGCCACGGCCCGGCGATAAGGAAAGGGCTAACCTTGCATGATTAGCTTTTCAACCCTTCAAGGCGCTTCCGTCCTCAAGGCCTTATCGCCGGGCCGCTGCTGGTCAGGCCCCCTTAGAGCGAGCGCCGCAGATCGGGTGAAACAGCCTCCGGGGGGAGACTGACTTGCACCCGTCCCTTGAATAGCTCCATCCATACCTTAACTTCGTGCCCCGCGTCAAGCCCTATAACAGCCTGTAAGCCTTCAAGAATGCCCTCGGTAATTCGTACTTTCTGCCCCCTGCGGTAGCGTTTGCGCTGTTCCGTGGTTTCCTCCGGAGTGCCTTTCAGCAAGCCCGATTCGTCGGCCCGCAAGCGCAGTTCCTCGATAACCGGCAAGGGTATCTCAAGTGGCTCGTCACCTTGGTATACCACTGTGTTGACCCCGATTGTATTGTTGATATCACCCACCGCCTGGCCTTCAGCTACGGCTACAAAGATATACCGGGCAAAATACGAGCGCATAACGTGTCGTTCCTTACGCGCGTGTCTGATAGTCCAGGGATAGTGCAGGAACAGCGTTTCAAAGCCCTGTAGGGTCAAGAGAGTGTGAACCAGGCCCTCTTTCTGGGGCTTGGTGTGGCACGCGTACCATGGGGCTTCCTGGCGCTTCATGCTTTGTCCTACTGAGCCCGTAGGCACTCCAGGCAAGCCCCTGTGCTCACATATCGTGCCGCTATATGCCCCCTTATGCACGGTTTCCCTGTGTTTATGACTGCGGCCATAGTTTCCTTTTCCGCTTTCCCCTCCCTCCGACGAGGGACTGCGACATTGGGGGCATGTTATCTAAACCCAGTATACCTTGGCTGCGTTTTATCCTGCGCCACCAGGCCCTCCCCCCATGTCGCCTAAACGGCACAGAGGAATGGCTTAGGCCAAGCTACCTCTTAAGCCACATGCGGCCAGTCGAGCGGTCGGAAATCCAAACATGGCAAAGCTCCCGCCGGGTACAAGTCCGTTTTGCGAGCAGGAACGGACAACTGCGAGCGCGAGATTGAACTTGACAGGCCACTAGATATGTGTGAGGTTTGCATACGAAACCCTGGCCACACGTTCTAGCCGCTAACTCTGTCAAGGCGACCCGGCTCCCGCACTATGGGCCGGGTCGTTTTGCTTTTGAACGGCGTTAAGTTCGCGGTGTTGGCCATATTTGCCGACGAACATAAGATCAGATACAACATTTCGGATTGTCTCCTCGCCGTCCAACTGGACAATGGGAAACCGCCTTTTCAGGTAGCCAACGCCCCAATCTATAATCTTTTCGTTTATGTTGCTCATGATTTGTTGCGGTTTGCGCTAGATGCCCGGTTATCGAGAACCGGCCGGCATGTAAGAAAAAGGGCCAGCCCCGCTAGGAGACTGACCCTTCTTTGCGTCGTGCTGGCGAGCATACTGACGCGGCCCGTGCCATTTTGGCACTGCGGACATAGTTCTAAACGCATCCAGTAAGCTCGCCATGCCGCATACTACGCCGAGGTTTGGGCCGTGTCAAGGCAGTTGACAGCCCCTCTCGGGTTTGCTATCAATATGCACCCGCTGGTTCCGCCGTGGTGGCGGTGAGGTTGGCCTAACCAGCCAGTCCGAAGTGTTCGTTAATGCCGTTTCTAGAGCGCGCGGAGAACAGCCAGCCATATCAGAGCATCCGGGGTGGAGTCGGACAGTTTAGCGCCTCCACCCCGCTGCTTTTGGAGCCAGCAACAGGAATCGAACCCGCGTCCTTCATGGCGAAGTGAAGCTTTCTGTGACAATTGGCACAAAGAACATCACATTTTTCAATTTGAGCTATGCTGGCGTGTTTCATTTCAATCATCTCTTGTGAGTGCGGGCCGGGATTAACCAGCCCATGGAGGCAAATTTTACGGCCCGTTGATGGTGCCACGGGTCCAACCACGGCGGGGTCCAGCGCCGCCGCACTCACAACAGATGATCTCCCTTCATAGCACATGATCCCGTTAATTCCGCGGTATCCCTGTACCGTGGTTTTCAGGGACAGCACCTTATGAATTCCGCCGCGACTTGCGGGACGATGGCATTGCCGTAGGCGCGCACGATACCCACAGGTCTGGGTAGCCCATTAGCTCACATAACAGGGCAGGTATCTGGACTGTCGCATAACCTCGTAAATAAGCTGTCGTAACCACTCCTGGCTCGTGTCTGCGACGGCTCCAGGCATACGCCATCCCATTGAGGGATAAATCTCTCCATTCTCTCGCCATTGGCGACGGCCAACCACCAAAGACGCGCCCTTTTAAATTTCGCCTTGACGCTCGCAGCGCACAAATCGGCGGCCCCGACGGCATATCCCAGGTCTTCCAGGTCAGCGCGTACTCCGGCGAGCCATTCACGTCCATCCTTGCTCGCAACCTGTTCTCCAAAGACCGTTGCAGGGCGGCACTCGGCGATGAGAGTGTAAAAAGCGGGCCAGAGGTGTCGTTTATCGGCATGGCCTTTTTGCTGTCCCGCGCTCGAAAGCGGCTGACAGGGACAGGAGCCGGTCCACAGGGCGAAGTCGTCGGGGGTGCCGGCGAGGCGCCCGGCGTAGGCCCAGCCGCCGATGCCGGCGAAGAAATGGCACGGCCCGTAGCCCTTGAGGTCATCACCCGTCACCTTTCGGATATCCCGCTCGTCCACCTCGCCGGCCGGTATATGGCCGGCCGCGATCAGGTTGCGCAACCATTGGGCGCAGTATGGCTCGATCTCGTTGTAGTAGGCCCATTTCATCCCACCACCCTCAGTTCCGGCCGCGCCAGGTCGCCCTTGCCGTTCGCATAGCCCTGGTCGTAGGCAGCGATAACTTCGGCCCCCATGAAATCCTCAATGACTCTCGGTTCCACGCCCTGTAGGGCGTCCCTTTGGCCGTATCTCCAGTATTTCCGCCGCCGCTCCAGCAATTCCTCGGCTTCCCGTTTTTCGGTTTCGATGGCCAGATCGACATACTGCTCCCAGCGCCATTGGTTGAGGAACGTCACCGCTTGGCAGACCTTGGAAAGGTCGGTGATTTCTTTCTCAATATGAGCCAGATACCCCCGCGCGCCGATGATAATCTGTTCCGGGTCCGCCCCTTCCTTGATGCACTTGTCCCAAGCTGGTTCGGCCCCGCCCCTGCCCTTGCGTGGGTTTCCGTGCGATCCGCGCCACCCCTTGGCTAAGGGCCAGAAGTCGCTGGCGAAGGTGGTCATCGCGCTCGCTGTCTAATAGTTAAGGCCAATTCGCGGCCAGGAGTTGAGCCGTGTCTGTCGGCTAATTTGGCGCATTCCTCACGTTCAGAGAAAATTGCCGCTCGGATGATGCGATTGGTTGGGATAAAGGCATCTTCAGGACAATGTGCTCGTGACCATAACTGCCGCAATTTTTCTTCTGGGCTCATGTCATTCACTCCACCTCGAACTTGGGCGCGGCTGCTAACATGGTGTGGTAAACTACGCCAGCGCCGTAGTAACCGACCCTTTCTTTTTCGCTGCCGAATTTAATCATATCCTCCGTCGCCTTATCGGGCACCAGCTTCCAGCCCTGCTCGGTAGCGGCTTCGAGGAAGGCCGTTATGGCGACGGTGGCGAGGTGATTGTAAAGTTGGCCAGGTTCTGGCCTGTCGTGGTTTGTTGCGGCCAGCGCTACCGCCACTTTCCTTTGTATGCTCATACGCCCAACTCCCTCTTGGCATCGCGGTAAATCGTGCAGGTCAACTCGTCCCCCGCGTCCAGCTTCTCGCGCACTGTCCGGTTGGCGTGCATTACCGTGGTGTGGTCGCGGTTCATAAATCGGCCGATTTCCATAAGGCTCCGTGAACTGACTCTCGACATTAGGAAACACGCCACTTGGCGCGGCCTAGCTAAACGTCGTGCGCGCTGGCGGCTGCGAAGCTCTCCGTCAGACAGCCCAGTCACCTTGCAAATTGTCATCAGGACCGCTTCGCACACGAAACCATCGGCCATCAACTCCTCTGCTGTTGCGTCATCGGGAGGGCCTTCGGGCGGGTCTTGTAGCGGTGGGCGGTCCCATTCGTAACGGGAGTATTTCTTGCCCCTTGTGTTGGCTGTCGGCCTGTCGTTGCCTTTAAGAATCGCCGACATGGCTTCGCGGACAGAGGCTAGAAGCTCGTGCTGCGAGGGTGTCATACCGCCTCCCCCTGCGCCGTGGTGAAATGCTCCGGGTAGGGGTCGTCGAATTCCAATCGACCTGTCTCGCCTGCTTCTCTCTGAGCCTTCATGTGCTTTAGTGAAGCCTTGAGGTTGGCAATGATTTCCTTGTGGTCGTGCCTCTTGATCTGGACCGATCTATTGCGGAGAATTTCAAGAGCCATAAACTCAGCGTCCCCAAGATGAGCCTTTGCCCACGCCTTCATTTTATTACGGTTGTGCTCAAGATGGCTGTGGCATTTCCAGCAATGCGCGGCGGCGGCCAGTGGTCGCCATCTAATAGAAAACCGGCGGCCAGCCACTAAATGGGAGCAGTGCAAGGCACTCGGGTCGTGCCGGAAAAAACCACGGCATACCTCACATCTGTAGTCTGCCCGCTCTCTGATAAGCTGGGAAAACACGATATCAGCTCGCTTTGCGGCGGTGTCCGAATGGGGCACGACTCATCCTCAACCGTCTGGTGATTACAATTTCTAACCATTCGTCTGTGGCCAGAAATTCCTTTAGGGCAACGAATTGGCTGTGGTCCAATTCGCCCTTTAATTGGTTGCATGCCTTGCAAATCATCTGAAGATTTTCCCGACGATCCATGTGTTGGCGGATTTCTCGGTTCTCAGCCTTATTCCGCCGGATTGCGTTGCTTTTGTAAGCCTCTATGTGGTCGCAATTAATATTTTCTAAGGTAATGGTTTGTTCGCAATATCGGCAAGGTGCGCCAAGTGCTGCGCGGACGGCAGTCATGATAAAATCCTGCTTGCCCTTCCCCATCCGTAAATTAGCGCCAATAACCATCGCTTTTTTCTTAATGGGGTCTGGTTGATTTGTGTATCTTGTCTCGTACCCACATTTTGTGCTGCACCACAACGCGGTTTTGGCTTGGGGTTCAAAAACCTGGAACTCATCACCGCAATTTCGACAATTCTTCTTGATCTTCTTACGATGTTTGAATGATTCCTTTATTTTGTCGCCCCAGGTAATTGCTATCCATTTGTCGCCGCGCCAATACCCGCCAGAACCAGCGTTATGCCTCTCACGAACACTCACACCACCCCCCACACAGCTGCTTTGCGCCCGCCCGGACTGGCCCGTCGCAGGCCCGTGTCCACCACCTTGCCGTCGTCGCACAGGTCTTTCATGCGCCGTACGACTTGCAGGTAATCCAGTTCGCACCGCTCGGCGATTTCGTTGCTGGTCATACCTAACCCGGCGTAGCCAACTTGCAGGGTCTTGACAATGATGGCCTTGTGCCGCGCCGCCAGCCCTTGGGCCTGCCGTGCCGCCTCATGGGAGGTGTCCGGGTCGTGGGTGTGCGCGTGGGTGTGGGCGAAGGTCATGGGGCAGGCTCCTCGGACGGAACTTCGATGTAGTCGCCATCCTCATCGCCGTAGCTCACAATCAACTTGAACCCCCGGCTGATTTTCTTGTAATAGTTCGGCTTTGGCGGATCGTAGATGCACGCCATATTGTCAATAGCTGTCCGGCGGCCCTGGCGCTTCCACAGGCGGTACGCTTTCCAGAACGGGCTTCGCTCGCCGGGTTGGTTCGCTAGTAGATCGCCGTTTTTCTTGACCAGATACGGGCCGAACCTGTCGCTGTCCTCAAAGCGATATTCAGTCTTGCCGCCAGCCGTAATCGTGAACGGCCCAGCTCCCCAGTGGTCGAGACAAAACCCATTCCCGATTATGCCAATGTGACCAAACTCAGCCGTCACCCCTCACCTCCCAAAAAAGCCGCCGCTCCTACCGCGCCTGGGAGGGCTGCGGTCACAGGAGCGGCGTAGTCAGGGAGGTCGTCGCGGGAAAGAGTCAAACCCGCGACTGGCCCGGCTGGGCGCCGGGATGGGGTTGGGCGGGTCATTCTACCCTCCCGAGCGAAGTGTTGCCCGTAATCCAGTCGATGTTGCTGGTCATGGCCTGCGCACAGTGAACACAGCCCTTCACGCCCGGTGTGTTACCCTTGCCGCAGGCGGGACAGAACCAGCCTATCGAGGAGCGGGCTCCTGCCGCGAAGGTCCCGCAAACGCAGCCGTGCCAATAACAACGGCCGCATTTCGGGCAGTCTGTCGCCGGACAGTTGCAGGCCATCTACTCTGCCCTCTTCTTCAGCAAATCAGGCAAATTAGGAGGCCAGCCACCATCATCGCCATGCGTTTCAGGTTCATCCAACCGGCGGCGCAATTTACGTTGGCGGGTCAAACGGTGTCCGTATGCCCGGCCAGCAAGATAGACCGGCACCATGGCCAAGGCGACGGACAGGACTATCAGGATGTTGGCCAGAATGGCGGTGTCTTGGATCATGGCGCGCCCTCGTACTCATCGAAAAAATCGTTAGCCGTTACAACGCCATTGGTAAGGGCTACAATCTTCTCCATCGACTTTCGCTTTGGCATGCGCTGGTCTGTGAGCCATAGTCGGACAGCTTCGGCGGTTGTGCCAACCTGATCGGCAAATTCACCGCGCGTTAACCCTTGCGAGTTAAGAAAATCTTGAAGTTTCATGACCGCACCATAACATTATTTTCGCCCGTGTCAAACTAATTGTTGACAGCCAAACGCGGTGTTGGTATAACAACTCTCGTAGCCGCATGGTGTGGTTACGTGTCCCACGGAGCCCGGCCGTCATGTCCCCCGAATTGTGGCGGCCGGGTGGGGGCCAGGAGGAGAGTAAGATGACATTCCAGACAATCGAGAAAACAGCCGGGGGAAGCGCGCCATGCGAGGGCTGTGCGGTTGCCGTGAATTCAGCAGGCAAGAAGCTGATATTCTATATGCGTCTCAGCAGTGATGTGATGGAACGGCTAGGCGTCGGCTTCGGCGACCGGCTGGTGGTTGAGCAAGGCGACAGCGAACATTTTGGCCAGCTTCGGCTGAAAAAGGGAGACCTGTCTGGGTTCAAGATTGGGCGCAGCGGCAACCAACGGGCCGGAAGGATTAACCTCGTCGCGCTGGTGACAAAACGGAACCATCCAATCACTGCTGCGCCGCACAAGTTCAGCAATGGCTACCTCTACATCGAACTGCCCGATTGGGCGCGCAACAAGCTAGCCAGAACCGCCTAGCCACCACGCCCCAGGAGTAAAGACATGGCCTACGTAACCGAAGATAAGCGCGTTCAACAAATCATTGCCCGAATTAAAGCGGGCCATATTACGCGTGGGCGGGCTGCTGGAGAAATCAAGGCCCTTCCACCACAGGAGGGGGCGAGGATTGGCTATCTCGATTGGGAAGTAGACGAAGCCCTCAAGCAAGCCGGGGCCGCCTAATCCCCACCAACCAGGAGAGCCCCATGCCGAAGACCAAGATCAACGTCCTGACTGTCACCTTGAAGGTTGATATCCCGGTTGACCCTAGCAGCCTCCGGTCGGTCCAGGACGCCGCCACCAGCGCCGAGCGCCTGCGCGAGGTCGGCAATAAGATCGGCCGTGCGACCATGGAGACGCGGCTCAACCGCGTGCCGGCCCCCGAGTCGGAGCCGGAGCCGCCGCCGGAAGCGGCCGAGCGTGAGACCGTGGCCGCACCGCCCGACGACTTGGACATCCCGGACAATCTGCGCCGCGTGCCCAAGCCGGCCGCCACAGAGCCCGCGTGATGGCCCAGCCCGCCACCACCTTCGCACTGCTGCGTCAGCACGGCGCCTGCGAGAACGGCTATCGCAAGTTGGCCAAGCACCTGGGCGGCGTGACCGAATACGGCCGCGACAAGCCGATCCTGCTCACCGTGATACTCGACTCAAGCGGCCTGGACGATACGCTGTGGTGCTTGCGGGCACTGGTGGAACCCTGGGACCGTAAGTTGCGGCTGTATGCGGCAGACTGCGCCAAGCGGCATGAGAGCTGCGTCTATCTCAATACCCCTGCCGGCAAAGCCGCCTATCACACCGCCTTTCAGGCCTGGAAAGCCGCCCGCGCCGCTGTCAGGTTGACCGATAAGGACGCCGAGCTTGACTGGCAAGCCAAGCGACTTCGCCAATACCTCACAGGCAAGGCTCGCCCGCTCAAGAGGGCCGCGTGATGGTCAGCAGCTATCAAGAGCGCCCGCTCCGCAGCGAAGCCAAGGCACGCGCCGACATCAAACGGCTTAAACAGGCCCTAGCTGATGCTCATGGGCTGCTGATCTCCTACGAGAAGGTGGCAGGCCGCTTTCGGGACTTGGCACATGATGTGGAGCTGCACTTCAGCGCCTTTCGCCAGGACACGGCCCCGTCCGATCCTATCGAGGCCTTGGCGCGGGAACTCTACGAAGCTGAACCAAAGCCTCCCGGTCCGCCCGATCCGCCGTTTGGGTCGCCGCATTTCCCCAAGTCAGAAGCCGAAAGATACCGGGCTATGGCACGAGAGCAATTATCCAAGCCCGAACCATCGGAGCCCACGCCATGACAGCCGAGAAGCGCGCCGAGCCGACGCCAGCTTACTTGGCACCCTGCCCTTTTTGTGGCGAGCAACCGACCACAGAGCCGTGGCATGGAGGAGGCCCCAACAAACTAGCGGTGATTTGCGAGAGCGTAAATTGTTTCGTCGGGCCAATGGTAACGGGCGAAAGCAATCAAGAAGCGGTCACTCGTTGGAATTGGCGTGCAGTTAAGCCCGACACCGCAGCCGAGCACGACCAGCAGCGCGACCAGCTACGTCAAACTGTCATTGACGGAGAAAAGCGGTGCATTGAATTGCTGGAAGAACGCGACCAGCTCAAGGCGGCGAACGCGGGGCTGCGGGAGCGGGTGGCGGAGCTTGAGAAACTAGCAATCGATGACCAATCTGGGAAATCATGGCGCTCGATTGTCTTAAACAGCGAGTTCCAAGATGGCGAAGTAGACCGCATAGCTTCTGACTATCTGAACCGCGCCGAAGCCGCCGAGGCCAAGGTGGCGGAACTGAAAGCCAAGAAATGGGAAGTGCAGCACACCGACACGATGAACGAGATTGTGCAGCTTGGCCTAGCCCGTGACGCCTCCCAGGCCCACGCAACCGAACTGGCGAGGGCGCTGGAGGCCGTGAGAAAACAGGTGCATGACACGCGATATGCCGGTCTTAGCTATCGTAACAATGCAGAGATTCTCTGCACCGAAATTCTACGCATCATCCACACCGCCCTCACCCCGGAGTCTGGCACATGACACACAAGTTCGAATTCGACTTCGAGGTGGAAGCCCTGGGCCAGTCCGTAACCGTCACCGTAACGGCCACGGCTTCAAGCTTCCCTGGCGATCCTGGACCGGACGGTGAGGGTGAGGTCGAGATTGATGGCGTGACGCTGAACGGCTACGACGTGGATACGGATGGGGTCAAGGTATGCCGGATGAAGATGATGCCCCCGGAGATACTTCCCGGAGCCGCGCTCATTCCTACACGCTACGTCCCCGAGTGGTCCACCCTCACCGAACTGATACGTGAGGCCGCTTGGGAACAGGCAGAGAGGGAGGCGGCATGATGGAATACTGGCTAATTGGAATTGCCATATGGATCGTGTGCGGGTTCCTGGCGTATGGGCGATGGTTGGCTCATTTTCAGAGGGGGTGGCCCACACTGGCAGACCGACACAGAAATGAGGATCGCCGGAGTGCGTTCATGGTGGCGCTAGGTGGGCCATGCGGGCTCATTGGCACGTTAATTGCGTGCCGTCACGGCTTCATGTGGTGCCTGCCGCCGAGGAAAGATGGATGATGCCGACTTGGGCCCGCAAAGCAAGCTGCCGAGTATTCGACACCGCCTGCGCCGCCGTGGCGATCAACGGGGCTGCGGCCTACCTGCTGGGGTTTGAGAGTTTGCAACAGTTTTGGGGGATTGGGCTATGAAATGGCAGCCGATTGAGACGGCGCCGAAGGATGAAAGCCGTATTTTGTTGTACCGGACTGGCTGGGCAGAAGCGATAGCGGTTGGCTGGTGGTCGAATGCGAATGTGTGCTGGATGTCAATTCCCGGCACTTGGGAGTGGAAGGCAACTCACTGGATGCCCCTACCTGATCCACCGGAGGTGCCATGACCCACGACTGGATTACCACCCGTTGCCTACCCGGCCGCTCCTACGACGACTGCCGCCGTGAAGGCTGTAAGGCCAAGGCTATCATGTGGAACTGGAAGTGGCGGCAGATTAGCGGGCCGAAGGAATGTGGGGGTAAGGGGACATGAGTACCATGTCGAGCAGGCTGGTTGAGGCAGTGAAGTGCTGTCAGATCGTGGATCGGGAATTCCGTGATGGCATTAAGCCAGGCGGCCCTGACCGTGAACTGATCGAGGCCATGGCGTCCTATGTGGAAGCTTGGCAAGCGGGCAAGTCACGTAAGCAGGCATGGGCCGAAGAACTGGAGACGGTGTGACGGTCTACTGCGCCGATTGCGATCATGTCTTGGAGGATACCCGGCGTTTGGAGCCGTGGAGGTGGCTGTGCATCAAACATCCCAATATATCGGATGGTTTCGGCTGGGTAACAGCAACCTCTTGGGACAAGGCGCCGCCCTATCTCTACTGCAAAAACGTGAACGGTGGGCTCTGCCCGTTGTTCGAACCGAAAAGAGGAGACGACGATGCCACAGGCACAAGTGACCCCGCAGTATGTGAACCCGGCGAAACCGGGTAAACAGTACGGCAACATCAAGGAAGCCAGCGGGGCCAAGTGGATTATCCCCGCCGGATGGGACCGCATGTTCGTCCCCAATGTGACCGCCCACGTGGACTACGAAACAAAGACCTGGGGGGCCGAAACGGTCAACATCGTGCGCGGGGTCGACGGCTCCTTACAGCCCGCCCCGCCTCAACCCGGACCGCCAAGCCCCCCACCGGCTACGCAGCCCTTGCCATCAACTCCACCGCAGCCCGGAGTCTCACGAGACGATAAGGTCGCAGAGGAAATATTTGTCACCGGCATCGTAGGCCGCGCCATGGGATCGGGCCAATTCTCGGTGACAGATATAGCCGTTCTGGCCAAGGCAGCTACCCAGGCATGGCACGAGCGGGGCATGCAAGCCCCGCCTGCTGGAGGGTATACCGAAACCGCCCCGCCGCCCCCAGGACCAGGGGATGTGAGGTAGCCATGACCGGCCCCGCCATCATCCTCGGTACTTTTGCCGACCTCAAGACCGTCAAGACCCGTTCGGTCGTACAAGTAGTGGTCGAGGTTCCTATCGAGCAAGGCAAACAGGTTGTCGAGGCTTTCGGATTTCCACAGCCGGGTGCCGAGATACCTGTTGCGGTGACACGGGTAGAGCCTGTCGCGGTAACTGAGAAGTCCAAACGCCCCGGACGGCCCTTTGCCGACATGCCGCCCAGCCAACAGGCGGGGATGCTGTGTACAGACTCGTCTTTTATGCGATGGGCCAATCCCGACAAGCCAACGCATGAAGGAACGCGCATGGCTATTTTAAATTGGTGCGGGATTTCTTCGCGAAGACAGCTAAACAGCGAGGCCCCGGCCTGTCGTTTGTGGGATGCCATGCTGGCCCGGTTCCACGCCGACACGGGCCGCACGGCGGAGCAACGAGGATGACACGGGAGAGAGCAGCATGACCAAATTCGAAAGCGGGTTTCGTGCTGGGATAGAAGCCGCCGCCCACCTGGCCGAGAGGAATTGAGACGATGCCCAAGTTCATAATTATCTGGAATATCGGATACGGCGACAGTGCCGAAGTCGTGGAAGCCGAGCATCAAGAAGCTGCCGAGGGCGAGGCTTACGAGAAATGGCACGAGGAAGTTGAAGCCAACGCCGATTATTCGGCACAGCCGTACACTGCCAAATTGGCCGAAGAACACGGTCTGGAAGACGAATAACCACGGGAGACCCCCCTCATGACCTCCCCCTCCCCCGACCGTGGCCACAGGAGCGCGCGATGAGTGAGACCTGTATAATAGAAGAAGCCGCGCAGCTTATTTACGACTATGAACTGCGCTGGCATAACAGCGATCATTTCCAGTGGGATGAAGCTCCCGAATGGATCAAGCGGCAGTGCTACGACCGGGCGGTGATGGCCTATCACCCAGACGGTCGGCCAGTGCCATCCCCAGGAGCGCACGATGATGGCAACTAGGAATTATCACGCCGATTCCCCGGCAGAAGACATCGCTGACCGGCTGTTATCAGCCGTTCACGACGATTGGTGGAAATGCGACAAATGCGAGGTCTTGAACCATCCGACCCACCATTGCGGCCGGTGTGGCGCCGCGCCTCCATCGTCCGATTCCGCACAATCTGACGGAGGCCAGAAAGATGGCTGAAAACAGCATTATTTTTGCGAAAGGCGGCGGGCTGGCTCTGCGGTCCCTCCTGTCGGAATACGATCAATGCGCCCTCCATCTGTGGGCCGAGAAACTTGTGGAAGAGGCGACGCTGCCGCTACGAGCGGAGATTGTATGCCTGCGCGAGGCCACCTCGCTATACAAGGCTCTCTTGGAAAATAGGTCCGTATCTTCACCAACCCCGGAAACCGGACCACCGTTATCTGATGCTTTGCCGGAATGTCAGTTTCGGTGGTGCCCAACGTTAGACAAGTGCAAGACCGGTGGATGTGCCACGCCCTGGGCAAAGGGACCCGTATCTGCACCAGGAGAGCCCGATGAGACTTGACCGAAATATCGAAGGCAACGAAGGACGCGGCAAGTACGCGATTCTGAACCTCCGACGACTCGCGCTGTATGAAAGCTCGGATACATTCAACCGCTTCCCGCCTAAAATATCCCGTGCTCTAAAGGTCTTGGAGGCCGAAGGCATTCTTGAATGGGGCGTTGTTGGAAAGCCCAACGAGTTCTTTCTTATCAAGCTTAAGGACGCTGGCGCACAAGCGGCATTGACCGCTTACGCCAGTGTTTACAACAACGGCGAAGACGACGAGTGGAGAGACGAAGTTCTTGAAATGGCGCGCCGAAGCGGGCCAGACCACCCGCTTTGCAAAAGGGCCGACTAGCGCATGTCCGTATCTGCACCAGAGGAGACCCCGGATGAAATATATCGCCATCTTCGCCCTTAGCGCGACCCTAGTAGCATGTTCAGGGTACACCGCCCGCCAGTACGGCGCGGCGCCCGTGTATCAGGACGTTTGTGTGGAATGGATCACCGACTATTACGAGACGGAATGCTCGCAATGGCAGCGCAAGCTCACGGGGTATCGGTGAGTTTCGCACAGTGCCCCTTACCGTGATCTAAACGAGGGTATGCCAGCCATGACCTGGGGTTCAAATCCGACTGGAGAAACTCACACCTGCCGCGATTGCGGTCTGAACTATGTGGACGATTGGAACCCGCCAACCCACCGCATGGTTTGTCGGAGCGTATCGTGGTGGACGCGCCTTATGGCGTGGTGGGGCAACCATTCATAAACGAGCCTTTCAGGTCCAGTGCCCCTTACCGCCCAGCCGGACGGCCTACACCTCCGCGCC
>SDBV01001667.1_pt1 | contig 33399 bp, 36 predicted proteins | sample 2277081 | NCBI WGS metagenome assembly SDBV01 (sample SAMN10402039, study PRJNA504765) | marine sediment metagenome | isolation source: marine sediment core GS10_PC15, 223 cmbsf | place: Arctic Ocean: Southern Knipovich Ridge | collected 2010 | reverse complement strand
AATTGTTGGAAATCAGTTTCAAATGATTCCGCATGGTTAAGTGTAGACAGTAACGAGAAAAGCGGAATCCCGTAAGTGATCTTGATCACTCAGAAATCTTTACAATCGCTCCGGGAACTTCTGACTAGGGGATCACCTCTGGAATAAGTACGACGAGAAACGGTAGCCCGCTCAATGCGCCAGGTTCCGTACGCGCAAACCGGCGACCGCTGCCTCGGTAACATCATGTAATAAAAGAAGAATAAAAGTGACTGGCACCGTTCCTGGGGGAAAATGTCAACATCTGGATAAACTGTGGACGCTACCAGCAATCCCACACGTCATGGCCACACCAATTACCCGAACTGACCCAATTTTTATCTTCGCATGCACCCGCCATCGTCTCCTCGTAGCACCAGATGAGATTTGTAAGCGACTGGACAATACGAGTATTGCCTCCGCCGTCCGGTCCCGCGCCGGCGTCGACTGTACCTCCATCTTGGAAAGAACAGTCCACCTCAAGAATCACCCGAACCTGCATCTCAACGGAGATAGTAGGTGCATCCCATGAAGCATCAAAGCTAAACCCCCAGGTGGTGGGCTGCAAATTGAAGAAATCCATCTGCATCAGCTCCGTGGGAAGAGCGCTCACCACCTCGATGGTAGGCAAACCGACCAAATAATCGGCAAGGTCGAGTGGAATCCATATGTCACCGGACCCGAGATTGCTTGGCGGCGAGTTTACGTGGATTCGTACCTTGGCCGCCTCGTTGCTCTGGACGGGAACTGACGGATCCATGCACACCGCATCCAGTTGCGGAGTTGTTCCGACGGGTTCGGATGGGACAATGTAGAGCTGCTCGCAAACCCACTCACCATGGCTACAGTCCGAATCCGAATCCGAATCTGTGTCTGTGTCCGTGTCAGTATCTGTGTCTGTATCCGTATCCGTCGCGCCGCTGTCCGTGTCGGTGAGATTACCGGTACCGCTGGATGGAGCACATCCACCGACAAAAAGCCCGACAACAAGAATACATGCAAACAATAGTTTTCTCGGTATGTTCAGCATAATTTGTCTCCTTAACAAGCTGTTTCGTCTCTTGGTAGTGTTAGACCGTCTTTCAGGCCTCATGTCGTACGCGTAAACCGGCGACCGCTGCCGATGATGAGTTCTTGATGGCCACCTGGACAAGATGCGGGCCGGGATCTTTGGGCAGATCCCAGACGACACCACCCAGGTTATCTTCGGAAATTTCTCCTGCGGACACTCGCCACTCGTACTCTACCGGCCCCCGTGTGCCACGGTGTTCCGCTATCAAAACCACACTTCGGTCAAAGCGAATCAACTCGTCGATTTCTACTTTGAGCGCAAACGGAAGAGCCAGCCCGTCATCAACCGGCTCGGGCATGATCGGCGTGGGAGCCATTTCGCAGGCATCGAAACAGTACTCCTGTGTTTCGAAGCAGTAGCCGCCGGAGCTGACCCAGTTCAAGATTGAGCATTGTTGATTTGAAGGGTTTTCGGCGGTGAAACACCAGGAAAGATTTGTGTGCGATTGCACCATGCGAGTATTCCCGCCGGCGTCCGGCCCGGTACCCGCATCTGATATTCCGGCGTCCGCGCTCGCGCAGTCCAGTTCCAGAGTGACCCGAACCTGTATCTCGGCATACGAAAAAGGATTCTCCCAAGACACATTGAAATTGAACCCCCCTGTAGCAGGTTGCAAATTGGAGACGGTCATTTCGGAAAGCTCCGGAGGAACCGCATTGACTACTTCGATCGTCGGCATTCCGATCACGTGATCAAGCACATCGACTGGGATTTCGATGTGACCTGTCGCAAGGTTGAGCGATGCCGAGTACGCGTTGAGCGTCACACTGGCTGCCGTATTGCTCTGGACGGGAATTGATGACTCGGTGCAAATCAGGTCCTGTTGTGCCGGCGTTTCCGGAGGTTCGGCTGGTACTAGAGAGCCGCCCCAACACTCATATACACACCAATCATCGAGATCGCTGCAATCAGTCTCAGACTCAGTTTCAGTGTCAAAGTCGGTGTCAGCATCGGTGTTAGTATCGGTGTCAGCATCGGTGTTAGTATCGGTGTCACTATCGGTGTCAGTATCGGTATAAGAATCAGTATCTTGGGGCTCTGGAGGAACAATTATAGGATCGATTGAGTAACATCCACCGGTCAGGAGCCCTACAAGAATGCAGGTATAAATATACTTTCTGGACCTATTGAACATGACAAACTCCGTTCTCGACCGACTCGTTTTTCAAACCGCAAGAGGCCAATTTTTGTCTGAAAGCCAGCCTTCCGGTAAAACTCATCCTGTCCCAGATTTGATCGAAACGCTCGTATCGGAAAACATCCCTCGCGTTGATTTCGAATGCCTTTTCCACAGCGAATCGGCGCACTTCCTCCCGATCATGCGGATCAACCGTCCCGGCTTTTTCAAGCAGCGAACGCATTTCATGCACAGTGTCCCGATGTGCGTCCACAATCAACGCATCGACCTCTCTGTTCAGCGCGTCGGTCGACGGTCCGGGAAAAAGCGACTCGTGGATCTGCCTGCTGAAAGAGAGCGCAATGAGATTGTTGAGTAAACTGTCAAAAGCAAAGGCGCGTTCATGAAGGCAGATTCTCATCATCCTGAACAATATCTCTGCGCGGGTGTCCCGCATTGTGTATCCGTATGTGCGGTAATCACCCTCGAGACGACCTTCTTTGTGAAGTCGGTCGAGCAGCCGTGTGCCCGAATAGATCTCGGTCCGGCAAATATTCCATGGCATGTCGAGGTTCTCTTCGGCCAGATCGATGGTGGCTGAAACATCTGCGAGGGTGCAGTCCGGATCGAACAACATGAAGTTGAATGACGGTCGGATGCCGTGTTTTCTGCACAGTTCGAGAGCACGGCGATTATCTTTGGCCTTGTGAGTACGTCCCAGATAACGAAGTCTTTCGTCGGACGCGCTTTCTATGCCCAGAAATACGTGAATGGCGCCCATTGCCACGGCGGCTTCAAGCACGTTGTCTGTTATGGATTCCGGTCGTCCCTTGATCCAGAAGAGCGCTCCGTCCACGTTTCGGGCTTCGAGCTCTTTTTCAAGTTCGTTCATTCTTTGAACCGTCTTGCGCTCATTCTTCAAAATGAAGAGATCGTCTTGCACAAAGAACACCCTGGCATCAAGATTGTGATAGAGTTCGGCTACTTCCCTCGCAACTTCAACCGAAGATCTCATTCGAAAAGCCGGTCCGCCCATATCTTTGGCGAACGCCCGGATCGAGCAGTAAGCACAATTTCCGACACATCCTCGGGATGAAATAATGAATGCAATCGGAACACCGCCTATTCGCAGGGGGGTCTTTCTCCTTTTGGGAAAAGGCAAGCTGTCCATGTCATTTGCAGGCTTGCGAGGCTCTCCTATTCCAAGGCCGTCCCCGGTCCTCCAGACCAATCCAGGCAAGTTGCAAACAGGTTTGTTTCGACTCAGGAGGCCGACCAGCTCAACAAGTGTTTCCTCCCCTTCGTGGCGAACTACAGTGTCGAGCGCCTTGCAGTCCCGAAGCAACTCCCGGTAGCAAAACGTGGGAACGTGTCCCCCGCAAGTGATATGACCTTTGAATCCTGCGCTCCTGATGCTATTCGCGAGTCTGACATAGTCACCGATTGCATATTGAAAAGGGATACCGAAGCCAATGAGATCAGGCTCGAACTCAAGGAGTTCGTTGAGGCAACTCTGGTGATCCGCGCCGGAATTAAAACGAACAAGATGTGTGTCATGGCCGTTTGCCTCAAGCGCCGATGCCAGGTACCCCATGGCGAGGTTCTCTTGTTGCATTGGTCCGGCAAAAGCGATTTTCATGTTCTTCATTTTGTTGTCAATTATCATTTCATTCATCCATTCTGGCATTGCGCCACTGGTTCAATGCATCAAACATGCCCAACCCAGCAAACGACATGGACACAAAAAATTAAATAGTTACGGGTTGATAGGAAAGCACCAGGAAAATCAATTGTGCCGTTTGTGCCACCAACATCGTTATCTGTTGTAGTTAATTCTTGAGGGGGAGTGCCAGACTCATTTGTCGGTGGGCCACTAATATCGTTATCTGTTGCAATAAATGATGGTGCCTGTGCGCAACCTACCAGGTCCTCCTCTCCTCCCGGTCGGTCATCAGGATGCCGTTGATGTGGTCGTACTCGTGCAGCCATACCTTGGAGTCGAAGTCCTCAAGGTCGTAGTCTACGACATGGTCGCCTTCGGGCGTGTCGAACTCCACCGTTATCCACGCCGGGCGGCCGACGACGCTCGACACTCCGTCTATCGAGAGGCACCCCTCTGCGGAGCCGTAGTACAGCTCGTCCTCGGCCCAATCGACGATCCTCGGGTTGACAAACACCCGTTGCTCGTCGTTCACGTCGGCGGCGAACATCCGCCGCCCCACCGCGACCTGGGGCGCCGCGAGCCCAACGGCGCTGAGCGCGAACAGGGAGTCCAGCATCTTCTGCGCGAAGGCAACCACCTCCGCGTCGTCGGGGCGCACCGGGATGGAGATGTCGTGGAGCATGCTGACGGGATCGTCCCAGTCCTTGACCAGGTTCGACTCCAGGAACACGTCTTCGTCCCCCGCGTGCATCGCCGCCAACTCCGGCGCTGATAGATCTGCGGTGGCCTCGGGATCGTACTCCTCGTCGAACGGCGTGTCGTCCACGGTGAAACCGAAAACAAAGTCCTCGGCCAGCCGGATCGCGGGATCGCCGGCCAGGGCCGCGCCGGTGACGATCGTCACCTCGTACTGTTCGGCGGGGGTCCACACGGGGAAGGGTACGAAGCGGAACTCCCGGTTGCCCGCCTCGTCCGTGAAATAGGGCCAGGCCCGCACGGGCTCCCCGTCGACGAGGACAACCACCGTCTCCGGATCCACGTAGTCCTGCTCCGGGGGCGCCCCGGAGAAGCGAATATGGATCTTCTGGTTCACCTGGACCACCGCGCCGTCTTCGGGCTCGTGGGCTTCGACGTAGAGGCCGTCCGAGTCGGTGTCCTCGGTCTCGGAGTCCGTTTCGGTGTCGCCGCCGTCGACCGCGTCGTCTCCCCCCTCGGCGCACGAGGACGCCCAGAGGATCGCCAGGCAGCACAGGAAAGCCGTTTTCATGAAGCGCATAGTCTTTTTCCTCCGTCGCGAACTGGCAATTTATCCGATTTGATGTGCGCGCACAATCGCCTCAATTTTCCTGCCCGGCAGATCTTGAGAATGGTCACCGGTTTCGGTTTTCGTGTTAAAGAGGTCTTCAATGCACGTGAGAGCGCTGATCATAGTCATCGGGATTTCTCTGGTTGTGCCGGTCATGGCTCGAGCGAGTGAAGAGGAGGGCGACGACCCGCATTCGGTCGGTCGAGACGGGTATTTTCTCCAGTTCGGCTGGGACGCGGGGTCGGACCGGTTTGCCGGCGTCGGTCAGATCGGGCTGCACCGCAGCCGGGCATATGAGTTCTACGGGGTCTTCCAGTTCGCTGTTTGGCAAAGTTACGCCGAGAAGTTTTTTGGGCTTGCCCAGATCGGCGCCTGGAACGTGGAGCAGGATCTGTTCGTCGGCGTGATCCAGCTCGGCGCGTACAACGAGGCACGCCGGGAGCTGTACGCCCTGGCGCAGGTGGGCGCTTACAACGAGGTGACCCGGGCTTATGTGGGCGGGCTCATGATCGGTGTGGTTAACCGAACCGGCGATGGGGACATTCTGGGCCCGAGCCAGTTCGGAGTGGTCAACATCGCAGAGGATATCTACTCCATCCTCGGCCAGTACGGGTGTACAACCAGGCAAACGACAACTTCCTTGGCCTCCTCCAGCTTGGGCTCTACAACTTCGCCGGGCGCTTCATCGGCGTGGCCCAGGTGGGGGTGGTCAATCGCTTCTACGAGTACGGGGGGTTGTTGCAGGTGGGGGTGGTCAACTTCGCCCGCGAGATAAACGGGGCCCAGATCGGCCTGGTCAACCATACTCTGGAGTTGCACGGCTTCCAGATCGGACTCGTCAACCTGAGCCGCAATGGCGGTCTTCCTTTTATGATGCTCGTCAACGCCGGGTTCTAGTCTCGACGCGTGGAACCACATTGAGATGCACTTGCGGTACAGCATGACAGCTTTGCGGTACAGCATGACAAGTTTACGGGACAGAGAAACAAGTTTACGAGACAGGACTACATGCTGGCGGGACAGAGAAACAAGTTTGCGGGACATATTTATGTGAATGCGAGTCCAAATAATGTCCATGCGGGACAAACGAGGAGGTAATCATGTCCCATAGCGATTACATCAAGCACTGGAGACCGGAGGCGGAGACGATCCCTCAAAATGAGCCCCCCTCAAAGGCACTCCCTTCTAAAAACATTTTTTCGTGAAATGTATTGTCTTCATTAATAAAGCCGTTGGCTAAATTTTATTAATTTTTATATTGACATTATTAATTTTAAGATCAATATTGTGACAATACTTGAGGAAAGGATGGAACAAATGTCAAAACTGGTTACACAATGTCCCGTATGTCGGGACAAGCTTCTGGTCACTCGTTTGAGCTGCACAAGTTGCGATCTGCAGCTCGAAGGTCAGTTCGAGATACCCGGATTACTGAGCCTGGACCCCGGCGAGCTCGATTTTGTCCTCAAGTTCGTCAGGGCGTCGGGTAGCCTCAAGGAGATGGCGAGCATCGAAGGGCAGAGTTACCCGACTATCCGCGCCCGGCTAAACGACGTCATCGCCCAACTCGACGACGTTCCCAACCCGGCGGAAATGAGGCAGCACGAGATCCTCGACGCCATCGCCACCGGCTCGATGACGGCCGCAGAGGGAGCAACCAAGTTAAAGGAGGTGAAAAGATGAGCGACGCAAGAAGAAAGGTGCTCGACATGGTCGAGCAGGGCAAGATCTCGTCCGGCGAGGGGAACTCCCTCCTGTCTGCCATGAGTGACGAAAAGCGGATTGGCTTCAAGATCCTTTTCAACCCCTACGAGCGCGTGGGAACTCTGCCCGGCATCATCGTGGGGCTCGTTGTTGCGGTCGCTTCGGTAGGCGTGGCCACGTACATGAACGTGCGGTACGACGGCTTCATGGATATCCACATGGGCGCAGGCCGGGTTGCGGTCGGAGTGGCAATTATCGACCAGTTGATTGCGTGGCCTGTATCAGCATTGATACTCTGGCTGGCAGCGCTGCCCTTCGCCCGCAAGAGCCGGTTCGTCGATTTTTTGGCAGTGCTGGGGATAGCCAGGGTTCTCCAGTTGATTGCCGGCCTCGTTTTATCACCGCTGACTCCCGACATGGAGGTGATGCGTCGAATGGCGTCGGATCCAACGTCGGCGACGGGGGAGATAGTGGGCATGCTGCCCATGATCATCGTGGCAATAGTGTTAATCTCATGGTTCATCGCCACCCTGGTGTTCGCTTTCCGTCACGCCTCGGGGCTGCGAGGCGGCAGGCTGGCCATCGCCTTCATCATCGGCATCTTCGTCACTGAGGCCGCCTCCAAGATCATCCTCCTGGTGATGTAGACCGACGAATTAGAGTTCGAGCCGGCTCAGCCGTGGGATCATCTATCGAGCAGGAGCCTGGTCACGGCCAGCAAATGACTAATCTGCCTTCCCGCGCGGCCGGCGAGGGCGAATTCTTGGGGCGTCAGGTTTTCAAAGCGCACGACCTCGTGCAGGTGGCCGCACTTGCCCCGGGTCACGTTTGTGTAGATCGCCTTCAGGAAGAAGCCTGCTGGTTCACCTCGAACGGATCGAACGAAGAGATCAAGGGTGCTGCGGTTCCATGTGATCAGGAGATGATCGGGGTTCGCGAACCGCCGCCATTCTTTCGAAAGCTCCTCGAGATCGACTGCACGGCCAAATTGCTTGCGGCCAAGCCCCATCAGCTCCAGGTGATCTCCGGTCATGATCGCGCCGGAGGGGGGAACGATGAACCGCTCGAACAGCTCGCCGTCGTCGAGTCGAACGGCCGTCCAGGACACGAGTGCCCTGCCGTTCCCCGGATGAGGCACCGACTCGCCGTATGCGATGATCGCTCGCTCGAGTCCGCCGCGCAGACAGGCGGGAATCGACTGGTCTTCTTGTTGCCGGGGGCGCTTTTCTCTCCTGCTCACGGGGTCCTTGCTGCGGGACAGGCGGTATTCTATCTGGTCGTCGATCATCGCGTCAAAGACATCGATGAGGGATTCGAGGCCGTCGGTTTCCGGCTCCAGTATTTGAAGCGACTGCACGATGGCCTCGATAGAGGAGATAGCCCTCGCGCTCGGCTCGGCCCTTATCCGGTACCTGCTCGGCGCCGTTGGTGTCAGTGAGTATCGGGGAAGGCTCCGGATCCAGGGATTGTCCCTGAACAGATGTCGTGCGTCGGGCCAGGAGCCGTCGAGCACGACGAGCTGATGGGGTCGTTCGTCTTTCGCAAGCTGCGACAGATCCCGCGCACCCTCGCCGGGGTAGAGCAATCCGGCTCGCTGGAGGGGAATGGAGGCACAGGTGAACCGGCCGTTTTCGTCCGGCAACACCACCCGCAGATTCACCCTGTCCAGGCCGAGGACGGCGATGCGCGCCGTGCCGATTGGATGCAAGTGCTCACACTTGTGCTGGAGGATGAGGATCTCCGTTTTGTTTTTTACCCGGACCAGGTTCTCGCAGATGCATACGACCTTCGGCTTGAAGCAACGGTAGCAGACCTCGCGTGTTTCGATGTTGTAGTGCCTGCCGTCCCTCGTGCTCATGGTGAGAGCATTACCACGGTTGCGCGGCGCGAAGGAAACGCATACCGAATGTTCAACCTGTTTCAAGGTATAAAAAGAAAAAATAACCGGGTCTTTTGGTGGTATTCTTGTTGAATGAACATGAGTACCGGATTCACAAGAACCGCATTGGTTTCGATGGGGGCGCTGGTGTTCACCCTCCTGCTTGCCGCTGCTTGCTGCACTAACGGCGATCTGCGCCTCGGGAGGATCTCGGCTTTTCTGTCCGGGGTGTTCGAGGTGGCGTTCGAGCTGGAGATAGACGGCTATATCTCGTTCGATTTCGACGACGACCTCGGGGACTGGGCGCAGATTCCGGCGTTCGACGACGCGAGAATAGAGACAGATCTTTCCGCCGCCGCGTTCTCCCGCAATAACCTGGTCAAGTACGACGTCGATTGGGATGCATTCGATGAGCCCCTCGAACTCTTGCTGGCGCAGGACATCGGTTCGGGTATATCCGACCTTCTCCTCGTTCAATGGCGTGGAGACGCATACACGGCGGACAAGGGGGTCTGCTACCTGGGCTGGACCGAGCATGGCGAGGTGAAGCTCGCGGCGTCGCATTGCGATGATGACATCGGAATCATGTACTGCCGGATGAACCAGTGGAGCGACGGGCCGGCCGTTTGTGAGAGTTGCTACACCGGACAGTCATGTACGCTCTGTGACATGAAGGAAAGCCTGGGCAAGTGTTTGCCTGACGACTCGCCTGGATCTTCCGTGGACCTGGACGTGGACATCGACATTGACATTGATATCGATATGGACGTTGACCTCGATCTGGAGTTCGGATGACTTTCAGTATCAGAATTCGCCTTCTTGCTCTGACGGTCTTCACACTCCTGGCGTTTCCCGCAGTGGTGTTCGGGCAGGGCGTTGCGCCGGATCCGACTCTCATGTCGTCGCCGCCGCCGTCACAGGATCCAATCGAAGACCCGGCAGAGCCCGACTACCTCGATGAAGATCTGGAAGAAGAAGAAGAGGAGTATCACGAGGGTTTCTTTTTCCGGTTTGCTCTGGGTCTGGGATGGGGGTGGATACAGGGTGATGGCACCATGCCGCCCTCCAAGGGGATCGAGTTAATAAGCGATCCCTCCCACAACTCGCCGGTCTTCAATCTGGCCATGAGCCTTGGAGGCGGTTTCTTCAACTTCGCGTTGCATCTCGGCGTGGTAATGGAGCGGATGATCGTGCGGGCGGACGATCCCACCTCAATGGGGTTCACGCTATGGGGGATTGGCGGCGGGCTTACATACTACTTCACCGACCATGATTTCTTTGTCACTGCCCAGATGCGCTACATGGCACTGCTGCTGTTCATGAAGGGCGTCATCTGCGAAGATTACAACGAGGACAAGTACGAGTGGTACAAGGGGCCGGGCATCTCCGCCACCCTGGGCAAGGAGTGGTTCAAGGAAGGCAAGGACGGGGGGGTGGGGCTCGGGCTGCAGTTCAACTACGCCCGTCTGAACCACGATGGGGGCTTCTCCTTCGATTACATGAGTATCTTGCTGCTTCTCACCCTCACCAAATTCTAACTCGTCAATAGCTCGGCCAGCGCCTTTGCGCCGTCCACGGCCTTTGCCTGGAAGTGGTTGTTGAAAAAGACGAGCACCTTGCCCACCTTGCTTTCTAAGTCCAATATTTTTGGCACCCACTCCTTCAACTCATTGGCCCGGTAACGATAGTCGTAGCGTTCATGGGGCAGGTTGTGCTCGTACCACTTGGCGGCGTTGCGGCCGTGAAAGCGAACATAGGCCGGGGAGGCCGTGGCGTCCGCGATGGGGGGCATCAGGCCCTTCACCTTCGGCTCGTCCACGCAGCAGAAACCCACGCCGATCTTGGCGAGCCAGCTTCTTATGGGATCGGCGGCCCACTCCTCCCGCCTCAGCTCCACGACAAGAGGCGGCCCCATGCGATCGGCCATCCGCTTGAGGTAGGAGCGATTCTCCTGATTTTGCTCGAAGGAGTAGGGGAACTGGGCCAGCACAGCCCCGAGCTTGCCCGCTTCCCTCATCGGAGAGATCGCGTCCGTAAACTCCTTGTAATCGAGCTTGCCGGCCGTGCGATCGTGGGTCATGGAGCGATGGGCCTTTATGGAGAACTCCACCGTTCCGTCCGTGCGCTCGATCATCGAGTTGATCTGACGGGAGGAGGGCATGCGGTAGTAACTGAAATTCAGCTCCAGGGCTTCGAATTGATTTGCGTAGTAAGAGAGGAACTCGGATTTCGGAAGATCGTCCGGGTAGAAGAACCCGCGCCAGTCGTCGTAGTCGAACCCGCTCGTTCCGATGGAGATCACGGGGTGAGAGTGTTCGGGTCCGGCGGGGTGAATGATCCGTCGTTGGTGATGTAGACATAACCGATGGTCGGGTAGTTGCCGTCGAAGGTGTCGCCGAAAAGAGAGAGGGCGTGAGTTCCCGGCCCCAGATCCCAGGTCCAGGGGGAGGTCGGACCGTCCTTCACCAGGGTCCAGGAGTAGCTCGTAGTCGTTGGAATGGGGGTGCTGTCGTCGATGTCCCAGATTCCCGGGTTGTCCCAGTCGATGAGGTCCATGGTCAATCCGAAAGTATGACCCGTGTTCGTGGTTTCCGTGAGGCCCCACACATACCATGTGTCCGAGCACGGCAGGTCGAAGGAATGTATAGCGTATCCCTGGTAGGCCGTGTGGGTGTGGAGCCAGTCCATCCCGATGTAGGAGCTCGAGTCGTGGTTGAACATGGGAGCCTGGACGATGTCCACGTCATCCCAGTGGAAATACAGATCATGGTTCGAGGTGCATGACGAAACCGTTGACCCGTCGTAGCAGATGCCCAATTGTGGGTTGGAGATGTTCATGTCGAGGGTGAACGCCCCCTGTCCGCTCGCGGTGGTGTAGAACGAATCGACGATCACGTAGTGCCAGCCCTCCACGGTAGCCTCCCACGAGAAGTGCTCCTCTCCGAAGCCCGTGTTGTCGTCCACGCACGCGGCCACGGTCTTGCTTTCGCAGGTCAACCCCGAGGAGACGCCGTCGTAGACCAGAGCCAGGGACATATCTGCACCGGCGGCGTCCAGCGAGGCGTTTAAAATCTCCCCGACGTACAGGTACACCCGGTACACCACGTCGTTGCCGTTTTGGGTGAATGAGTCGCAGGTGAGGGTAACGTCCGCGGCGAATGAGGTATTGTCTCCTGCGATGGTTGTCGCAATCTGATCCCGGCCGACGGTCATGGCGTCGCCGCAGATTTCCGCGGCCGCGGTGCCGGAATTGCATACGTCTTCGCCGGTGTCCGTATCCGAGTCCGTATCCGAGTCCGTATCCGAGTCCGTATCCGAGTCCGTGTCCGAGTCCGTGTCCGAGTCCGTGTCCGAGTCCGAATCCCCTCCTGTGTCCGGATCCTGGAAAGGGGCCGGCGCATAGTCGGTGCAGCCCCAGCAAATTATCCAGGCCGATAAAAGGATAAAGCGTTTCATCTATACCTCCGTACATTCATTTTCACCTATCGGGCGGATCCGCACAACTGTCAAAAGCACCTCTGTTGGGCATTGGGAGGATTTGGACTATTGATCGGCGGCGTTGCGATATTTCTTCTGGGTCTGGTTTTGGGGTCGATATATATGCACAAGGAGCAAAAAATCCTCAAGGAAATACAAAAGACCCCGATGGTTTCATTGTTCACAAACAGCGATAGATTGACATTGTCTCTGGAATGGTCGTTCTGACCCCTGCCCGAAACGGGGTCCGGTCTTGTTGGTCTTCTACTTTTTATAGGCTGGTCTGAGGCCCTTTAACATAGGGTAGTGCTTGGTGTTGAGGGTCTTTAGCTTCGCATTCTCATCTGTAGCGGTAGCAGCCAGGATGGCGTCTGCAAGTCCGACACCGTGTGACTTGCCGTAATCGCGCTTGTAAAGCCCTCCGGTTTTCGCGATCGCTGCATCTACAGGAACAACACGGAAGAGTGAGACAAAATCCTCAAGAACGGTTTGTTCGGCATCTCCCTTCACTCCAGCGTACAATTCCGCAACGACGATGGATGACAGGATGATTCGATCGGAGTGAGCGTTGACGAAACCCACTGCCTTGCTGTGGCCGCGAAAAAAATCGACAAGAACATCTGTGTCGAGAAGGATTGCACCCTCCACGGCTAGATCCTGTCCCACTCGGCCCGCGTCGCTTTGAAGTCGGGAAGATCCGTACGGTCCTTCCATATTCCGGCGGCTTTGCGCAATACCACCTCCCGCCGATTGAAGCCGGCTTGATCGATGAGGAGACTAATGGCCTCTCGAATAAGCTCGCTCTGTTTCTTCCCCGCAGTTTTGGCTATCGCAGCCAGTTCGGTACGTTGGTGTTCTGTCAGGTATATTTGCGTTCTTACCATGCCACACCTCCAGTAATGTATACATTAGTATTATACATCATACATATTTTCCGTCAAGACCGACGTAGCAATTCGTCGCCTGGACCTTGGTCCCGATCTGCGATCAATTGATTGCCCTCAAATTTCAGACCGGAAGCTGGTCGAGGAGGCGGGAGAAGGCGTCGGACACTTTCGAAGGACTCGGGGTCTTTGGATCGGGGTCTTTAGATCGGGTTACTACTGCCATGGGTTGGGGGCCATGGCCTTCTCCTTTGACTTGCCGGTTCGATTCCCCTTCACCTTTTTCTTCTTCGATGGTTTCACCTTTTTTTTCGCGGTCTTCTTGCTGGGCTTCGTCACGGATACGGGTTCGGGCTTCTTCTCCATGGTGACGACGATCTCGCGATCCATGTCTGGCACCATCCGCTTCTCGAACGGTGCGTACCCCGCCGCACGCACTTCCACGACCACCGGTTCTGTCGACTTCGACACGGTGATCGGCGGGGACGCGACCTCGCCGTCCATCTTGATCTGTGCGCCTTGAGGAAGCCCAGAGAGAACGATGGTGACCTCCTCGGTCTCGGGCGCGGGCGGTGAAGTCTCGGCGACGACGGGCGGGGGCTGGGTTCGATCAGTCGATCCATTCGAGCCGGGCCCAGTCTCTTCACCATCCGAGAAGGTAAAAACCGCCACCACAACCAGGCATGCGACCACTGCTAGAGCCGCTGCGCTGGCGACCAGTATGCGTTTCCCGAGCCTGCGTGCTGGCGTGGGCGACGGCAACGCCGACTTCGCGGTTTGCGGGATAACCGAATCGGGCCCAACCTTCTCGACCAAATCTGTCAAGTCTTCCAATTCGTAATCGCTAACATCAACATCGACATCGATTTCCGCTTCCGCTGTGGACGCGGCCGGGGACGGCTGAACGCCGGCTTCGACATTAGTCGCGGCTTCAGCAACGGGTGCAGGGCTCTGTGCCGGCATCTCCACGAATGGCACCGGCTCTTCCTCGGGGGCGGGCTTGCGCTCGTGCGACTGGAGCAGCGTGGAAGCGCGTCCCGGCAGCGTCGCAAAGGAGAGGGAGTCCCGCTGTGCGGCAGCCGCTGCTTCGTTCATCCTTCCCCCGAACCTCCTGTACAGGGGAAGCAGGCGCCGGATCGCGTTTTTGACATCGTGGAACCGTCTCTCAGGCTTTTTTCGCAGGGCCTGTTTGATGAAACCTACGAGCTCGACGGGAAGCTCGTCCGTTACTGCTGAGAAATCCGGGTCGCGGTGGAGGATCTCACCCCGAATATCCTCGACCTCCTCGCTTCCGAAGGGTACACGCCCGAACAGCATCTCGTAGAGCAACACGCCAACGACCCAGACGTCGGACCAACGATCGACTCGGCCCTTATCAGTCACCTGTTCCGGGGAGAGGTAGTACGGCCGGTCTGCGGTCTCCCCTTCGCGAGCCGGTGCGATGTCTACGAGCGACACCAGCAACCGATCATCGGGGCCCCAGTCAATGAAGACGTTTCCCGGGTCCAGGTTGCCGTGCACGCGTCCCTGGTTGTGGATTGCGTGGAGCGCCGAGAGGATCTGCAGCGCGGTCGAGATCGCCTCGCCCGGCTCCAGTTTGCCTCGCTCGGCGATGACGGCTTCCAGGCTCTTGCCCGGTGGGAGATCTATGACGACGAACTTTGCCTGCCCTTCCTCCTCGATAACCTCGTGGATGCCGACGATGTTGGCGTGGGTCTCCGAGGTTCGCGAGACAGGGTCGATACGCGTGCCGAGGGACAGCGCCGCCACTGCGACTTTCTTCTTGTCCAAGAGGCGCTCGGCCGCGTAAAGCGTTGCCACCCGGCACACACCGATCCTGTCGCCGAGGCGGTACTTGCCATGAATCGTAACCCCGCAGAGATCCCTAGAAGAGGAGGTGTTCCGGCCAACGGACTCTAGTCCGGGACCGAAATGATCCGGGCGTTTTTTTTGGTCGGTCATTCCCCAGTCATATGCTTGCAGGTGACTTCGTTTTTAATTTGCTCGAAATCTCGCATTGGTCTTCATTGCCATCGGTGTCTATGTATGAAATGTAGGTATCAAACGACAAATGTCACCATTTTTTCGCCCAAGTTCTGACCTGCTTAATGCGCCAAATGCCGAAGTAAAATTGTGAAGACCGTCCACTTGGCATATAGTCATCCCTGTCCGTCTCTGCTGAGTTTTCCTCAAATTTCAGATCGGGAGTTGGTCGAGGAGGCGGGAGAAGGCGTCGTCGTCGATTGCTTCTCCAAGTCGCTTTCGAAACGCGGCGGCTCCGTCGAAGCCCTTTAAATACCAGCAGGCGTGTTTTCGCATCTCCAATACAGCGCGTTCTTCGCCGGACCAGCTGATGTAAAGCTCCAGATGCCTGCGACACGTTTCCACCCTGCCCGCAAGCCCGGGCGCACCCTCGCCGCCGGCGATCTCTCTGAAAATCCACGGGTTTCCCTTTGCGCCCTGACCGACGGCCACGCAGGCGCATCCGGATCTCGCGATCATTTCATTTGCATCAGCCGGTCCCGTGATTCCACCGTTTCCGACAACCGGGATGTTCACCGCGTCCACGATCTCACCGAGCATCGCGAGGTCAACGGGACCGCCGTGCCCCTGATCCTTCGTGCGGGCGTGGACGATGATCAACTCTACGCCGCAGTCCTCCAGGATCTTCGCGATCTGCACGCCGTTGCGGTCATCGGCCGAATAACCCAGCCGTATCTTGGCGGTCACCGGAACGCGCACGGAGCCCACAACCTGTCTGGTGATCTCACCGAGGCAAAGCGGATCGCGCATCAGCGCCGCTCCGCACCCCAGGCCGTTCTTGACAACCTTGCGCGCGGGACAGCCGAAATTGAGATCGATGATGTCTGCACCTTGCGCCTCGACGATGCGAGCCGCTTGCGCCATCACCTCCGGATCCCGGCCGTAGAGCTGTACTATAAAAGGCGACTCTCCGGGGAACTTGTCCATCAGCGCGAGGGTCCGAGAACCGTGCTTGCGCTTCCGATTCCCGGACTTCTTGTCCAGAAATACCACAGCGTGACAGGAGACCAGCTCCGTGACCGCGAAGGTCGCGCCCAGCTCGCGACACAGTTGCCGAAAGGGTGGATTGGTGATCCCCGCCATGGGCGAAAGTGCGGCTCCGCGGCCGATCTCGTACGGACCCAGCTTCACGGGCGACTAATCATGCTCGGGAAAGGGCAAGTCTAGAGGGGTGAATCGCTCCGAAAAATCATCGCCCGCCCACAGGAACTCGCCCATCTGATCCTGCTTGTACCTGTCCGCGTAATCCTCCCAGTCCCTCCCGATGGTTTCCAAAGCGTCCAGCAGGAAGTCCAGGTCCTCCCGGCTGGTGGCGGGAGACAGGGAGATCCTCACCCATCCGGGCTTGGACCACAACTCGCCGCCGTCGAGGGCCCGGCGAATCTCCTCGGAGTCCTCCTGCTTTATCCCCAGCAGCTCGTGGCCGTAGGTTCCCGCGCACATGCACCCGGCGCGCACCTGGATGCCGAATCGATCGTTCAGGAGACGAACGGCCAGGTTGTGGTGCAGCTCGCCGTTGTGGAAGATTATGGAGAACACCCCCAGCCTATCCACCTCCGGGTTTCCAAGGAGAGTGACGGCTTCGTTGGCCAGAAGACGTTTTGTTGCGTACTTGACGAGCTCGTGCTCGGCCCTGTCGAGGAGCTCTTCGCCCAGATATCTCTTGAGATCGAAGACGAGCCCGGCGCGGATGATCTGTACGATGGGCGGTGTGCCCCCCATCTCCCTGGACCGGAGATCTCCGAGGTACCGATGATCCCACGGGGACGTGTACAGGACGGTGCCGCCGCCGGGCTCCACCGGAACACCGCTGGTGAACAGTTTCTTGGAGGCCGCCAGGATCCCGGGGGTCTGGGGTCCGCCGGCGAACTTGTGAGTGGAGATGAACAGCGCGTCCCGCCTCTTCCCTTCTCCCGGCTCCGGGTGCATGTCGATGGGTACATATGGCGCCGCCGCCGCGTAGTCGAAGAACGCGACGCCGCCGTGCTCATGCATGACTTCGCAAAGGGCATCCACGTTGTTGAGGATGCCGGTGACGTTGGAGGCGGCGGAGAAGGTGCCGATCTTCTGAACGCGTGTCCGCACCTCCGGCAGCTTGAGCCGTAGCTCCAGATCCCGCCAGTCGATGCGACCAGCCTTGTCGAAGCCCACGAACATCGTGTGACCCACGGTTTCCCGCCAGGCGATATCGTTGGAGTGGTGCTCCATCATGGACCTGAAGATGATCGGCCGACACTCCTGCGGCAGCTTTTCACCGCAGCCGCAGACGACGGATATCTGCTCGGGGATTCGCAAACCCATCGCCAGGATCAGCTTGTTGATCGCGGAGGTGGAGCCCGCGCCCGTGAAGATGATGACGTCGTCATCGGTGGCGCCGATGGAATCGGCCACGCTCTGATAGGCCCGATCCAAGAAGTAGGTCATCTGCCGCCCGGAGAAGTTGCTCTCCGAGTGGGTGTTCGCCATGTGGGGTAACACCTTCTTGGTGAGCAGATCCTCGATGGGCGCGAAGGGCAGACCGCCGGAAATGTAGTCGAAGTATACCCGCCGCTTTTCGCCGAAGGGTGTTGCGATGGTCGTGTCGCGACCCATAAGGTTTTCCCTCAAGTAGCGCAGGCGCAGGTCGTCGAAAATATCCATATCAGCGAGAGAGTTTAGCGACGACGGTGAGGGTTGTCGATATTGAGCTTCTTCATTTTTCGCCAGAGGGTCGTCGGCGAGAGACCCAGTGTCTCGGCAGCCTGATCGGTGGTGTCGTTGTGAACCAGGGTCGCCCGGATGGCCTGGCGTTCCGCCGCGGAGACGATATCCTCAAGGGTCTGGTTGTCGGGTATTCCACCGTCGCCGGGCTCGAGCAGGTCCACTATTTGCATCTCCCCGCCCATCGTGAGAGCGACGCCCTGTTCCATGAGGTTCTCGAGCTCCCGCACGTTCCCCGGGAAGCTGTAGGCGGTCAACCGCTCCAGCGCTCCCTTGCCGAGCCGTACGGGGCGGTCCATTTTTTTTGAGTACTTGTTGATGAAGTGCTCCACCAGCATCGGAATATCCTCGGGGCGCTCCCTCAAGGGCGGGATCCGGAAACGCGCCACCGCAAGACGGTAGTACAGATCCTGGCGAAAACGCTTTTCGTTGATGGCCGTTTGCAGATCCTGGTTGGTGGCGGCGATGAGGCGGATGTCCACAGAAATGAACTTGTTGTCGCCCACCCGGCGGATCTCCTTTTCCTGGATGGCTCTCAGGAGTTTGGCCTGAAGGGCCGGCGAGGTCTCACCGATCTCGTCGAAGAAGAACGTGCCGCCCTCGGCCTCCTCGAACAGGCCCTTGCGAGTGCCTACCGCTCCGGTGAACGAGCCCCGCGTGTGGCCGAAGAGCTCGCTCTCGAGGAGCGTCTCGCTTATGGCGGCGCAGTTGACCGGGACGAAGGGCCGATTAGATCGCGAGGAGTTTGCGTGAATGGCCTTGGCGATGAGCTCCTTGCCGGTACCGCTCTCACCGTTGATGAGCACGGTGGTGTCAGTAGGCGCGATCTTGATGATGCGGGTGAGTATCTCCCGCATGGACCGGGATCGTCCGATGATATTCTCGAACTTGTAGCGCTCCTTGAACTCCTGAGTGAGCAAGGAGACCTCCCCGGAGAGCCAGCGCCGCTCGAGTGCCTTGCCGACCTTGATGGTGAGCTCGTCTTCGGAGAACGGCTTTTGAATGTAGTCCCACGCGCCGAGCCTCATGGCCTCCACCGCGGTCTCGATGGTTCCATACGCGGTCATAACAATTGCCTCGGTGAGGGGGGAAACCTCACGGATGTGCCGCAGCACCGCTATCCCGTCCAGCTTTCCCATCCGAAGATCGGTGATAACCAGATCGTAGGCTTCGTCGTCGATGGCTTCACAGGCTTCGGAGCCGTCCTTGGCCTCCGCCACGTCGTGTCCCGAGCTGCGCAGCATGATGGACAGCGTGGTACGCATATTTTTCTGATCGTCGACAATGAGAATGTGCGCCACTTTGCACTCCCTTGCAAAACAATAAAATGAATGACTTTCTCCTGTATACCAGCCGGATCGATAGGCTACAACCCGAGCTATTTTTTCATTAGTGGACAGCCTGACTTGACTTGCATTCAGCCGTGGATACATTGAGGCCACTTCAGGAGGGGCAGAAGGCCTTTTCGAGGTTTGGAACCCCATCCCGGCCTTCCCCTGGCAGGGGAAGGGGAATATGATGGCGACCGGCTTTTAGGAGGAGTAAAATGGGCAAGACAATCGGAATCGATCTTGGAACGACCAATAGCGTTGTAGCGGTCATCGAGGGCAAAGACCCGGTGATCATCTCCAATGAGGAGGGCGGGCGCACCACACCGTCGGTTGTGGCCTGGGACGAACAGGGCGAGATACTCGTCGGCCAGATCGCCAAGCGACAGGCGATCACCAACCCCGAGAACACGGTCTATTCCATCAAACGTTTCATGGGCCGCAAGCAAGCCGAGGTCGGCGAAGAGATGTCGATGGTCCCCTATAACGTGATCAAGATGGCCAACGGGGATGCCCACGTGAAAGTCAAGGATCGAAACTACGCCCCGCCCGAGATCGCCGCCCGCATTCTCATGAAGCTCAAGAAAGCGGCGGAGGAATACCTGGGCGAGACCGTGACCGATGCGGTGCTCACCGTACCGGCCTACTTCAACGACTCCCAGCGCCAGGCCACCAAGGACGCGGGCAAGATCGCCGGTCTGGAGATCAAGCGCATCGTGAACGAGCCCACCGCGGCGGCACTCGCTTACGGCCTCGACAAGAAAGCCGATGAAATCATCGTCGTGTACGATTTCGGCGGCGGTACCTTCGACGTTTCCGTCCTGGAGGTCGGGGACAACGTGGTGCAGGTCATCTCCACTAATGGTGACACACACCTGGGCGGCGACAACATCGACCAGATAATCATCAAGTACCTGGTGGCGGAGTTCAGGAAGGATCAGGGCATCGATGTGTCCGGGGACAAGATGGTCCTTCAGCGGCTCAAGGAAGCCGCGGAGAAAGCCAAGATCGACCTGAGTTCCCTGATGGAGACGCAGATCAACCTCCCCTTCCTCACCGCCGACGCCTCGGGGCCCAAACACCTCAACCTGCGTCTTTCAAGGGCCAAGTTCGATTCGATGATCGGCGACATTGTGGAGCGGACATTGGCGCCGTGCCGCAAGGCCCTCGAGGACGGCAACAAGCGGCCCGGAGACATAGATGAGGTGGTACTCGTGGGCGGCTCCACACGTATCCCGCTGGTGCAGCAGGCGGTGACCAAGTTCTTCGGCAAGGAGCCCCACAAGGGTGTCAACCCGGACGAGGTGGTCGCCCTGGGTGCAGCAATCCAGGCCGGCGTGCTCTCCGGAGACGTCAAGGATCTCCTTTTACTGGATGTGACGCCCCTTTCCCTCGGCGTGGAGACCCTCGGCGGGGTAATGACGACCATGATCACACGCAACACCACCATCCCTGCAAAGAAAGCGGAGGTCTACTCCACCGCAGCGGACAGCCAGACCTCCGTGGAGATCCACGTCCTCCAGGGGGAGCGGAGCATGGCCAAGGACAACAGGACCCTCGGGCGCTTTCACCTGGAGGGTATCATGCCGGCGCCGCGGGGAGTCCCCAAGATCGAGGTCACCTTCGATATCGACGCCAATGGAATTGTCAACGTTTCGGCCAAGGACATGGCCACGGGCAAGGAACAGAAGATCACAATTACCGCCTCCTCGGGCCTGAAAGACGCAGAGATCGATAACATGGTCCAGGACGCCGAGAAATACAAGGTGGAGGACGAGCAGCGCAAGAAGGACATCGAGACCCGGAACAAGGCCGAGCAGCTGGCCTACGCCACCGAGAAAACCCTCGCGGAGCACAAGGACAAGCTCCCGCAAGAGGAGGTGGCGAAGGTCGAGGCGGCCATCAAATCCCTGCGGGAGGTCATCGAAGGCAACGACGCGTCGCGGATAGAATCGGAGATGGAGAACCTCACCAAGGCGTCTCACAAGCTCGCGGAGCTGATGTATCAGGCGGCCGGAGCGAGCGTCAGCCCCGGAGCGGATCCCACGGACGGCGCCCCGGATCCGGGAGCCCCCGGTCAGGCTGAAGAAGAGGGTGACAGCGACGTCATCGACGCCGAGTTCGAGGAGAACAAGCAATAGGTACACGATCAATCGGGCTGGAACATCGATGATGTCACGATCAGACCGGGCAATTTTTGCCGGGGGTTGCTACTGGGGGGTGGAATACTACTTTTCACAAAAATCGGGAGTGATCTCAGTGACTTCTGGTTTCATCGGCGGACATGTGAAGAACCCCACTTATGAACAGGTCTGTTCGGGAAAAACCGGCCATGCCGAGGCAGTCGAGGTCGTTTTTGATATATCCAGAACAAGTTACGAAGAGCTTGCCCGATTATTCTTCGAGATCCATGATCCAACGCAGATTGATGGGCAGGGGCCGGATGTGGGGAGTCAGTACAGGTCAGCTGTGTTCTATCTCGATGACGAGCAAAGGCGAATTGTCGAGAAACTCATCGCGAATCTTGTGGATAAGGGTCTCAGTATTGTGACAGAGGTAGAGCAGGCAGGACAGTTCTGGGCGGGACCCGATTACCATCAGGATTACTACGGTCGCAATGGCAAACGCCCCTATTGTCACTCCCGAGTAAAGCGTTTTTGATCCGGCCTACGGTGATCCCACCGCGTGAAGTTACGTGAATAGCTATTCAAGGTTGGTATTCAAATGATCCAATATCACACTCCCCTACACGCGCGAAACCGCGCTGATCGGTGCTCGGACAACCGGAGGCGCCGTCGATGGCTGGGCTGTCATCGTCGATGGCAATTGTCGGCATGGGGCCACCGTTGTCGGCCAGCCCGAGCAGGAGAGGATCGGCGAAGGTTATCCCATCCACGCACGGTGTGTCATCGGTTCCGTTCGCCCGCTGGGTGGGCCATTGGAGGTTGTTACCGCCGTCGAAGAGCGTGAAGCAGCAGCTTGTGCCGTTGTACTCGCCCTCTCCCGTGACCTCGTTGTCGGAGAGTATGGTGTTGGTGAGGGTGACGTGCCCCTCCTCCCCGCTGAAGATGGCCGGCCCGTAATTGGCGGCGTTGGCGGTGAAGGTGCAATTGGTCACGTTCACGTCGTTGTTACCGGCAAATAGTGCCCCGCCGACCCCGTCCTGTGCCGAGCTGTTTGCGTGAAAGGTGCAGTTGGAAATGTCGGTGGGAGAGCTCTGACCAATGAATACGGCCCCAGCGTGATTGTTGGTGGAATTCTCCGAGAACGTGGATCGCAGCAAGGAGAGGGGCGCATCCTGGTGATAGAGCGCGCCGAGGCCCGCGCCTTCGCCCGTGATGTGATTGTCGACGAACTCACAAGTATCAACGGTTGATCGGGAACCCTCGTAGAAGTGGCAGAACATGGCGCTGGCGTGATCCCCCGCCAAGTTGCCCTCGAACCTGTTGCCGCAGGCGATGAGGTCGTCCCCCACCACGTCGTAGTTCATGCCGTCGATGTAGACCGCGCCTCCGATGCCCCCGTTGCCTGAGCCCCCTCCTCCCGAGCCGTGGGCCTCGTTGCCGACGAACTCGCAATTGATGATGGTCAACGTGCTGCCCCGGTTGTTGATGGCGCCGCCGTTGCTGCCGCGGTTTTCAGTGAAGGTGCACCCGTAAAACGAGGACTCGACGAGCCCGCCGGCAAACACGGCACCGCCCCCCATGTCGGAGCCGGCGGAGGCGCACACGTTGCCCTGGAAGTGGGAGTCGATGACAACAAGTGAGCCGTACCAGGGTAGAAAGATGGCGGCGCCGTCCTCGTCCGGCCCCTCGGTCCTCCCGTCGTTCATCACTATTCGCTGTACCACCAGGTTCACGTAGTGATCGCAGTTCACTATCCTGGTTGTCCCGCCTCCGCTCAGTGTGATCTCCCCTCCCCCGTCGAGGAGCAAGGTGTCCGCCGTAACATCGAGGGAGACCGAAAGGGAGATGGTGTGCTCGCCGCCACAGTCGAAGACCACACTCCCTGCGCCAGCCTTGTTCACCTCTTCCACGGCGTCCCCGAGGGCCTGCTCCGTACAGCTGGCGGCCGTACCGTCCCCTACAGTCTGCACGGGTTCGATCAGATCCTGTGGGCCGAGGGCCTCAGGGCAGGGGCTGGCGATCGGTCCACCCCCCTTCCCATCATTGTCGCAGGAAATCACAAGACATAGAGCAGTGAAAACAAACAATCTCTGGATCACGAGCGCCTCCTACTTCATCTTACGACACTTCAAAAGGAAGCTCCGATGATTTCGGCGAGTTGTTCCGTGGCTTCCCACTGGGGCATGTGTCCGACCCCGTCCAGGACAACCAGGCGGGCTCCTCGGATCCCCTTTGCGAGCTGCTTGCCTTTGTCAGGAGAGGCAACCCGATCTTCCGATCCGTGGACCACGGTGCAGGGACAGGAGATCTCGTTCAGTCTGGAGCGAAAGTTGAAGCGCCCGCAGGCGGCACGCTGACCGGCCATTCCGCGGCCCGTCGCCCGCCGTTCGATCCGTTCCGCGACAAGCGTCTCGAAATCATCTCGGCGATCTGTGTAGAAATCCTCACAAACGCATACGGCGAGGGTCTCGCGAACGATTTCCTCAACCGGGCCTTTCGTGCGCCCCATGGCTGCAATCGCGTCCGGAGTGGATCCCAGGGCGTCTGACCGCCCGCCACGCGCGGTACTCAGGAGGAGGAGCCCGCTTATGGCCTCGGGGAAGTCCGCGGCGAGTTGCAACGCGATCAGCCCGCCCATGGAGTGTCCCACCACCGCGAATCGATCCATTCGGAGGGATCTCGCCAGGCCGATAGTGTCCTCAGACATTTCCTCGATGGTGTACGGACCGGCGGGGGCGTCGCTCTTGCCGGAACCCCGGTTGTCCACCAGTAGGCATGTGAACCGGTCCTTCAGGAGCGCCGCGAGCGGGTTCCAGACGGTCAGATCCAATCCCAGCCCGGCCAGGAAAATCAACGGCGGTCCGTTACCGCGCACCTCGTGGTTGATCGTCAACTAACGACCACTCATCAAGTTCCGCAACAGCCTACCGAGGGGTCGAGAACGCAAGGGGCGTTCGAGGATCTCCGATGCGCCGCTCCCCTTGGCCGCGCGAACCACATCCGGGTTCATGGTCAGGCTGGTGGCGACCACCTCGGTGGCGCTGGTGGCCTCGTTGGTGGTGAGGCTGCGAACTGCGGCGAACCCGTCCGCCTGACCCATGAAGAGGTCCAGGATGACGAGCCGGGGATGGAGCTGGCCGGCAACGATGAGAGCTTCCGGAATGGAGCGCGCCACTACGCCGGCGATGCCGGTTCCCTCTCCTGAGAGGTTCGTAAAGACGTCGATGGTGGTATTGTCGTCGTCCGCGAGCAGCACTACTACGCTTCGGCCGTCGTCGGTCAGGCGGCGGGAGGAAGAGCCCCGCCTGAACAGCCGCTCGTGCTTGAGGGTGGTCCGCCTCGCGACCCTCGCCTCGGATCCGTCGGACGACACCAGGGTCATGGACTGACCGTTGGCGGGAAGGAGGAGCTGCTCGCCTATGAAGCGCACGAACTCTCTCTCATTGGACATGAGCCCTATGGCCTCGTCTGCGGACAGGTAGCCGGCGGCCACGTGTGACAGCACCGATATGTCAATCCCGAGGGACAATGAGAGGGCTAAAAGCCGCGCCGCGTCGTTGACCGCAATCTGCCCGTGCTTCCAGCGACTCGTCCTGGCGCTTTCCAGGCCGATCATCCTTCCGAGCTCGGCGTCGCTCATTTTCTCGGATGTGCCCAGATCGTCCGCCACGGTCCGCACCAGGCGGAACAACTCCAGGCTGCTCGGAAATAGTGGGATCTTGCTCAATGGGTGCTCCTCGCTAAAAATAGGTTACGCTGATGTTAAGCGTTCATAGAAGAACTATTTACTGTTGCAAAGTGGAAAATTAAAGGCGAGAAAGAGCCCGCGAGGGCTTTCCAGCCGTAGAGGAACAAGTCGATGGTCGGGCGAAAGCGCGTAGTCGAAACACCAGAGGTGCTCGTGCAGGGCAACGTTGCCGTGGCGGAAGCCGCCGTTGCCGTGGGATGTCGGTTCTTCGGCGGTTATCCCATCACTCCTTCGAGCGAGATCATGGTTCGTATGGCCGAACTGCTGCGCGCGGGTGACGGCGTGTTCATACAGATGGAGGACGAGCTGGCCTCCATCTGCGCCGTGATCGGAGCTTCATGGAGCGGTTCAAAGTCGATGACCGCCACCTCCGGACCGGGTCTTAGCCTGATGCAGGAGGCTCTCGGTTACGCCTATTTCACAGAAACCCCCCTGGTGCTGGTGGATATCCAGCGCGCGGGGCCCGCCACGGGACAGGCGACCCACGTAAGCCAGGGCGATATGATGCAGTTCAGGTACGGATCCCACGGAGATGTGTTCCCCGTGGCCCTGGTCCCCTGGTCGGTGCAGGAGTGCTACGATCTCACCATCCGCGCGTTCAATCTCTCGGAGAAGTTCAGGGTGCCAGTCTTCCTCGCCGCCGACGAGGCCGTGGGACACCTGCGGGAGAACGTGGTGTTGCACAGGGATTTCGAGGTTGTGGACCGGGTAAAAGAAGGAGCTGGCGATCCCTTCGGTTCCCCGTTGCCGGACGGAGTTCCGATCATGCCGTCTTTTGGTGATGGCAGGCGGCTGATGGTGACCGGCTCCACCCATGACGGCCGGGGATTCAGGAAGGTGGACGATCCCGAGATTCACGACGCCCTCGTCACGCGGTTGATGCGAAAGACCCTTGATCACGTGGATGAGATTGTCGAAACCGAGAAACACATGCTCGATGACGCCGAGGTTGCCTTTTTCGCGTACGGCGTCTCTGCCCGATCGGCGCTGGCGGCGGTGAAACGGCTGCGCTCGAAGGGTGTCAGGGCCGGGCTGCTGCGGGCACTGACCATCTGGCCGTTCCCGGAGAAACAGGTGACACAGCTCGGTGCGAAGGTGAAGGCCATCGTGGTTCCAGAGCTGAACAAGGGTATGGTGGCCGGGGTGGCCAGGGGGTTCACCGGCACGCCGGTGCACGCTTTTGCGCAGACCAACGGGAAAATCATCGAGCCCGATAGCCTGGTGAAGTTCGTGGAAGAGCTTCCATGACGCGCGACATGAACAAGTACCTTCGCGAGGGGTTGTCCGGAACGCGCTTCTGCCCGGGGTGCGGACATGGAATCCTCATGGGCGCGATCCTCAGAGCTGTCGATCGACTTGGTATTGCCATGGAAGATCTGCTGTTTGTCTCCGGAATCGGATGCGCGGCGTGGATCCCGAGCCCCAACATAGGAACCGATACGCTCCATACGTTGCACGGGCGTGCGCTGGCTTTTGCCACCGGCGCCAAGCTCGCTAACCCGAAATTGACCACGATAGTTGCGTCGGGGGACGGGGATCTGACGTCCATCGGGGGGAACCACCTTATCCACTCCGCGCGGCGCAACCTGGACGTCACCGTCATCTGCGCTAACAACCTGATCTACGGAATGACCGGCGGTCAGACAGCATCAACCACGCCGGTGGGAGCGCGCACGTCAACAGATCCCGGCGGGAATAACTTCAGGCCCTTTGACATCTGCAACCTGGTGATGGCCTCCGGAGCCAGGTACGCCGCTCGTTTCCCGGTGACCCGCCCGCGCCTGCTGATCGACGCCATCGAGAAAGCGCTCCGAATCAAGGGCTTCACCTTCGTCGAGGCGGTGAGTCCGTGTCCGACCCAGTTCGGACGCCGCAACTCAACGGCGGAGATCTCCGCGTTGTACGACAGCGTGGATTCCCTGTGCATCTCCAGGGCGGAGGCACAGATCATGGATGAGGACGAGCGATTACGCCATTTCGTAGTAGGAGAGTTCGAACCATGACCCGCGCCATGAGCAGATCTCCGGTTCAGGTGCGCATCGGCGGCGAGGCGGGCCAGGGCGTGGTTCTCGCCGGCGTTGTACTCGCTCAGGCGGCCATGGGGGATGGGCGCAAGGTGGCCCAATCCGCGCGTTACGGCGCCGCGGTTCGCGGCGGCGAGGCGACCGCGGACCTGGTTATCTCCGATACGCCCATCGACTATCCCCACGTGGAGACTCCGGACATTCTCGTGGTCTTTTCCCAGCAGACCTACGACAGATTCGCGCCGTCCGGAAACGAGGACACCAGGGTGTTCTACGATCCGTTCTTCGTCACGCCGTCGAAGACCGCCGGGGGCAGTCTTTGGGAGATCTCCGCCACCGAGAAGGCCATCGAGAGGTTCGGCAAAAGCACCTCTTCCAATCTGATCGCCCTGGGCTTCATCGCAAAGCTCACGGAGGTGGTATCGGAGAAAAGCCTGATCGCCGCCATCGAGCAAAACCTCTCGCCCAAACACCGCGCCGCGGGTCTCGAAGCGATTCAGTTGGGGAAAAAGGCGGCCGTGGAGGCAGGTGGATGAGCGGCGGCAGGACTCACAGGCCACAACGCGATGCAACCAGGTGCATGGCCTGCGGTGGGTGCACGTGGCAGTGCCCGGCAACGGTTTTTCCGAGCCTGAGGAGCGAGGAGGGATCCCTGAGGGGTGAGCTCTACCGCTCAAAAGAGTATCCCGGCGAGACGGCCGACCGGCCACCCTGCGTGATGGCATGTCCCCTGGGTCAGGATGTTCCGGGATATGTCAGCGCCATAGCGAGGAATGACGTGGGCGAGGCGGCAACCATAGTGCGCAGGACCAACGCCCTGCCATCCGTGTGCGGCCGCGTCTGCATCGCCTCCTGCATGAGGGCCTGCACAAGGGCTGGAATCGACATGGGTGTGGACATTCGCTCGCTGAAACGCTTTGCCGTGCACGCGGCTGCGGAGATACAAGTCCCCCTCGCAGGGGAAGTCTGCCCGTCGAAGCCTTGGCGAAGGAGGGGTCGGGATGGGGTCGGCTCGGTGGCGATTGTCGGGTCCGGCCCGGCAGGCCTGGCGGCGGCCCACAGATTGAGCCAGCTGGGCGTTCGATCGGTTGTGTTCGACGCGGGCGCGAATCCGGGCGGCTCAATGGCGGACACGGTGCCGCAGTTCGTTCTGCCCCGTGAGATGGTGGCCGCGGATGCGACCCGGCTGGTGCGGATGGGCGTCGAGATCCATTCGGGAACTCGCATAGGGGAGGACATGTCCTGGAGCGATCTGGAGTCTTCATATGGGGCCGTGCTCGTGGCTACCGGAGCGCGACGGGATCTGGCGGCTGCGTTCCCGGGATCCGGGCTGAAGAATATTGTCGGCGCCGGGGAGTACTGCCGGAACGATCGGAGAATGGACGGCGTGGTGGTCGTGAACGGCGGCGGTCCGGCGGCGGTGCAGGCGGCCCGGTCGGCCGTGCGTCTTGGTGCTCAAAGCGCGACGTTGATCCACCCCGCGCCTCTGGAGCAGTGGCCGGCGGGGGATCACGCCCTTGGGCTTGCGCGCGAAGAAAGGGTTGAGGTTCGCCCCATGCATCGAATAACAGAGGCGCAGGGTCAAGACGGGATCCTCTCGGCGGTGCTGGTGAAGGCCGTCAAGGCCGAGAACCCGGACGAGGTGGGTAGGTACACGCTCACTTCTCACGGTCCGGTCGAACAGTTGGAGGCGGGGCTCCTGGTCGTGGCCGGCGAGCGTAGATCACCGGCCGCGGATCTGCCCGATCTCGACGGCATTTTGCGCGGGGTACTCGGCAATCTACTGGTCGACGGAGAGTACCGCCTCGAGCGGGGGCGCTGGTACGCGGCCGGCGAGTGTGCGACGGGAGCGGCCACGGTGGTCGATTCCATGGCCACCGGGAGACTCGCGGCCGAGTCGATTCATCGCAATCTCGAGATGGGAAAGTGATCGATGACCATCTCACTCACCATAGACGGCGAACAGGTAATAGCGAAGGAAGGACAAAGCCTACTTGCCGTTGCCCGGGCCGCCGGGGCCATGATCCCGTCCCTGTGTTTCCATCCACGCCTCAAGCCTTACGGCGCCTGCCGCATGTGCCTGGTGGAGGTGACCAGGGACGATCGGACTCGGATCACCACTTCGTGCAATTACGAGGTGCTCGACGGGATAGAGGTGAGGACCGACACGGAGGAAGTTCGGCGGCACCGGAAGATGGTACTTCGACTGTTGCTCGGCATGGCGCCGGAGGCCGCCGCGATCGTGGGGATGGCCAAGGCCCTCGGCGTCGATAAGCCGACCTTCACGCTGCGGGAGCCGCCGGCGGGACGGGAAAACTGCATACTGTGCGGACTGTGCGCCCGCGTCTGTGAGGAGGTGGTGGGAGCTTGCGCCCTGACCCTGAGTGGTCGGGGCGACAGGAGAGGGCTGGAAGTGCCGTACGCCGAGCGGGTGGCCGAGTCGTGCATCGGATGCGGGGCCTGCGCTGCGGCTTGTCCCACCGGCGCGGTGGAGGAGGAGAGCATCAAGGTGGAGGTGCTGCGAAAACGTCCGGCCACACAGAGAAAGTGCCGGTACAACATGATGGGCCTGATGCCCGGCGCCCTGTGCCCCAACACCTATGACTGCGCCGCTTGCGAGGTGGATCAACGGTTCGTCGAGGCGTGTCGCCCGCTACACCCGATATTCGCGGCGAAAGGCCTCGTTTCTCCTAAAGGTTGGGAAGAATAAATGACTACGCGTTCCGACGTATGCACGGTGAAGGGGGAAAAACGCGTCAGTCCGGCGATGGCGAGCGGTGCGCAACGGGTTTCGAGCTTCGACAAGGCGGAGCCGACCTTGACCCTCGCGCAGGCATCTTACGAGGCGCTTCGATGCACAGCATCGAGTCCGTGCCTGTACTGTGACGTCTGTCAGCTCATGTGCCCGGACTTGGCCATTACCCGCGACTTGAAGTCGGGAGAGATCCTGATAGATCTGGATTTCTGCAAGGGCTGCGGATTGTGCGCCCACTACTGCCCGCGCGGGGCCATCGAGATGGTGCTGGACGAATAGTGTTGACCTGCCTGATTACGCGGCCTTCACGACCACCTTCCTGGGTTTGAGGGCGTCCGCCTTGGGGAGCCGCACGGTGAGAACGCCGTTCACGAGTTTTGCTTCGATCCCGCTCTGGTCGATCTTGTCGCTCAGGGTAAACCGCCGGGTGTACCCGCCGATGCCGTACTCCCGATACCTGAGTTTCCAGCCGGAGTCCGGCTCGACCACTTCGCCTGTGACGGTGAGGACCGAGTCCTCGAGATCCACGTCCAGATCCTCAGACGCCACCCCGGGCATGTCCGCGACGATGACAAGATCCCCCTCGGTCTGGAAGATATCCACCGCCGGTGAATAGTAGACTCCCTGGCGGGTGGGCTCTCCCGCCTGACTGGAGATCGGCTGTTTCTCTTTTGGGGCCAATTCCGTTTTTTCTTTTCGCTTGGTCATATCGAGTCTCCTTCCATCATGTCAGTTCTTGACGGTGATCTGCCTGGGCCTGGCATGGGCGGCCCTGGGCAAGACGATTTCCAGGACACCGTTCTCGTACCGGGCGTCGATCTTGTCCGGGTCGATGGGCTGCCCCAGATCGATGGTGCGGTTGAAGCTCCCGTGGTCTCGCTCCGCGCGGTGGTAGCTTCTGTTCACGATGTCGGCGTCGGGACTTCGCTTCCCCTTGACGGTCAGCTGCGCCGCCGTGGCGGTGATGGCCAGATCGTCCGGGGATATCCCCGGGATCTCGGCACGTACGATATACGATTCACCGTTGTCGTAGGTGTTGATCGGCGGAAAGACGCCGCACGCGTTCTTCGAATAGCCCCGCTCGCCGAACAGCTCGCCCATGTGCCGTTGCCAACGGCTCATCTCCTGCCAGATGTCGTTGAAATGTGTTGTTCCCAAAACTGTCATTGCTCTCCTCCTGATCTTCGTCGGGGTGTTCTCCCCGGGTTTTGTCTTCGCAAGGTAATGTGGGCACCGTTCCTGTGCGGTAAAGCCCTGGTTGTGTTTTTAAGGGGGCAAAGAAAACCGATCATCGAAAGGACGTTTAATGGTGTCGTCGATCGCAAGCGGCGTAAAATGGTGTTCAGGAGGACGCCATGAAGAGAATCTCGTGGACGATATCATCGACGGATGCCTCCAGAGTATGTGGGACGAGGGACCGGGCACGATCTACGAAGATCATGGACACTACATCAACATGAGCAGCACCAGCTACGAGAAGATGGCCTGCGGGTTCTACAGGACGTCCGGCGGCGCAGTCTGGTCGGTGCAGAATTTCAAGTAACTCCCACAAGCACGAGCCCGTGTTTTTTTTAAAAAAAAGACAGGTGTGAAATTGCATAACAACAGACCGTCCCGCAGAAAGTTCTTCGGCGATTGCGCCGTGGCGGTGGCCGCCGTCGGGGTGGGCGCGACGGTAGGTTGCGCGAGGGAGGCCGACCGGCCCGAAGCGGAGGCTCCGGGGACCCATCACGAACCGGATGAATGGTGGACCGAGGGCAGGTACGTGGTTCACCGAACAGTGGATGCAACCAGGCTCAATGATGGTTTTTTGAGAGCCAGAATCGACGGCTCCTGGCGCGACGTCCGGGTGGTGAGTCTCCCGGACAGATTTGTGCGATGGAGCTTCGAGGAGAGGATAGCCCGCCTTGCGAAGCTGGCCGCCGTGGGGTTCGATACCAGAGATCTGGACGGGCCCCACAACGCATGCGTGGCCACATATGGCGGCTGGAGCCGCGACTCGGCGTTCTCCCTCAACACGGCGTACAAGGGGATGGGGTTCGTGCCTACCGAAGAGGGGCTCTCGGGCGCCCTCGACGAGATTGGGGAAGCGTCGGCGCGGATCCGCAGGGCGTCCAGGGGCGATTTCATGGCAGACATGCGTAAGAAGACGCAGTTTTTGGCCGGTCTCTACAAGCAAACGAGCCGCTTCGACATGACCAGGCAGGTCTCTCTCGAGCTCTTTACGGAACCGGGATATGTCACGCACACTTTTCTTAACATGATGGCCAACCCCATCGTCTCCGCGTCGTTCCTGGCCTATCCGACCTTCGAGATACGGGCAGTCCCGCAGCTCCTGCATCCGGAAAACCCCGCGCTCACGTCTCACGAGCGGGATGTTATTCGCTACACGAACGCGATTCACGATTTCGTTCACGGTGGTACGGGGGATCGGATGACCTGCGTCTACCACATTTGCGAGGTGTTCGACGACACGCCGAACAAGGATGGAGCGGGCACGCGACTCGTCTAAAAGCGTGATTGAATCATTATTGATACCGGTCGTAGTTGATGGTGTCTGATTTTTTTTGGGAACCACAGTCATGAGCGGAGCCCAATACCGCTTCTCCTCCCGGTAATTTGGTGAACTTCTGAAGTCCCCGAGGTTTTCATAAGCCGGAATTGTTTGTCTGGATCTTGCTCAGGGCACTTCCCGAACACAGCGAAAACCGCCGCATGGATCGGACTCAAACCATGGAACAGTGTTTCGGTACGCAGCGCGTAGATAGATGGCCTTGTTGGCGCCAAAGCAGCCTCCACGACCGACGCCAAACGGCTCGTCTTCTTCAACCCACGCGCTTCCGTCGCCGGGCGCTCCGGTGTAGTTGTCGTGCCATTGGTCCCGCACCCTCTCCAACACGTTACCCGCCATATCGCACACCCCCTGAGAAGTGGAGTCCGTCACTTTGCCGCATACCTCCCAGGTGCGTCCGGTCCCGCATCCGGCCTCGCCCTCGTCGCTCCACATCACGGCATGGTCGCACGTCGCTTCGTCGTCTCCCCAGGGATAGTCGATATTCAAGCCACCGCCCCTCGCGGCATACTCCCACTCCGACTCCGTCGGCAATCGGCCTCCCGACCATGTACAGTAATCCAGCGATTGTTTTCCCGAGGTACAGTTTACCGGGTGGTTTTCGTATCACCTGTAACAAGAGTCCTGTAACAAGAGTCCCAGTCATTATCCTGTAACAAGAGTCCCAGTCATTATTTCTACCTGTAACAAGAGTCCCAGTCATTATTTCCTCGGATTCTACCTCATTTTTGCCCGCTTTTGACGATTTTAGGAAACCGCCGGCTCAAACGGCCGATTACAGGGGCAAAGGAGGCCACATGGCTAAACGACCCCGATGGCTCAGAAGCGACGCTACGTACTGCGAAACGCAACGTACCGTCGATCGACAGTTCTTCTTCAAACCCGACGCAACCGTAAGAAACATTATCGGCGCTTGTGCCGGGCGAGCTCAGAAGCAGTATCCCGTCAAGCTCTACTGGCTCGACTTCAACATCAATCACAAA
>SDBV01001666.1_pt1 | contig 33412 bp, 24 predicted proteins | sample 2277081 | NCBI WGS metagenome assembly SDBV01 (sample SAMN10402039, study PRJNA504765) | marine sediment metagenome | isolation source: marine sediment core GS10_PC15, 223 cmbsf | place: Arctic Ocean: Southern Knipovich Ridge | collected 2010 | reverse complement strand
GTGTTTTTGTAAGTGTTTGTTCTTACAAGTGGTTATAGCCGTTTCTGAAGGTGTCCAACTTTTTGCGTTTAGCGCATCAAAGGCTGCCAGCAGAATGAACCAGCCGTTTCTTACATCCTGCTGTCAGCCGGTAAAGCGAAAAACGCATGGTTTTGACTGTGAGTAGTGCACGAATTTTTATGAGAATCCGATATTAAAAACCTGTTTGGTTCCGGCTACGCCGGGTTAGGAATACGGGTTATGGATTCCTGCCTTTGCAGGAATGACACAAAAAAAACACCGCGAAGACGCAAAGGACGCAAAGAAAAAACAAAAACTTTTTCAGATACAGGAGAATGACAGGTTGTCACAGTCTGGTCTATATCAACAGGCGATTGCATCCGTCTCGGAGGGTGACTACGAACGGGCTGTGGTCCAGATTCAGCGGTACCTGCAAACCGAGGACCAGGATGGGCCCGCGTGGAATGACGCAGGGGTGATACTTTACAATCTGAGCAGATACGATCAGGCGGCTGAGTGTCTGGGGCGGGCGGCGCGGCTGATTCCGTACTGTGGGGATGTTTATGACAATCTTTTGAAGGTATATCTGGCGGCTGGGACATACGAGAGGATCGCCGGGCTGGTGGAAATGATGCACAGCAGAGGTTGCCTGAACACACAGACGGCTGGTGACCTGACCCGTGGCGCAATGGAGGAGGGCAGCGGCGCAGCGGCGATGGAAACGGTTCTAAACGCGATAAGACTCCTGGGCGATAACGGTGAACTGGCACATCTTGCCAAACAGATCCGCTCAAATCGACCCAGACTGGCGTTCTTCTGCGGCGGTGACGGGGATACGTTCCTCCGCGACATCTACCATTATCTGTCCGAACGCTTCGAGGTTCGGCGTTTCGGCGGTAATACAGCCCGGCAGGTTCAGGAGATGATGGCATGGAGCGATATTTCATGGTTTGAGTGGTGCAGCGAGTTTGCCCAGGTCGGCACGTCTCTACCGAAAAGTTGTGTCAATATCATCCGTCTTCACCGCTATGAAGCGTACACGGACTGGCCCGGCAAGGTCAACTGGGGCAATGTTGACGTGCTTGTGACCGTGGGCAATTCTCATGTGCGCGATGCGCTCCAAAGCCAGGTGCCGGGCATAGCTGAGGCGACGCGTATTGTCACGATACCAAACGGCGTTGACATGGACAGGGTACGCTTCAGGGAGCGGACGCGGGGCAAAAATATCGCCTTTGTGGGTGATGTCCGTATGGTCAAAAACCCCATGCTGCTGCTGCAGTGTATCAAGGCGGTGCATGAAATCGACGCCGAGTACAAGCTGTACTGGGCAGGCAAGAGCCAGGATATGCTGCTGGAACAGTATATTCGTCATGCGATTGCGGCGATGGGGCTGGAGGAGGTAGTCATATTCGACGGCTGGCAGGACGACATCCAGGGCTGGCTCGCAGGGAAGCATTATATCGCCTGCAGCAGTGTCATCGAGAGCCAGGGGATGGGGGTCCTGGAGGCGATGGCGGCGGGCCTAAAGCCGATAGTTCATAATTTTCCCGGTGCATCGGAGACCTTCGGGGAGCAATGGCTCTTCAATACGCCGGGGCAGTTCTGCCGGCTGGCCACCTCCGGCGAATATGAGCCAGGGCTGTACAGGCGGTTTGTGGAGCAAAAATACGCCCTGAAATCGCAATTACAGCGGATAAACGGACTTATCGTGGACTTTGAGCTGTCCCTGAGCCCTTCCGTGTCATGCACGTCGCGGCAAGGGAGCCTTTCAGGGCTGTAAGGATTCTATACATGCCCGGCTGATTCACAGACCAGTTGGGTGCCAGGACGGGTTGTTTTGGCCAAATATCGCATTTCTCCGGTTTGGGCACACTATTTGCTTTGTTACCCCCCGTGTGTGCGCAGATTGTCGGTGAAGATACGAATATAATATTGGGAGAAATGAAGATGACAGCTCAGTCAACGTCGGATAGTTACGAACGGGCCCTGACCCTGGCCGAGGGGGGCCGACATGCTGAAGCGCTCGAGCTTATCAAGGAACATCTCAGCAGTCACCCTCGTGACGTGCAGGCGTGGAACGATGCCGGTGCGATTCTGTATTGCATGGGTAGGCTCGAAGAATCTATCGAACACTTCGAAAAGGCGGTAGCCCTGTCCGGCCAGAATGCCTCGGCTGAGATATACTGGAATCTGTGCGAGGCCTATCTTGACAAAGATTATCCGACCGCGGCGGCGAAGCTGTTTGACAATATGGAAAGGCTCGAGGTACTCAGTCCGGACCTGATCAACAGGACGGCCAACTCGTTTTTGCGGCAGGATGCCTATGGCAATGCTATCGAGATGCTGCTTCGTTCGCTCAAGATGATACCGAACCAGGAAGTGCTTTTGCCTATGATCGAGATACTCCGCAACAATAGGCCGCCGATTACGATCTGTGCCGAGCGGGAAAGTACCGCTGTGCGGCGGATACACGAGTTTATATCCGAACGCTTCAAGGCTGAGCTTTGCATCGCGAAAGAATACGGGCAGATAGCCGAGGTGCTGAACGAGAAGGGTATCTGCTGGTTCGAGGGCTGTGGTGCCGCCGCTGTTGCCGCGTCGCACAACCCAAAGGAATGCCGGATCGTGATACGAATCGGCCCGGGGCAGATATATGACAGCGTTCTGGAGCAGGTCAACTGGGACAATGTCGATGCGCTGGTGTTGACGGGCAACTCTGTCGAGACGCAGGACATGCTCGACAGATTCGACGGGGCTGCCGGGATCGCCTCGAAAACACAGATTGTTTCCGTCGCCCCCTGGTCGGAACTGGGAGAGATGCGTTTCGTTGAAAGGAATCGCGGCAAGAACATCGCGTATTTCGGCGATATAGACGCCGGGGCCAACCCCATGCTGATGCTGCAATGTATGCAGAAGCTCAATTACATCGACCCGGATTACAGGCTTTATATCGGCGGGACGTTTGCCGATGGTGGGCTTGAACAGCACCTTAAATATATGGTCGATAAGCTTAAACTCTCCGGGGTGGTCTTTTTTGACGGTCCGGTGACAAACCTGAGCCGCTGGATGCAGGACAAACATCACTTTGTGTGGACTGGCACAAACAGTGCGGGCATTGAGAACGTTCTTGCAGCGATGGCGTGCGGGCTTAAGCCGGCGGTAGCCGATTTTGCCGGCGTCGAAGAACATATTGATGGTGAATTTGTCTTCGATATCGCCGAGCATTTCTGCGAGCAGATATGCTCGAAGGCCTATAAGCCGCAGCGATATCACACTATGGTACTGGCAAGATGCAGCACGAAGAAGCAAACCGGCCTGCTTAACGATGTTCTCTATCGGCTGGAAAGGGAATTGGCCAAATCCTTTTTTGCGGAGAGCACCCTTGAGACATTCGACACGCCGGGGACGCCTCAGATGCCGATGCTGACGACGGATTATATGCCCAGTCAGACAGAATCCTTCCGTCCGATGACGATAGTTGAACCGCCGATTGGCCCGGCAGGGACGATTCCAATCAGGCCGATTTCTTCGGAAATCTTCACGGAACAGTCGAACAGCGAGGGTGACAACATTTCGTTTGCGACGTCCTCCGATAAGATGAGCCGTATAGATCCGTCGAAATCGTATGCCGATCTTGGCAAGTCCGGCATTACCGATAGACTCGCACGGGAAGCGATGGAGGCATCAAGAGTCCTCGGTGATCTGGCAAAGAGGGATACAAAGCAAGGCGGCTTCAACTTCGATTCACCGCCTGTCGGACAGGGCAGCATGGGTTTACCGCCTGTCGGACAGGGTAACGCGTCTTTGCCGACAGGGGGCTATACCAGTCTGGATGAACTGTCGCGGGAGCAGAATATCAGCAGGGTCGCGGCGGAGTTTGCCGGGCCGGGGCCTTCGTTGGTGAACAGGAAAGATAATGCAGGGGTACAGCAGGTCCCTTTTACGGGTCAGACATAGACCCGGAAAGTACTCTGGGTCTGGCCGACGAATCGATAATTTTCGGCTGTGGCAAGTCGAAAAACGACCATGCTGTGAAGGTTCTCGTCGAGATCGACGGGGGCGTTGCGGAGGCCATCTGCGCAGAGCCGACGGTCAGGTCGCTGAGGAGTCGATTTGCCGAGCCTATTGAGATTACCGTCTGTTCCAGGCACTGCGACCTGTACAGAAACCACCCGGCGGTGGCGAATTTTACTTATGAAGCAAAAGAGGGTTGGCGGGAGGAATTCGACGAGTGTTTCAGGTTGGCTTCTTTTGCCGATTTTGCCGAAATGCACCAATATGAAATGCATCCTGTCGATTTTTACGCGGAACAGGCGCAGGTGAAATTGATAGAGAGGGTTCCGTGGATATGCCTTGACAGTTTTGATTATGTGCGTGCCCAGCGGTTTAATATTGAGGGTATGTCTCAGCCGCGTATCGTTATTGCGACAGATGCCGACGACGCCGCAAAGACGTGGGACAAGGCGAAGTGGAGACGGCTTTGTGAACTGCTCGAAGAGAAACTCGGTGCGGGGATCGCTCAAATCGCCGATTGTCCCGAACAGTATATAAACGTCGGCAAGAACCTGACCGGCAGGGTTTCGCCAAGAGAGGCGGCTGCGGTAATCAGTTGTTGTGATTTGCTCATAAGCGCCGACAACGGCTACGTGGATCTGGCGGCGGCGGTTCAGACGCCGACGGTCGTGCTGCTCCGGTCCGAGCGGGATGCCTGCAGGGTATATGAACAGGGCGGGGTGTGGATCGCGGCGGGTGATTCGGACAGTAATGATAATAATAATGTGCAGGCTATATCGGTGGAAGATGTCGTGGAAGGTATTCTGTCGCTGTGCCAACAGAGCAGCGGATGACGGCTGTTCGGTCGATTTTGTGAAGGCGTGTTAATGTCGGGAGAAGAAAATAATTTGTCCGGGCCGTTGGTTACGGTGCTGATGTCCACGTACAATCGGCCGGCGTATGTTGCCAGTGCCCTGGGGAGCATTCTTGCACAGAGCCACAGGAATCTACAGGTTATTCTCGTGCGGGACGGCGGAACGGATGTTCGGCAGATCGTGGACAGATTCGACGATCCGCGGATTGTGTTTATCGACAGGGATGTCAACCGCGGCCTGCCGTATTCCTTCAATGAAGGTCTTAGCCGAGCCAGGGGCCGATACGTCTGCTATTTAGGCGACGACGACCTGTTCTATCGTGACCATGTGGCGATACTTGTTGACGCGTTGGAAACACACAAAGATTACGGGTTGGCCTATACGGACCTGTACAAAGTACACTGCCGTATTGAGCCGGACGGGAAAAGGACGGTGCTGTCGAAGAATGTTGAAATCAGTCGTGACTTCGACCGCTGGGCGCTTTTGCAGTTCAACCATGTACTGCATGTGAGCCTGATGCACCGTCGCGAGCTGCTTGATAAAATCGGGCCGTGCAACGAAAAACTCAACGTATTGGTCGATTGGGACCTTACGAGGAAGCTTTCATTTTATACCGATTTTCTGCATGTCAACAGGATCACCGGTGAATTTTATGCGTCAACTGCCAAAGACGCCGACCGAATCAGTGTGCGTCGCCGTAAGAACGTGAATCGATACATTTACAATCTGCTGACCATAATGAGTACCAGGCCGACCAAACCCTGGCCGAAGGTTTTTGACCTGTCCATAATTCTTTCTGCCGACGGTCTCAACGCGGAGCTGGAAGAGTCGCTGCGTCGGATATGGTCGCATACGTTTTATCCTTATCAGATATATCTGCCGCTGCCGCGGGCCGATCTCCTGCGACTAAAGACGGTAGTGCCGAATATAGTCGGTGTTCCCGTTGCTCCGACGGCCACGGCCGATCAGCGAATCAAGGCGGCGATTGACTGCTGTCAGGGCGATTATATTGCGATTGTTCCGAGCAACTGGCAGATACGATCCGACGATGTGGCCTGGATTGAAAAGTCACTGTATGCGCTCATCAACAACGATGATCCGACAGAGGCCTACGAACTGGTGGGTTCGGAGCCGTGGCACCGCGGGGCGGTCTTTCGTTGTGAACAGATTCGCCGCGCACAAAGGATGTGTGGTGATATGGATATATGGCGTTCCGTGGAGGCGGCTGGGGTGAAGCTGCGTCCGCCGGAGATGGCTGAGTGGCCCTTCCAGATGGATAATCTTGTTACAAACGCCCAGCTCGTGGAAAAAGACGGGCGCTGGCTGGAAGCGGCGCGATTTTATGAGTTGATACCTCAGTTGTATCATAACGAACTCTGGATGAAGGGCCGATGCGCAAACGCGTTGTACCACGGCCGGAGATATGAACAGGCTGCCGAGATTGTCGGACAACTCAACAGGACAAGACCGACGGTGGCGACACTCCTGATCGAGGCGCGTGCGCGACGAAAGATGGAAGACTGTAAATCGGCAATACGTCTGTTCAAACAAGCTCAGGACATACTTGAAGGAAGAGAGTTGGTCAATGCGGGATGAACGAGAAGACAGGCTGGACCGGATTAGCCAGGGTGTCGATACGCCCACCGGGCAGATATGGACCGACGAGACGAAGGGTACGATAGTGCCGGACACGGGCTGGACGCAGCATTACGACGTACTCAAAGAACTGGGCGACTGTCACGCTGCGGTAGGTGACTATGAAAACGCCTGCGAGTGCTATGACAAGGCCGCGGTCCTTGCGCCCGATGAGGCGGGGCCCTACGTCGGGGGCGGTGTTATCGCTTTGCAGAGCGACAAACTCGACGATGCCGAGGCCGCCTTTCGCGTTGCGTGCAGGCTGGACCCGAACAGCAGCAAGGCGTGGTGCGGACTTGCGATGGTCAGCCAGCGACGGGATAAACACAGCCATGCACTAAAACTTTACCTGAAAAGCCTGGAACTGAACTGCGACGACTTGACGGCGCTGCTGGGACTGTTTCAGGTCTCCTGCCGGATGGGATCATTCTCCACGGTGATCCACTACCTGAAGGTCTATCTCGATCTGCATCCCGGCGATACGTCGGTCATGTTCTGCCTGGCTACCCTGCAATTGAAGGACGGCAACCTGTTCGAGGCGGGATGCCTGCTGGAAAAGATCATTGCAATCGAGCCGGATAATATCGACGCGGTCAATCTTATGGAAGAAGTCGAACACGCCCAGGCCCAGAAAATCGGAACGGCTTAAGTGGAATGACTAATGACTAATGAATAATGACTAATGGTTAATGGTTGTCCGTTTTAATAATCAGAGAAAGAGACCATCGATTACGGGAGCAGGTGTTATGGGTATGAAACAGAACACGATAGACACGGATACGCTGGAGGCCAACGGGTATAGCCAGATTATCGGTTATCTGGAGAATCTGTTGATCCGCCAATTGGAAAAGGTTCGCAAGTACGACCTTGACGGTGCGGTGGTTTTGGCTGAAGAGGCCAACGAAATAGCCTTTACCCTGGCGCGGAGCAAGGCGCTGGACAGACCTGAGTTCACCAAACAGAGACGGCAGATTCATGCACTTTATCGGGACATTGGACTGATCATTGCCAGCGAACGTCAGGAAGTTGGCGAAAAATTGCAGGCCGTTCGCAAGGGTCTGCGCGTACTGGGTGTCTATTCCGGAAGCGTGTAGAGCGTGATACTCAGTTAATATTATCGTAACATTTTAGCACATAGGGTGCGTTTTAACGCACCGTTTCTGACTCACCAAACATTGGGAAGTTAATTAAAAATTTCTGTGAACGGTTACGAAAACGTATGAACCCGTATGAACGAAAAATTTCGGTGACCGGGGCGGTTGGGTATATCGGCCTGCCTCCTGTCGGTCGGCTGCTGCGTCATGGGCGAGGCGGACTGAGAGTGGGCCAACGATGAAGCTGAGAGGGAAAAAGGTTCTGGTCACGGGCTCCGACGGTTTTATCGGGAGCCATCTGGTCGAGTCATTGCTGGAATGCGGCTGCGATGTGAGGGCGTTTTGCTGTTATAACTCGTTCGGTTCGTGGGGATGGCTGGACAGCTTTGCGGCGGAGAAGCTGGACGAGATTGAGATATTTATGGGTGATGTGCGTGACCCCAACGGAGTAAGGCAGGCTGTTGCCGACAACGACGTGGTGTTTCACCTGGCTGCCCTGATCGGCATACCGTATTCATATCATTCGCCGGACAGTTATGTGGATACGAATATCAAGGGGACATTGAACGTTTTACAGGCTTGCAGGGATCTCGGCACTGAGAGAGTTGTCGTGACATCGACATCGGAGGTCTATGGCACGGCGAAGTATGTGCCGATGGACGAGAGCCATCCTTTACAGGGACAGTCGCCGTACAGTGCGACGAAGATCGGCGCCGACCGGATTGCGGAGTCGTTTTACAGGTCGTTCGATACGCCGGTGGTCATTGCCAGGCCCTTCAATACGTATGGACCCAGGCAGTCGGCTCGGGCGGTGATACCGACGATCATATCACAATTGCTGCAGGGTGACGATAAAGTCAGGCTGGGGTCGCTTTCGTCGCGAAGAGATATGAATTTCGTGAAGGATGTTTGCGATGCCTTTATTGCAATAGCCGGGTGCGACCGGGCGGTCGGGCAGGAACTTAATATCGCCTCCGGAGAGGATATAAGCATCGGCGAGCTTGCCGAAAAAATCATCGCAATGATAAATCCAGAAGCGAAGATCGTGTGCGACCGGCAGCGAATTCGGCCGGATAAAAGCGAAGTTGAGAGACTTCTGGGCAGCAGTGACAAGCTGAGAAAATTGACCGGCTGGGAAAGTCGCTGCCGTATCGAGGAAGGACTTGCCGAGACAATCCAATGGTTTCGACAGAGTTCATGTGAATACAAGACGGCGATGTACAGTATCTGACGGAGATGGGCCTGGGTAGGGTCCGGAACAGATAAATTTGCGAGAAGGTGTTTGGTGTATGAATGATATAGTGGTGATAGGCGGCGGAGGGCACGGTAAAGTAATGGTCAGTGTGTTGAAAAGGCTTAAAAACTTTAGAATAATCGGATTTACGGATATTGAAAAAAAAGAGGATATCCCTGGAGCTCCTTTTCTGGGAGATGACGACAAACTCAAGGGGATTATAAACGAAAGGCCGTCATGTATGGCGGCGATTGGATTGGGGATGGTAAACGAAACCGGTGTGCAGAAAAGACGGGACGTTTACAGGTGTTTGAAATTGCTCGGATTTACAATGCCGGCGATCGTTGCAGCATCTGCGGTTGTCAGCGATGATGTCAACATAGGTCCAGGCGTATTGGTGATGGACGTGGTGGTGATAAACAGCGGCTCTGTGATTGGCCAGTGCGCAATACTGAATACGCATTGCTCGGTGGATCACGACAGTATGATAGGAGACTTTTCGCATATAGGGCCGGGAGCGACGGTTTGTGGCCATGTAATTATAGGCAGCAACACTCTGATAGGAGCGGGCGCGGTTGTCTGTCAAGGCAGGAAGATTGGAGATGAATGTGTTATCGGGGCGGGCGGTGTGGTTATAGAGGACTGTGAAGGGTATGGTACCTATGTCGGAGTTCCGGTAAGAAAGATCAGATGAGCAGGATTTTTATTATAGCCGAGGCAGGTGTAAACCATAACGGTGATTTGGCGACAGCTAAAAGGATGGTGGAAGTCGCCGCTGAGGCCAAAGCCGACGCCGTCAAGTTTCAGACCTTCAGGGCGGAGCGATTTGTCAGTGCGTCTGCACCGAAGGCGGTCTATCAGCTTGGCGCGACCGATAGCGGGGAATCGCAGCTGGATATGATCCGAAATCTGGAGCTCGATCATAAGATGCACAGGGAGCTGATAGAGCATTGCCGCAGGAATGATATAATATTTTTGTCGACACCGTTTGATTGTGACAGCATCGATATGCTTTGCGAACTGGGACTTGATATACTTAAAATTCCGTCGGGAGAGATAACGAATCTGCCGTATCTTCGTAAAATCGGTTCACTTGGAAAGGAGCTTATTTTGTCGACGGGCATGTCGAATATGGAGGAGGTGGAAGCCGCCGTCAGCGTTCTGGTTGAGGCGGGTACAAATAAAGATGATATAACCGTTTTGCATTGCAATACCGAGTATCCCACGCCAGCGGAGGATGCCAACATCAGGGCCATGCTTTCCATAAGAGAGCATCTCGGGGTCAGGGTTGGCTATTCCGATCACACGATGGGGATAGAGGCTGCGATAGCCGCCGCGGCTCTGGGGGCGGGCGTTATTGAAAAACATTTTACCCTGGACAGGGATATGGCAGGGCCCGACCACAGGGCGTCACTGGAGCCGGGAGAGTTGAAAGACATGGTCGATGCCATAAGAAATGTTGAGAAAATGCTCGGTGACGGGGTCAAAAAGGCCTCGGCGTCCGAGCAGAAAAATATTGCCATCGGCAGGAAGAGTATTGTTGCGGCATATGACATCAAAAAGGGCGAACTGTTTACGGAAGATAACATTACGACAAAACGTCCCGGCAGCGGAATAAGCCCGATGCAATGGGACAGGGTAAGAGGAAAGGTCTCTGGTAAAAATTATGCCAAAGACGAACTTATAGAGCCTGCCTCATGCCCCGTGTGAATCGTAGCACCCGCAGCAGGAGCTCTGCTCCCGTTGGGTTCATGGGTGACTTACAAGTCATACAGATGACTAATGAGCCGAGAGCCTCATGATTGCGAAGGGGGCAAAGTGAAACGAAAGATATGTTTTTTAACGACTGGCAGGGCTGATTATGGGTATTTACGGCCGGTCATGCTCAAGGTGAAAAACGATAAAGACCTGCAAATTCAGGTCGTCGCCAGCGGTATGCATCTTAGCCCTGAGTTCGGGATGACATATGAGCAGATCGAAGCGGATGGTTTTAAGATTGATGAGAAGGTCGAGATACTTCTGAGTTCGGATAGTCCGGCGGGGATATGCAAATCTTCGGGGCTGGGCGTGATGGGTTTTGCCGGGGCTTTCGAGCGATTGAAACCGGATATTCTGGTGATTCTCGGGGACCGGTTTGAATGTATGGCTGCGGCGATGGCAGCACAGATATTTCAAATACCGATCAGCCATTTGTGCGGAGGCGAAAGTACGCTGGGAGTTATAGATGAAGCCTTCAGGCATTCGATAACCAAGATGAGTCACCTGCATTTTGTGACAACGGATGTTTACAGAAGGCGGGTTATTCAATTGGGCGAGGAACCTGGAAGGGTGTTCAATGTCGGGGCGTCCTCGCTTGATAATATTAAGGGCTTCAAACTTCTTTCGAAGAAAAAACTTGAGAGGAAGCTTGATTTCAGGCTGGGCAGCAGAAATCTGCTTGTTACTTTTCACCCGGTTACGCTTGAAAAAAATACGTCCGGGGCGCAGTTTAAGAGACTTCTTGATGTTCTTGACGAATTAAAGGAGACGAAACTGCTTTTCACCAAGTCAAACGCGGATACCTACGGACGGGTTATCAATACCATGATCGACGATTATGCGGCTGAAAATCACGGCAAGGCCAGAGCGTTCGCATCTCTTGGTCAACTGAGGTATTTTTCGGCTTTACAGTATGTCGATGGTGTGATAGGCAACTCTTCGAGCGGGATATTGGAGGTGCCGGGTTTTAAGATCGGGACGATTAATATCGGTGACAGGCAGCAGGGCAGGGTCAGGGCAAAAAGTATCATTGACTGCCAACCCCGGAAAAGTTCCATCAGGGGCGCCCTGAAAAAGCTCTATTCCAGGGAATTTCAGGGGCAGCTTAAAACGGTAACAAATCCTCACGGAGAAGGGAATGCGGCAAAGACAATAAAAAGGGTACTGAAAACAGTTGAGCTGGTAGATATTTTGAAAAAGCCTTTTTACGATTTAAGTTCTCAGGCGATCCTTTGAGTTTTAGAAGCAGGATACGGTCTGTTAGCGGTATCAGCGGTATTTTCCGACAAGAACGGGACAGGAGAAATGGAAGATAACATTTTAGTACGGAAAAAAAGTTCAGTTCGGCAAGCCATGCTCAAAATGGATCTTACCGAGGGCAAAATTGTTTATGTTGTCGGCGACGGGAACGAACTGTCTGGCGCTTTGTCCGGGGGTGACATACGGCGATACATAGTAAATGGCGGTAATTTGGAAGATAATGTTGAATGTGCCTGTAACACTGAGCCTGTATGCGTTCATTCGGACTACGATATCGATGAAGTAAAGAAGCTGATGCTGAAACATCAGGTTGGTTCCGTGCCGGTGATAGACCGGCACAGGCAGGTAACGGATGTGCTGTTATGGGACACGGTATTCAGAGAATATCCCAGGCCCGCGAGAAAGAAGCTGAGTATCCCGGTGGTAATTATGGCTGGGGGAAAGGGCACGAGGCTTGATCCTTTTACGAGGGTATTACCCAAGCCCTTGATACCGATAGAAAATACACCGGTGATCGAACTGGTTTTTGAAAAATTTCTTGAGTATGGAATAAGCCAGTTTTATGTGTCAATCAATCACAAGTCGAGAATCATAAAGGCCTATTTTGAAGAGTGGAATCCTGATTACCGGATACGCTGGGTGGAAGAAGAAAAACCTCTTGGGACGGCAGGTGCGCTTAAACTGCTGGAAGGGAAGATAGCTGGACCATTCTTTGTTTCCAATTGTGACGTGATCGTCAACGGGGATTATGTCAGGATATATGATTACCACCGTGATAAGGGTAACGAAATAACTATCGTGGCGTCTCCGAAAAAATATACTATTCCATACGGGGTTTGTGAAGTCCAGAGTGACGGGACACTGGTCGGGATCAGCGAGAAGCCGAGTTACAATTTTCTGGTCAATATCGGGGTGTATCTCGTCAATGAATCGGTATTGAAGTACATACCGCCGGATACGGCATTTGATTTTACGGAACTCGTGGCCGAGGTACAAAGAAACAACGGGAAGGTTGGTGTTTTTCCGATAGAAGAAGACAGATGGCAGGATGTCGGGGAATGGGACGTTTACAGGAAGGCTACGCAGATTATCAGGGAGAGTTGAGCTATGTTTGAGGATAAGAAGGTGCTGGGTGTGGTAGCCGTTTCGTCTGAAATGCAGGTGGAGTGTGGCTGCATGGATGCACTTGGCGGGATTCCGCTGGCGGAGCACAGTATCAGGTGCGCTGCGGATTGTTCCATGTTTGACGGGATAGTAGTGATAAGCGACTGTGATGTCGAGGGGTTGTGTGGGAGATATGGTGTTGCGTTTTATCGTTACGAGGCGAGGGGGGAGAGAGAGGGTATCGGGATCGAGATATTGCGGGACGGCGTTTTGTGGATGGAGAGGGATGGTGGTGGTAATTATGACATAGTTGTCAGTATGAGCATAGAGACACCGCTGCGGGTGGTGAATGATATTTATGATGCGGTGAAGATTTTTTCTGAGTCAGACAGCGGGGTGGTTTACTCCGCGGTTGATCGGCGCGGGTCCGGACAGGAGGCGAAAAGCGGAAGTCACGGCTGGGACGAGGGTGGATACGAATACAATCGCTGTGTGGATGTATGGGGCAGGGAGAAGTTGTTCGGCTGTAAGGCGGCAGAGGCGGCACAGATCGATTCATCGATGTATGTGATGCCGGAATATCGCGGCTGGCGTATAGGAAACCGGTTCGAGTTTCTTGTTGCAGAGAGCATACATCGTGACTGGGCGAGGTTTTATTTCAATTTCGGATACAGCGATTACTGGAAGAAACGTACAACAGTCGATAATGTAAAGACAGACAGGACGTCAACGGAGACGAGGTTTAGTTTTTATTTTGAGCGGGGTGTAGAGGCGATCGAATCGGGAGGGGTAAAGGTGCTGGACCTCGGATGCGGATTCGGGAGGTTTTTCCCTTTGTTTATTGAAAAAAAGATGGATGTTTACGGGGTGGATATCTCGCAGGAGATGATCGACAGGGCATCGGATACATACATGGGCCGGGTCAGCGGGCTGAGTGTCGCAAGGCTGGAGCGAATAGAGTATCCGCCGGATTATTTTGATATGGTTGTGGCGTGGGCGGTTTTTGACGCTACGGAGCAGGAGGTGGTGATAAGGGAGATGCTGCGAGTGCTCAAGAAAGGGGCAGTGGCGATCATCACGGGCAAGAATGACGATTATCCCGGCGATGATGAACAGGCTTTTATCGCTGAGGAGATGGCCAGGCGAAAGGGGCATCCGAATTATTTTACGAATTTTGATGAGATGAAATTACTGGCTGAGGATTTGGGTGGCGTATTTTGTCTGGAGCATTTTTTTGAACGTCGCGGTGATTTCGCGGAGGGCAGATATTTGACGAATCGGCCGGGGAAGTTTTATGAGTGGTGCGTTTTTATGAGAAAATGCGGGCCAGCTAAGGGTTTGATCGGTGACAGGAAGATAAGCTCTCGATTGAGCAGTCGATGTCGTATGGATAAGTGACGTGTTGTAAGGACTTGTAATCAGGCGATGTATAACGGTAAAAAAATAATGGCTCTTGTACCGGCCAGGGGTGGGTCAAGCCGGCTGCCGGGGAAGAATATAAAGCCGATCGGCGGCAAGGCCATGATCGGGCATTGCATTACCAAGGCCCTGTCGCTGAGGGAGATAGATGGGGTTTTTGTTTCGACCGACAGTGAGAAAATCGCCGAGGCGGCAAGAGATTATGGCGGGGAGGTTCCGTTTTTGAGGGAGGCTGTCCTTGCGCGGGATGATTCGAGATATGTCCTTGTGATAAAGGATGCCATAGAGCGGCTGGGTGCGGGGGGGGATTATGATTATTTGCTTATTCTTCAGGCCAATTCGCCGTTGACCAGAGTCGAAGATATGCAGGCGGCAGTTCACAGGGCGGTGGACGAAGATATGGATGTTGTTTTTACTGTGACGGAGGTGTCGCATCCGGCTGGTTGGACAATAAGACTGGAGGGAGGTGAGCCGGTGTTTGCGTTTCGGGAAGATGACGGCAGGGAACTTGGCCGCAGCCAGGAGCAGGAGGTACTATATCGCAGCACGGGAGCGGCGGTAGCGGTGAAAATAAGCTATTTTATGGGCAATGTTGACAGATTGCGTCTTTGCTTTGGGGTGGCTGGGCAGCGAAGCGGTGTTGTGATAACGGATCAGATATCAGCGGTGGATATTGATACGGAACTGGATTATTTATTTGCTGAGACGATATTTGAGAAATACGGCGATAGGATATGAATAGACGTAAAAGAGTCGTACTGGTTCATCCGCCACTCAGTATGGAGGCCAGGTACGGTGATTCAAAGAGCTATACGAGCCATATTCATCCTCCTCAGGGGCTGTGCCATTTGGCGTCAGTGCTGCCGGAGGGGAAATATGAACCATTTATAATAGACTCTCAGGCGTTGTTTATCGGCGTCGAGGAGACGTCCGAGAAGGTTGCCGAACTCAATGCGGATTATGTCGGGATCATAACTTTTACGATTTCCATCGATACTATAGCGGAGCTTAGCCGCAGGATCAGGCAGAAGCTGCCCAAGGCGGTGGTGATACTGGGTGGGCCGCATGTTACGGCGTGTCCGGATGAGACATTTCGCCGATATCCGGAATTTGAGATAGCGGTGCTTCATGAAGGAGAGGTGACCCTTGTTGAGCTTTTGGATTGTCTTGAGGAGGGGGGCGATCCGGGCGGGGTTGACGGTATCGTTTTTCGTCGGGAAGGCGAGTTGGTGCATACGGCGATGAGGAAGGGGACTACGGAGCTTGAGGGGCTTGGTTTGCCTCGTTGGGACCTGCTTCCGCATCTGCCGGAGTATTATCGTCCGTCGAAAATGACGTATCTGGAGCTTCCTGCTGTTGCGATTGTGACCTCGCGTGGATGTCCGAGCGCCTGTACTTTTTGTGACAGGTCGGTGTTTGGTCGTAAATGGCGGGGGCACAGTCCGGAGCAGGTATTGTCCTGGGTCGGTCATCTTGTTGATAAGTACGGGATGAAGGACATCAATTTCCAGGACGACCACTTCATGGTCAATAAAGCGCGATTGAAGGCGATCTGCGAAGGGATCAAACAGCGTCATGGCAGACTGTTGTGGAGTGCGATAGGGCGAGCCGATTCGGTTGACCAGGAGTCGGTGAAACAGATGAAGGAGGCGGGGTGCTGGCAGCTTGCGTTTGGTTTTGAGAGCGGCAGTCAGGAGATTCTGGATGTCCTGAAGAAGAGGATTACGGTGGAGAGCATGCGTGAGTCGGTGAAGCTTTGTAAGGAGTTCGGTATCGAGGTTAAGGGGTTGTTCATGGCTGGCTGTCCCGGTGAGACAGAAGAGACGCTGGCGCAGACGTCGAAATTTATAGAGGAACTTGGACTGGATTATCTTTCGATGTCAGCGTTTACGCCGATACCGAACACGGAGGTCTATAATGAATGGGAAAAATGGGGGCGATGGGAAGGTGCCGGGCCCGATGACTGGGATAGGATGAATCTCTGGGAGCCGATATTCATCCCGCACGGATTGACAAAGGGGTACCTGAAGCAATTTGTCAAACGGACGGCTCTGTAGCAGGGAAATAACAATCTGGAACGTTTTGTATAAGACAGAATTACATTAGGGGTGTTATCGATGGATGAACAGAAAAGATTTTGGACGCAGACTTACGGCCAACATTTTGCGGAGAGATGGGACCAGACCGTTGAGGAGCAGGATAAGTATTCCTTAGAGCACGTCGGGGAAGGCAAGATAAAGATATACAGCAGCGCTCTTTCCGGGCTGAATGTCAAAAGTGTGATGGAGGTCGGCTGCGGGGTGGGGCTTCAGCTGCGTACGGTCAAACAGTGTCTGGGGGCTGATGTGACTCTTTGGGGGGTTGAGCCTTTTTCGGATGCGATTATGCAGTCCCGAAAATATCCCGATCTGCTGAATATCGTTAAATCGGATTGCTATGATATTCCCTTCAAGGATGGTTTTTTTGATCTGGTCTTTACACACTGTGTCCTGATACATATCCATCCTGACAACCTGATTAAGGGGATGAAGGAAATCTATCGCTCCTCATCACGTTATATACTGGGCTATGAATACTGGGCAGACAAATTGTGTGAGGTTGAGTACAGGGGTTATGAGAATGTGATGTGGAAAAGCGATTATGCGCAGATGTATATGGACGCGTTTCCTGATCTGAAGCTGGTGTATAGCCGGGATTATGAGTATTTTGAACACGTTTACGGACAGAAGGGCTTGATAGATAAGATATTTGTTCTGGAAAAGAGCAAGTAGTCTTTGTGTATCTTGTTCGGGCAGAGATTTTAACCCATGAGCGAAAATGTAGTATATGTTGTTCATTGCGTGGATACAGAGGGGCCTTTGTACGAGTCTCTGGAGGTGACTTTTGCGCGTCTGAGGGATGTTTTTGGGATAGAGATGGAGGCGAGCGAGGAGAACCTCAGGAGGCTTTCTGCCGGTGAGATAAAAATTGCGGGAGATATTGAGCGGGTGCGGAAGTTTCTGGACGGCCACCTTATATGTAATCACGGCGACTGGGCGGCGGTGGAAGGGATGCTGGAGAAGATAACAAGCACCGAGTTCAGGGATTCCGTTCCGGATTCATTCGGTAACGGGTGGATATACAACTGGGCGTGCATGGACCATGTTGGCTATACGGTGAATCCGCGGCGGCGCGATATGGGGGATCATAAGATTTTTGATTATTACGGCAGGCTCCTGGAGCGTGAGGAAAACAGGTGTGACAGTCTGTGTTTTCATTATCACGCGCTGCCTTACAACAGGATGGCCCATTCGTGTGCGACGTTTTATTTTAATCAGAACCACATATACGAAATACTTGCAAAGAAGATCATAGACCGGCGGTGGTTTCCGTCGGTATTTCGTGCCGGGTTCCATACGATTCGGCCGGACAGTAACTGGTTCCTTGAGCAATGGATACCGTTTGATTATTCCAACCAGGCGACAGATGAGGAGGTCAGCCAGCCGGACCTTGCCGGGGGCAGATGGGGCGATTGGCGCAGGGCTCCGAAGCTGTGGGGGGGGTATCATCCCGACATAGACAATTATCAGGCGGAGGGGGCGTGCAGGCGCTGGATATTCAGGTGTTTGAACATGAATGCCAGGCTGAGGCGTCTTGGGCAGGTTCATGTTGATGAGGCGTTTGCCCAGGCGCGAAAAAAAGGTTCAGCCGTTCTTGCATTCACCGACCATGACTTTCGTGATATGGGTTCGGATGTTATGCGGGTCAGGGGTTTGATCGAGGATGCAGTGTTGAGGTTTCCAGAGGTGAGGTATGTTTATAAGACGGCGGTCGAGGCGGCCAGGGAATATCTGGGTCTGGAAAGTTCGGGCACAGTGGGCTTTGAAATGACGTTTGAGCAGGGGAGGCAGGGAAGTGTTTTGATGCGGGTCAGTTCGGAGGGGGGGGAGCTTTTTGGTCCGCAGCCGTTTTTGGCGATCAAGACAAAGGAGGGCAAATACTATTACGATAACTTTGATTTCGATATGACGGCTGGCAGTTGGCATTATACCTTTGACTGGCAAAGCTTCAGGATCGATGACGTGGAGAAGATTGGGGTGGCGGGGTGTCTTGCAAACGGTGTGGCGGAGGTATTGGTTTATGATCCTGTGAGCAGACGGTCAAGCAGAGATATTCTGAATTGAAGGTGTTTTTTGGTATGGGATTTGCTCCAAAGACAGGGAAGGGGCATTGCGCATGGTGTGCGATGCGGCCCCAGGGCAGTAGGGTTTGGTTTTGGTGCACGGAGTCAGGAAATTGAGTGATAGGTTTATAAGAAGCCCCAGAATATTAGTCATATTGAATCACGAAAAACGTGAGAGGCGAACGAACGAGAAGATTGTTTCGGCGATCACGAAACTGGATCCATGCGCAGAGGTTTGCGTGGAACTTTCCAGGGACTCGGAGATAATGCAGAAGGCGATTGAGTTTTGTCCTGATATTATTATGACTTTTCCGTTTACGTCACAAAAAAACGCGTTGAGATATTATATCCTGAAGTATTTACTGAACTGCCATGTGGTATGTTTCCGTGCCGAGGGCCTGATAGATATCGAAAATGACAATCAGGTGGCAGAGATGTCTGGTATGGACAGGTATGGCAGGGAACTGGTGGATTATGAAATATTCTGGGGGCGGAAGGCAGCCGAGAGGGTCGGGAAGGTTTTAGTTGAGGCGGGGAAGTTGTCTTCGATTGCCAAGGCGCGTTATTTCGGTAACCCGTTTTTCGAGGACTATACGAACCCTGTCGATGAGAGTTGTTTTTCACTTCCGGAAGATATTGCCTCCAGGGTGAGAAAATATCCGCGGGACAAGATATTTGGTGTTGTGAGCGGATTTCATTTTGCTGAGTACAGTGACAGAGATATCGTGGGGGCTGGTGATCTTGTGGATATGAACAGCAAGACACTGGAGGCAGATATCAGGGCGATGCAGGATCTGATTGGAAGGACGAGGCGCTTTCGCCAGAAGTGGATTGACGTGGTTACCATGATGGCGGGCAGGCATCCTGAGACACTCTTTATTTTCAAGATACATCCCATTGAGAACATTGTCCACAGAGACAGGAATATTGAGCCGTATGCGGCATTCAAGGATTATGAGAATATCGTTTTGATAACCGAGACGATACCGTTCAGGTCGATGGTGAATCATTGCGGTATTTTGCTGCATTATGGTTCGACGACGAGTCTGGAAGCGTATCTCAGCAAGGTTCCGACGGTATATGTCAAGTCGATAGAACTTAATTTTGGGACGGAGACATCTTCGCAGCTGGAATTTTCGGATATGGGCGTCCCTTCGACGCTGAAGGTGGATATTGAGGAGTTGCCTTCTGTTATCGAGCGTCATCTTTCGCAGCCGATAGGGTTTGAGCGCAATAGTAAAACGGAGCGGTTTTTTGAAGAAATGCTGGACCTTGAAATCGGCAGGGACTATAGGCCGTCGGAGAAGATGGCTGGTTTTTTACTGTCGCTCAATAATGAGGCGCCTCAGTCGATTTTATCAGACAACCAGTATTTGCCCGAGGCACTTAAGCTGCATAATATGGGCAACAGACTGATTGGTTATTTATTTGAGAGGGCCGTTGCAAGAATTAAGAGTAATGAGTTCAAGGGTCTTTTGGGTGGATGTCTGCATGAGCTGACGTTGCTGGCAGAGGCCATGAAGGTGCAAATCCCCAAACTTCAATATTTACGTTCGCTATGTTTTTTGAAAATGGGCCTTGTCGATAACGCGATGGCATCGATCAGGCAGGAACTCGTTTTATGTCCCGATGATCGAGATTCGATACAATTATACAATTTGGTGCGGTCGAAGTTACAGAATACCACCGATTTACAGAAAACCTGGGGGCAAAACGGATGTGAAGATTATGTGCAATCGAATGGTTTTAACTGTCAAAAGGAACTGCAAGGCGTTGGGGGCGGTGCTTGTGATTTGGGCAGGAATCATCAAGTGCATATGTCCGACCAGGGTCAGCCTGAAGTGCTTTTCGAGAAGGCGGTTACGCTGCTGAGACAGAAGAATTTTGCAGAATCATTTAAGATTATGGAAAGTCTGACCTCGTCAAACGTGCGTATGCCGGGACTTTATTTCGCAAAGGCCATAGCATTGTCGGGAATGGAAAGGTTTGGCATGGCGGAATTTGCCTGCAGGGCGGAACTCGAATTGTATCCTGGTAATGTGCAGGCGGAGAATTTTCTTAAACAATTACAGAATTTTGCAGGCAATGGTTTGATCGTAAGGTCATCTGGAAAGCCGTTTGCCAACCTTTTTGGAAAGGGGTGATTTAATAATAACGAAAGTGCCGCTGATACTTTTGTTGGAAAATTTCCAGCAGGATTTTGAAACTCTTCGTAATGAGTTAAATTTGGAAATCCAGTGCCTGTATGTCAGGAAGGGAATCGAAGTTGACATCCGGCAAAGAGATATAGATCGTTTGCGCGAGATGATGGTTTACAGCAGCGATTTCTTCGAGAAGGTGAAAAAATATGTGTACGATCCAAGGCCCCAGGAGATTTACCTGGAAAAACCTTCCGGTGTGAGGCGTGAACAAGTTATCGCATAGTCCAGGTTGGGGGCGGTGTCCGAATAGAATTATTGGGTCATTTGTTGCTTTGCAATTGATCTTGACCGGTGGTTTTGATGCTGATAAGCGCAATAATAATGTACATTTCTGATGATTCGGCAGATCCAACGCTGCCGGCAACCGGTTTTTTGGCCTTTGGGAGGGTTTTTGGGGCCAAAAAGTCGAATATCACGCATCTGGTATGAATTTTGCTCAGTTTCTGTTGTGCGTGCGCGCATTGTGCGCTTGAAGTGTAAAGTCAGGCAGGAACCGAGCTGTTTTCAGAGGCTAAATAGATGAAATTCTTACAGGTACATACGTTTTATCAGGCCTATCTTGACAGATTCTATGGTCGGAACCCGGCGTTGAAAACGCTTTCATTTCAGGAGCAGACCGAAGCCCTTGTAAGGGATGGTTTTAGTGGGATACACATGTTTGCGCCCTACATGGCTGAACATGGATATGAATGCGGGCTAATAATAGCGAACAATGCCTATGCTCAGTCAAAGTGGCTTGCTTCGAACAACGTTCCGCTTATATACGAGCAGGGCAACAAGGTCGAGGTAGTTAGAAAGCAGGTCGAAGCGGTTGGGCCGGATGTTTTGTATTTGAGCGATCCGATAACTTTTGACAGCAGGTTTGTCAGGTCGCTTTCATGCAGACCGGGGTTAGTGGTCGGCTGGCGTGCGGCGGACATCCCGGATGGGACGGACTGGTCGGAATTTGACGTTATGCTCAGCGGCCTTTCGGGGATAAGAAAGGCTGCACTTGAGTTGGGAGCCAGGTCTGCGGAAAATTTTGTTCCCGGCTTTCCTGAGTGGATGCTGTCTGAGGTATCATCGCAGTGGCCGGTTTGTGACGTGGTTTTCTCCGGTAGCTGGACGACAGGTCAGCATACTCGAAGGAACAGTTATCTGGGCCAAATCGCAAGGGCTTCACAATCCGCGGATAATGGATTTACGTGTGGTTTCTACCTGAACAGCGGCAATGTCGTGCTGCCCGAAGAGGTTGCATCCTGCAATTATGGGCCGAGGTTCGGGATGGATATGTGCCGTGTGCTGCGGTCGGGGAGGATAGCTGTGGATGCAAGGGGTGATATTCGCCTGAAAAAGGCAGCGGGGGGCTCTGCCATCGATCTTGCACGAAATGAAACAATGAATATGCGGATTTTTGAGGTTACGGGGTGCGGGGTTTTTCTGTTGACTGAATACTTTGATAATTTGAGCGAATATTTTGAGATTGGCAAAGAGATAGAGATTTTCAGGGACGAAAAGGAGTTGATTGAGAAGATCCGGTACTATCTTGCCAATCCGGATCGGCGAGAACAGATAGCCAGGCGGGGCCAGGAAAGATGTCTGAGGGATTACTCGATGGCTGTCAGGTCGGCTGATTTTGACAGGATTATAAAAAAACATGCTGTTGTACCGCAGGATAATGCCCAGGCATGTCGTCGATTGCTGGAGCAGGCACTGAAGGAAAAAGATAGCGGGAATATTGAGGCGGCTTTTACATGTCTTAACCGGGCCAAATCCCTGAAACATCCGACGCAGGGACTTGATCTGCTTCGAGCGGTTTGTTTTGCAAAGTCAAATTTGCCGATGGAGGCCAGGGAAGCCCTCAAGGAGGAGTTGCGTTATTTCCCAGATAATGTATCCGCCCGAAAGATGCTGTCGGATTTGAACACTTCGTATCCAAAGAAGATCAAGGTCGATGTTGCCGATCCTGAGTTTCTCGAAATTTATCGTATGGTCAGCGACTATACGATGGTTCCGCCAAAGCGTTTGTATTCGTTGTTCAGGCTTATCAGGAATGTATGCGACCTGGATATCCCGGGTAATATTGTCGAGTGCGGGGTTGCTGGCGGCGGCAGCAGTGCCCTTATGGCTTATCTTATAAAAAAATACAGTAAAAGGCCGCGGATTTTATATGCCTTTGATTCCTTTGAGGGGATGCCGGAGCCGACGGATTCGGATAGGCTCAACAACGGTATTTTAGCCAATGATACCGGCTGGGGTACGGGGACCTGTGCAGCTCCGGTACAGAGCCTGGTGGAGATTTGTACCAGACTCGGAGTAAGCAAAATAGTTGCTCCTGTCAAAGGCTATTTTCAGGACACATTGCCGCGGCACCTGAGTGATATTGGGCCCATAGCGCTGCTGCATATAGATGGTGACTGGTACGAGTCAACCAGGTGCGTCCTTGAGAATCTGTATGATCGTGTGGTTCCGGGAGGCCTGATACAGGTCGATGATTATGGTTATTGGCAGGGATGTACCCGGGCAGTGGACGAGTTCAAGGCGGTCATGGGCAATCAGTTTAACATACAGAACATAGATGGCTCTGGCGCCTGGTTTAATAAGCCATGTGTTTCAGCAGGCTCATTTAACCGTGGAAACAGAGAATTCATAAAGGTTTGAATGATGATGAAAGCCGTTTGTAAGGGTTGAGCCTTGGAACAGCAGGTTATTAACGAAACAGGGACGTTTAAGGTGGCGATCGTTTCCGCTCAGGACCGCGGCGGTGCCGGTGTGGCGGCGTACCGTCTTCATAAGAGTCTTCGGCAAGCGGGAATAGACTCTACGATGCTTGTTTTGTCCAAGAAGACGAACGATCCGACTGTGAAGGTTTTTCCTCAAAGTTTCAATGGTCAAGTTACATCCTGCGATGATGCGACGGTAAATAATTCTTTGTTGTGGCAAAGGGAATATAAAAGATGGCAGGGGCTGCTTCAAGCGTATCCGAACAGGCCGGCGGGTAGTGAAATTTTCACCGATACGGTTTCGTCGATTCGTCTGGACCTTATCAAAGAGATACGTGACGCGGATGTAGTGAATCTTCACTGGGTTGGAGGCGTGCTGGATTATGCCGGTGCGGCGAGGGCGTTTGGGGACAAGCCCATAGTCTGGACGCTTCATGACATGAATCCATTTACGGGGGGGTGTCATTATTCATCAGGTTGTACGAAGTACCAGAGCCGTTGTTGCGCATGTCCGCAATTGGGATCGGATTTTTCCGAAGACTTGTCAGAAAGTACATGGGCTGCGAAGCTTAACGCCTATAAGAATTTGAATATAAATGTCGTGACACCCAGTAAGTGGCTTGGCGGATGTGCGGGGCGGAGTGGGCTTTTCGGTCGTTTTCCCGTTGACGTTATCCCGAACGGTCTTCCGATGGACGTGTTCAGGCCCTGTTCAAAGGCTGATGCACGAAGGGCACTAAACATTCCATTGTCGGCAAAGGTGATTTTGTGTGGTGCCGAGTCTCTTAAGAATAAAAGAAAGGGTTTTAAGTATTTCCAGGATGCTCTCACTGCCTCTGACCTGGCAGGTGGGAATGAATATGTAATTCTAACCTTTGGGCGGACGGCGGAAAATATTGTTTCAAAATATCCGGTTTTCAGCAGCGGTTTGGTTGAGGACGAAAATCGCCTTGCAATGATCTACAGCGCCGCGGATGTGTTTGTTATTCCTTCGCTTGAAGACAACCTTCCAAATACAGTTATCGAATCGATGGCCTGCGGCGTGCCTGTTGTTGGTTTCGATGTCGGGGGGATACCCGACATGATAGAACACAAAAAGACAGGCTATCTTGTCAAACCGAAAGATACAAGCGGCTTAATTGAGGGGATTAACTGGGTTCTGTCGGCTGGGAGTCGCTTGGATTTATCAGGGTGCTGCGCGGAAAAAGCCCAGCGCCAATACGCGTCCCGTGTGCAGGCGAACCGATACATTAGGCTATATGATCGGGTGCTGCATGGGAAAAGGTCAAGCGGGTTTTCCAAACAAAAAGATACGGGTAAGCTGATTGTTGATGTAAGTGGAAATGGGTCAGATCGGGGGGGGGCTGTGCCGTCAGGTGAATTTTTTGAAGGCAGGAATCTTATGAGCGGCAGTAGTCAGATCACGATTTTCAGTGCGCCTAAACCTTTCGGTGGGAAAACGGATGTTCTTCAGCGCAATGCGATAAAGAGCTGGACGGAATTGACCCCCAGGCCGGAGATAATACTGTTTGGAGACGAAGAAGGCATAAAAGATGCGGCAGCGGAGTTCGGGGTAAGACATGTGCCGACTATAAAGCGCAATGAGTTTGGCACGCCTCTGGTCAGCGACATCTTCGAGCAGGCTGGGAGGCTGGCGTCCAATGACGTTTTGACCTATGTCAACGGCGATATAATCCTGATGGACGATTTTTCAGCGGCGACAGCCAGGGTCGCGGAGAAGTTTTCGAGTTTTCTGATGATAGGTCGGAGGTGGAATCTGGATGTACACGGGGCGGTGGATTTCGATAATCCGAACTGGCAGGATGTTCTCAGTGAAAGGGCGATGCGAGAAGGCGAATTATTTATGCCCAGGTCGATAGATTATTTTGCGTTTACCAGGGATTTGTGTGACCATATTCCGCCGTTTGCTCTTGGCAGGCCGGGCTGGGACAACTGGTTTGTTTACAACGGCTTGATGCGTTCAAATCTAATAGATTCAACGCAGGCGGTAGTTGCGATACATCAGAGACACGACTTTAATCACATAGCCGGCGGGCTCGAAGGCAGGCGGCAATCACCCGAATCGCAGCGAAATTATGCCCTTGCCGGCACGAGAGTTTTGCACGGTATGGGAGCGACGGACGATGCGGTCTGGCGTTTGAGCAAAGAGGGTCTTGTGCAATGCAGGCCGCGGGGATATTCGATGCAGGTTGACGAGCTTTGCGACAGGCTTGAGAAAAGGGGTTGGAAAACAAAGATTTCGACCTATAAGAAGTATTTTGAATCTGTAAGCAGGTTTAGAAATGTCGAACGCCCGGATATTTCGGTCGTGGTTATATCCTGGCGGTACGATCCCGATACGCTCAGGCATTTTGAGGTGTTGAATTCTCAGCGGCAAGATAATTTCGAACTGATCTTTGTCGATAACGGCGGTAAGCCCGGCGAGTTTGATCATTTGAAACCGTATGTAGATACCTATGTAAAGCTTAACGAGAATGCCGGTGCGTGTATTTCGCGTAACATAGGGTCGCTTTTTGGAAAGGCGGATATTTACCTTTATCTCGACGACGACGGGATACCCGGCCAGGATGCTGTTAAGCAATGCAAGAGGGCTTTTGATAAATATGATATCGTTGCCGTTAGAGGTTCTATCTGGCCAAGGGATAAAAACGCACAGTCGTATGCGGGTATACAGAACTATGGTGACAAGCCCTTCCCTTATTTCTCATGCCAGGAGGGAATTACCGCCTATGACGCTTTGACTTTTTATAAGGTTGGCGGATGGAACGATAAGATCGTCTTTGGCCATGAAGGCCTGGATATGTCACGGCGACTGTTGTTTGTCGCCCCGGATATGAGAAAGCAAATATATGATCCGACGATTGTCCTGTACCATGACCAATCGACAGAAAAAGATATCGCTAACGACAAGGACAAGAAAAAATCAGAAGCCGAGCAGTGGCTAAAGCAAATGCTTCCCGACTATAAAATATTCCAAAAATATTATAAGCTGAGGTATTTCCAGAGAACCGATACACTGATACATAAAAACGTTAAAGGCTTTGCGCAGCAGAACTCAGCCGAACACATTTACACTACGGAAAAGGCCAAAGCCGAATTAAAGAAACATGGCATCAGTGAGTTTTCGGACGAGACACTGCAACTTAACGAACAGGCTAAAGCTTTAGTAACGCGGGGCGATACCGCGGCAGCCCTGAACCTGTTGAAAAAAGCAGTTGAGATCGACCCAGCCTTTGTTGTCGGCTATAACAATATGGGGCTTATCTATTGTCACGCGGGGGCATTGCAAAATGCGTTACGGGCATTTACTACTTCGCTTAACATAGATCCCCTTAACGCTGAAACCGTTATGTACACCGCAAAAATTCTCGATGCAACGGGTGATTCGCCCAGAGCCGGGGAGTTACTTGCAAACTATCTTCGGAACAACCCCAACAACGAGCAGATATTAAGCCGGTTGTCTTCGATGAAAGATGTTCCGGATACAAATGCGGCGGCTCAAACCGTCTCTTCGGTATCTGAAGTCGATAAAATTAATTCTGTTAACTTTGTCCGCGGAATTGATGATGATCAGGGAAAGATATTTGTCATTCCGTTAAACCCCGAGTTTATGCCGGCGACAATGGCATGGCCATATCCGGCCCACAACGACTATTACAGCGTCGAACAGGACTTTCTGGCATATCTCCATGCGAACAACGAGTTGCTAACGCAAGATTGGCGTAAGGCGAAATGGCATTATCTGCCTGTTTACTGGCAGCACTGGATGTTCAATCACAAATACGGAGAGCGAGACCTCCACTTACTGGACGCAGAACTTAAACGATGTATAGCCGATGACACGAAAACATTTACGGTCTGTGCCTATTCGAATATTTCACAGGTACACATCGGCCGTTCGACACTTATGCTTTCGTCACGAAATATTGATGCGGGGATTGACATACCTCTGCTTTGCACATACCACAAGTTGCCGAAAAAATTACCGCCCAGGAGATACCTTGCCAATTTTGTGGGCAGATTGTCCACCGGTGATGTTCGAGGGCAAATGCTCGAAAATCTTAAAGGAAGAAACGATATCTTTTTAGCAGATAGCGAAGCTGGAACGGAACGTTTTATCCAGGCAATGCTCGAATCATACATAGCACTTTCGCCACGAGGCTACGGCGGAGACTCCTTCCGGTTTTACGAGGCTATGCAGTTAGGCACAATGCCTTTCTTTATCGGAGACCTCGACACAAGGCCTTTCAAGAGATTCATCGATTGGGATCAGGTCAGCCTCTACGCGCCGGATGCATCGAATATTAACGATATAATAGAGTCTGTCAGCAAAGAACGGTTAATGGAAATGGGCAAAAATGCCGGCAAACTCTTTGCTGAAAAACTGGCTTATCAAAAATGGTGCGCATACGCTCTTAAAGAACTTCAATTTGTTACAAGTCAGAGAACACAAAGACAAGGGATACTAATATGAGTAACGGCATAACAATATACCCTTTAGGGTAGTAAAATCCCGCGAGTAAAGTTGTAACTTGCCGTTGTAAGGCCACTTAGCCGCGCACAAACGGGAATTCTAAATTGTGAGCAGTATATATACCGATTCGGACTCAGGATCGATAAACAAAAACGAACATACGGCGATGAAAACCGAACAAGAAATCTTGTCTAAGATAAAAGTTGCCGGTTTATGGCAACATGGCCAGCCGCTAAAACTTCATCTGGGCTGCGGTCAGTGGCACATCGACGGATATATCAATATCGATTATCCGATCAGCGAACATACTACCGTCAAAAAGCTCGGTGCCGACCTTTACGCGGATATTACGGAGCTTCGCTTCGCCGCTTGCAGCGTCGATGAAATCCGTCTGCACCACGTCTTTGAGCACTTCGACCGTGCAACGGCCATGTCGCTGCTTGTTCGCTGGGCCGACTGGCTAAAGCCCGGCGGCGTCATTCGTATCGAAACACCCGACCTGATGGGCAGCGCAAAGACCCTGCTCTCCAACGCGTCATGGCGGACGAAGATGGGTGTTGTAAGACACCTGGCCGGCGACCAGGCGGCTGGATGGGCCTTTCATCTGGACCACTGGTTCGCCGAACGATTTGAACATACGCTGGACAAACTGGGCTTCGGTTCGATTCGGAGTGAAACTACACAGTGGCCAAATGAACCGTATCTTTCCAATGTGCAGGTAGTCGCGCAAAAGACAAAGCATGTGCCGATCGGGTGGCAGTTGGTTGTGGCCGATGGACTGCTCCGGGAAAGCGCTATCTCGCCGAAGGAAGAGTCTATGTGGCGGATATGGATCGGACAGCTGCACGAAAAATTGAGCGATTTGATCGGAGTCGAACAGGAAACTGTCCGTCCAGCGGCACAAAAGACTATAGAGACGGTATGCGGATAAAGAAATGACCGGGATCAAAGAGAATAATACGAATATATTCGGCCTGATATTCAGCAAAGACCGGGCCATGCAGCTGCACGCCGTACTCGAATCGCTGAATCTTCACTGCCGCGACAGCGACGCCATGACGCTGCACGTGCTGTACAGGATATCGAGCACGGCCCATCGGCGACAGTACGCACGACTCAAAGACGATTTTGCCAATGTCGTGTTCATCGAAGAGGCGGACTTCCGCAGCCAGGTCCTCGACATCGTCGGCTCCTGCCGTCATATCCTGTTTCTCGTCGATGACAACATCTTCACGCATGATTTCACGCTGGCTGAGGTGACCTCTGCGCTGGCGGACAATCCCGACTCGCTGGGTTTTTCCCTGCGTCTTGGCACCAACATAAACTACAGCTACATGAAAGATGCCCATGTTGCCCAGCCGTTGTTTGAAAGCGTATCGGCTGAAGTTGTCAAGTTCGACTGGACGGAGGCGGCATACGACTTTGGCTATCCGCTGGAGTTGTCAAGCTCCGTCTATCGAACCGCCGACATCCTGCCGCTTATCGGGCAGGTTTCTTTTTCCAACCCCAACACATTCGAGGGTATGATGGCTGTCAACGCCGCCATCTTTGGCCGATTACAAAATCGCCTGCTCAGTTTTCGCCAGTCGGTAACATTCTGCAATCCGCTTAATCTGGTTCAAGACGTTTGCGACAACCGTGTCAGTGTCGATCAACAATACTCCGCCCGGCATCTGTCCGAGATGTTCGGCCGGGACATTCGCATCGACGTTGCTCGCTTGGCGGGCCTTGTTCCGAATGCCTGCCACCAGGAAATCGAGCTGGAATTCATAACGGCCCCGGCCACCTCCGCCCCGGACGTGTCGATCGCCCCGAACGGGACGAATGCGCCTCTTGTCAGCGTTGAGATGGTCACCTATAACACTGAGAGATTCATCGGCGGGGCGATAGAATCGGTCCTGGCCCAGAGCTACGGCAATTTCGAGTTGGTTATCGTCGATGACGGCAGCGACGACGACACCGAACAGATCGTATCGTCATACACGGATAGTCGCATTCGTTATATTCGCCAGCCGCACAGGAACGCCGCCACCGCCCGCAACACTGCAATAACACATGCAAAGGGCGACTATATACTCGTGGTCGATTCGGACGATTTTATCGACGCCGACTACATCAAAGACGTCCTCGGTTTCGCCGAGCAATATCCCGACGCGGATTTTTATTACCCGTCGGAGCTGACGCTTGTCGATGAATCCGACCAACCGACCGGGGCTGAATGGCGGTACGAAGACTACACCGACAGCGCCGCGATTGTACAACTGCTCTTTAAGCTTGGCAAATCCGTCATACCCAATCCGGGCAGTCTTATCAGGAAATCGCTTTTCGAAAGGGTTGGCCTTTACGAAGACCTTGATACCGTCGAAGACTATGTCTTTCTCTGCAAAAACGCCCTGGACATTCGGTTCAGGATGGTTCCGCGGCACAGTTCGTACCAGTACAGATGCGTTGCGACGAGCCTGTCACGCCGATTTGACAGCCGCAACGAGATCACCGCTGCTGCGCTCAATGACATGATCGGGCGGTATGAGCCGCAGGTTCTCTGCCCGCAGTTAAGCCAGCCAGCCGGCCCGGACATGCGGCGAAAGCAGTACTTTGAGTACTTGATGATGACCTTCTACTCACTGGCGCAGGTCAATCACGGCCGATGCGCCAAGCCATTCCGGCTGTGTGGCGATTATTACCGCACACGTATGCTCAACGCCATCGCCGAGTCGAGGCTTCCCACCGGTTCGGCCTGGACGCTGACCGGCCGGGAGCGCTCGGACCGAATGTACCGGGAGGCGATCGATAACCTCAAGGGCGACAGGCCCGACGAGGCGCTGGTCTTTCTCGGACAGATCGACGATTCGCAAACCGAGTTGCAGGACATTGACTATGCCAGGGCAGTGGCCTTTGCACAGCTCGGAAGAGACGACCAGGCGCAGACCGCCTGCCGAGAACAACTGCACGCAACGCCCGATCATCAACGGGCCCTGAAACTGTTGCGTCAACTGTTAAGCAAAATCAACTCACAAACGTCAAATAAAATCAACACACAAATTGCACAGGGGAATAATCATGCCTGAACTCAGATTGCCAGGTATTGCCACGGGACTGGACACAGGCGCCATCGTCCAGCAGTTGATGATAGTCAACAGCCGACGGCTGACCATAATGGAAAAAGATCTCGCTGCCACCGAGGGGAAACGCGAGTCCGTCGTTGAGCTTCAGGCCAAGCTCAACGCCCTCAAAGCGGCGGCGCTGACGTTGTCCGACAGCAGCCAGTTAAAGTCCTACGACGTCGCCACCAGCGACGATGAAGTGATCACCGCCGAAGCAAGCGCAAACGCCTTCGAAGGTAACCATGACGTCAAGATCAAGCAGTTGGCTACCAGCGACAGATGGATACATGACGGTTTCGCAAATTCGACCAGCTATGTCGGGGCGGGCACATTCCTTTTCTCCTATGATTTCCAGGAAATGCAAATCACCACCGAGGCCACGACCACACTGGATGACCTGGTCGGTCTTATTAACAACGATGTTGACAACCCCGGCGTCACCGCCAGCATACTTGAATACGATGACGGTACGGGAAATGACTACCACATGGTTCTCAGCGGCAGGGAGAGCGGCTCGGACTATCAGATTACCATGAACAGCAGCAATACCGAGGTCTGGAAGGCGGAGACCGAGTTGCAGAGAGATACCAGCGCTGCGGCGATTACCACGAAAATCCAAGACCTCGACGGTTTCACCGGCACAATGGAAAGCGGCCAGTTTTCCGACCGGATTCGCGTCCTCGGCACCAAGCATGACGGCAGTTCGGTAGATTACTATTTCGACGTTACCAAGTACACAACCATCGAAGATTTGATAACCCAGGTCAACAAGGCCTTCGAGGGCACCGCCAAGGCGGTGTATGAAGATGGCATAATAAGCTTTACCGATGGTGCCTGCGGGACCAGCAGCCTGTCATTGACTCTGACCTTTGTTCCGGGCACGGGTACGCCGCCTTCGGACGCCGCGATTACCCTGCCGACGATCAGTCAGAGTATTGTCGGCGGCGGCACGACCGCCGATGCCGCGAATCTTCTGCCCGGTTCGTTCACCGAGATACAATCCGCCCAGGACAGCAAGATAACGGTGGATGGATACCCGGACAATACCGTCCAGACCGCGGAGGTGCAGTTGCTTACCAGTGTCACAGCCCCGGCGGATGGCGGGATCTTCCGGCTCAGTTTCAGGGGCGAAGAGACCGGTGACCTGGACATCAATGACTCGGCAGCAGATATCCAGGCCGCCCTTAACGCCCTGGGCAGTATTGCCGAAGTCGGTGGTGTAATCGTCAGCGGAACGGGTCCATCAAGCATCGCATCGCCCCTGACTATTACCTTCGACGTCGATGCGGGCAATGTACCCGAAATCATGATCTCCACCAACACCCTGACGCCTACGCCGGGCGACCATACGATGTCCACACAGACACAGGGCAAGGACGGCTGGATCAGCAGAAGCACCAACACCGTTGACAATGTCATATCGGGCGTCACACTGCACCTGCATGACAATACCTATAACGGCGTGGACTATGACAGCATCAGCGTGAACCTGACCAGAGATGTCGAGAGCCTCAAGGAGAAGGTTGACGGGCTTATAACCGCCTACAACACCGCCGTGATGTTCATACAGGAGGAGACCAAGTTTGACCCGAGTACCAAAACCCGCGGCATCTTCGCCAGCGATTACTTTGTTCAGGCGATATGGAGCCAGATAAAAGACCCATTCATCTCCAACGCCAACGGCTTCGGCGATTCGGACAGCTTTATTCACCCGAACGAAATAGGCATTGATCTGGGCATCGATGGTATGCTCAAACTGGACAGCACAGAATTCAACGAGGCCATCGTCGAGAACTACCTCGGTGTACTGCGGCTTATCGGCGCCGTCAAGACAGGCTCGTCCAATACATCGGACATAAGATTTAACGATTCGGGCTCGGCAACGGTCGCCGGCGACTATAATGTAAAGGTAATCGTCGATGGCGCGGGGGTAATCACCTCGGCCAAGATATGGGGCATAGACGAAGAGGAAGCCGATGCGCGGGATGCCACCATCAGCGGCGGCATGATAACGGGAAATACCTCTATGAATCCGGACACCAGCAGATTTCTTTACCCCGAAGCCAACCTGCAGTTGAACGTTGATATTACCAAACTCGGCCAGACGTTGACTGCGATAATCAGTGTCAAGCAGGGCTTTGCCGGGGCAAGCTATGATGCCTCCGACGAGATACTCGACTCGGAGTATGGCAGTGTGCCCATAACCAAAAAAGCCCTCGATACGAGTGTAGAAAACACCAATGAACGCATCGAACGCGAAAAAACCAGGCTTGCCAGGATCGAAGAGAGGCTCATCGCCAAATTTGCCCGACTCGAAAGGACGCTCCAGATGATCAATTCCCAGATGGGCGCCCTGGGCATGTTGGGCTGAGCCAA
>SDBV01001665.1_pt1 | contig 33423 bp, 18 predicted proteins | sample 2277081 | NCBI WGS metagenome assembly SDBV01 (sample SAMN10402039, study PRJNA504765) | marine sediment metagenome | isolation source: marine sediment core GS10_PC15, 223 cmbsf | place: Arctic Ocean: Southern Knipovich Ridge | collected 2010 | reverse complement strand
GGGCTGGGGGATCGTGCTGGTCAGCCTGGTGGCCTCGCTGCTTTCGGGCTGGAAATACTCCCCTCCGGCCCCGGGATCGTCGGTGATCTCGCTGCGGGCCCGACAGGGCTGATCGAGCACGCCGGGTGTCCCGAACACGGCGGCGAGCAGATGATCGACATCTTCTGACGCCGGAGGCTGATGGCACGCCCCCGCAACCGGCAGTACGCGGTTGGGAGGTCGCGCTGGGCACGGCGCCGGCTCCTCATCTGGGTAGCCTACAACTGCTCGATCATCCCGGCCAAAAACTTGGCCAGCCGGTCGGACGCCAGCAACGCGTTTTCTTTCAGCCGGAACATGTCCTTGATGCTCCCCGGCCGATTCCAGATCGCGCCGGCCGCGGCCCCGAACTGGGCGGCGAGTGTCTTTTGGGCCAGCAGCTTCTCGACATCGCGGGGCAACTCGTCGTCGACCGCGTCGTTGATCACCCGCACACCCAGAAAACCGACCTGCCGGCCACGGCATACCTCGGCCACCGCAAGACTCTCCATGTCCACCGCCAACGCGCCGTACTGCCGAGCGAGCGCACGCTTCTCGTCGGGCAGGCGGATCACACGGTCGGCCGTCAGCAGCCGGCCCACGTGTACGTCCCGCGTCCCGGCCAGCGCGGCCTGGTCAAACGGCGGATCGATCGCAAGCTGATTGCCCGCCGTATCGACCAGGTGATCGACGACGAGCAGGTCCCGGCGTTTCAACTCACCGCTGAGCCCGCCCGCGAATCCCGCCGAGATCACCCACTGGGGCTCGTGCCCGGCGATCAGGGCCTCGGTCGCCCGGGCCGCGGATCGCCGTCCGGCCCCCGATAGGATCAGCGCCAGTTGCCGGCCCTTCAGTCGGCCCCGGCGGACCACGAACCCGTGTCCGCGCGTGGATACCACTCCGTCGAGCAGGTCCTCCAGCCCGCCCGACTCGATCCCCAGCGCAAACACGATCCCCAGCCTGCAGGCCGCCGACTGCCCGTCTTCGGGTTGCTCCGCGGCGGCAGGAACTTGTTCCTGCGCAACTTCCACGACCTTCTCGCGGATCTTACGCTCGGCCTCGCCGCGGAGCCAGTTGTGGAGAAAGTAGCGGAGGACCATGGGGCGGACGACGAAAGGTGAAGTGATTGACCGGCGGCCGTGGAATCATCCCACCGCAGGTAGTGCGGGGGCTTTTGTCACCGTTGGATGGTAAGCGGCCCATAGATGCCTTGACGAAAGGTCCAGAGCCAGGCGCCTGGCCGGCGATCTGACGTTCGGCCGGCGTAAGACGCACGGGAAGTTGCTTCAGCAGGCCACGAGCATGTTTGTGCAAGGCGTCGCCAGACGCTTGTGGGGGCGGCTTCCGGTAGTCTCCTTCCACGTGTTTCCCGTGTGCTTTCGTTCGCCAACCCCTGGGATCGCCGGACAGCCAGGTGCCATACGGATTGCCGTCGACGCGATACCAACCGCTGCAAGCATCCATAACAACAGCATATTCTGCTGGCACACAAATGAAAAGCCCCCACACTGCGTGCGGGGGTTCTGCTGCAATCGCGGGCAAGCCTGCCGTGGGGCGGCTCAGGTCATCTGCCAGACTGCCATCCGGAAGATATCCCGCAGCCGCTTTTTGGCCGCCAGCACGGCCGCGGGCTCGAAACCGCAGTGGACCAGGCAGTGTTCGCAGCGAGGATCGCCCGCCGGGCCGAGTCGCTCCCAATCGGTGGCCTCGACCAGCTCTCGGTACGTCTGGTGGTGGGCGTCGGCCATCAGGTAGCATGGGCCTCGCCAGCCGCGGACGTTGTAAGTGGGATTCGCCCAGGCGGCGCACGGCAGATTGCGCCCCCCACACAAAAAATCCATGTAGATCGGCGACGCCGTAAGCTTGAATCGCCGCAGTAGCCGCCGGGCCTGGCGGAACTTGTGATGGACCTCTCGCCGGGTCATGAAGATCTGCTGGGCCCCCACAGGGTCGGCCTGCTCAACCGCCGAGTAGCCGTAGGCCGGCGAAATCATCAGCCCCTCGACCCCCAGTTGAGTGAGATACTCGAACAGCACGGCAATCTCGTGCATCTCGGTCTGCTTGTAGATGGTCGTGTTGGTGCAAACCCTCAGCCCGGCGGCCTTGGCCGCCCGGATCCCCTCCGTGGCCGCGTCGAAAACGCCCTGGCGCCCCGCCCCCCGATCGTGCGTCTCCTCCATTCCGTCCAGGTGGACGTTGATAAACAGCCGGTCGCTGCGGGGCAAGCCGTGAAGTTTCCGGTCCAGAAGCAGACCGTTGGTGCAGAGGTAGATGTGTTTTCGCCCGGCAAGGATTCTGGCGACCAGTTCCTCTATTCCCGGGTAGATCAACGGCTCGCCGCCACAGATGCTCACAATCGGTGCGCCACATTCCTCGACGGCGGCCAGGCAGCGGTCGATCGTGAGCTTCGACTGGACCGTGTCGGCATATTCCCGAATCCGGCCGCAGCCGGCACACGACAGGTTGCAGGCGTGCAACGGCTCGAGCATCAGCACCAGGGGAAACCTCTCTTGCCCCGCCAGCTTCTTGCGAAGCAGATAGACGGTCATGGTGCGAGTCAGCGAGAGGGGAAAACGCATGGATGGATTCGCCAGTGGTGACGCGGATCAATGGCCGACGCTAACAACTTCCACCCACCAACTGAAGCGCCGGCGGGTCGTCGGCGGCCAGCAGCGGGTCGACCTTCACTGCCCATTGGGCCAGGGCCATCAGGGGGAAATAGATCGGATAGTAGTGGTATCGCAGATAGAACACCAGGGGGAACCCCGTGCCGGTGAACTCCGGCTCCTCCCAGGTGCCGTCCTCCTCTTGGGTGTTTATCAAGTAGCGCACCCCCCGGGCGACCGCCGGGTGTTGCTCGCGGCCGGCAGCCAGTAACCCCAGCAGGGCCCAGGCAGTCTGCGACGCGGTGGCCGTTCCCTGACCTCGCAAGTGCGGCTTCTCGTAACTGTCGGGCGATTCGCCCCATCCGCCGCACGCCTGCTGATGGTTCAACAGCCAGTGGGACCCTGCCAGCATCGTGGGATCGTCCTTGGGCACGCCCACCTCGGCCATCCCGGTCAGCGTTTGCCAGGTTCCATAGATATAGTTCACGCCCCAGCGTCCGAACCAGCTTCCATCGGGTTGCTGCGTGTCGCGTATGTACTGGACTGCCCGTTCCACCGCCGGGTCACCCACTCGGCGCCCGAGTCTACCCAACGACTCCAGCACGCGGCCGGTCAGGTCTGGTGTGCTGGGGTCGATCATGGCGTTGTGGTCGGCAAACGGCACGTGGCAGAGGAATTCCCGGTTGTTGTCTCGGTCGAAGGCCCCCCAGCCGCCGTCGCGGTTCTGCAAGGCCAGCATCCACCGCAGGCCCCGCTCGATGGCCGCCGTGGTCTTCCCCATGGCTGCCAGCTTGTCCGAGGCCTGCTCGGCCGAATCGGCTTCCTGGGGCGCCAGCCGCAGCTCCGGCGGCAGCCCTTTGGGCGCTTCCGAAGACTCGCCGAACTGGGCCTGAAGTGCCATCAGCACCATCGCCGTGTCGTCCGTATCGGGATAGAAGTCGTTGGCGTGCTCGAAACACCATCCGCCCGGCTCGGCGTCGACCCTCTGGGACCAGTCGCCGCGGCGCGTGATCTCCTTCTCCAGCAGCCAGTCGACAGCCTGACGGACCGTGGGACAGTCGGGCCGGACACCGCTGTCGGAGAGCGCCCGCAAGGTTATGGCCGTATCCCAGACCGGCGACTTGCAGGGTTGCAGTCGGGCGGTTTCGGAGGCTTCGTCGTCGATGGCAAGGTTCCGGAGTTGTCTGTGGCATTCCTGTACTTCCGGGCTGTCGTCGTCGTAGCCCAGGCACTTGAGTGCCAGCGTGCTCCAGATAATCGGCGGATGGATCGCCCCCAGCCCGTCGCTCTTTTCAAACCGCGCCAGCATCCACCTTTCGGCGGCGGCCAGCGCCCGGCGCCTCAGCGGCAACAGCCCGCGGCGCCGGCACCACTTCAGAATCCGGTCGGTGGTGCGGAAGAAACAATCCCAGCTCAGCGGGTTCCCGCTGCCCGAGCGCCCCGGCAAGTGCAACGGCGGCCAGTTGGCCGGATCCTTCAGGAACAACTCCCGAATTCCGTAGCGTGACTCGATCTTCCGCACCGGCTGGCTGGCCGAAACGATCGACAAAGGCACGATGATTGTCCGCGACCAGGCGCTCACGGAGTAGAGGTTTACCGGAAACCACTTGGGCAACAGGACCATCTCCGGCGGCACCGCCGGGCACTGGTCGTAAGGAATCTGGCCCAACAGCGCCAGGTAGAAGCGGGTGAAACCGTTGACCGCGTCGGCCCCGCCGTTGGCCAGAATCGCCTCTCGGGCGCGCTGCATGTATTCGGCGCCGGGGTCGTGACCGGTCAGCTTCAGGGCGAAGTAGGCCTTCACACTGCCGCTAAGGTCGATCTTGCCGCCGGGATACAGCGTCCAGCCACCCTCGGGCAACTGCTTCTGAACCAGGTATGCCGCCCAGCGGCGGACCAGATCCGTGTCCTCCCGGCCCAAATGGGCCATCAGCAGGATGGTCTCGCTTTCCAGGATCGTGTCGCCTTCCAACTCGGCGCACCAGAAACCTTCGGGGTGCTGGCAGTCGAGCAGCCACTGGCGGGTGCGCACGATCGCCTGCCGCACCGGCGCCCTCAACCGCTTCAGATCAACAGAATCCGGCCGGATTGCCCCCGGCAACTCGTCATGCCCCTGCTGAGGCACGACGCTTGCTTCCTGGCTCCTACTCATTCGGCTCTGCCTCCTGCAACTCGGATCGTCATCCGTGACGCGACGCCGCAACGCCGCTGCAGCAGTAGCTTATGCCATCCCGGTTATACTGACAAGGCCAGTACACTCGCCCCAAACCGCTGAAGGCGCAACACGCAACCGGTGCTGGCAGCCCGCCGAAGAACGAACCCCAGTTTTTCAACGGGCCGCTAGCATCGACAGCAAGCGGAGAGGCGGCCCTGCTCAATCGGCTCGCACATATCCCCGGCCCGGGTGTCTTTCGATTGAGGGCAGAGGCTCGATGATTCCTTGCTTGACCAGATCGTCGAATACGGACGGTTGGACAAAATCCGTGAAGCCGTAGTTGCCCGGCGAGCGGTATCGCGCGATTTCGCCCCAGTCGACGTAAAGGTGGGTGATTCCTTCCTCAACCAGCGCCTGGCGGATCTCCTCGGCGTTGCGCCCCCGGACCAGTCGCTCGAACAGGCAATCGTCGAAGCAGGTGTTGTACAGCACCGGCACCTCCAGGTCGAACATTTGGGCCTCTCCGACCATCAACACACGACCTCGGCCCGCGTGAGCGTTGAAATAAGCGTGCCAGGGATCCACCCGGTCGGGATCGCGGCGGAGATGGTCGAGGCTGACGAAATAACGGCTGTATGCGAGAAAGTCCGCCACCAGGAAATTGGCCACCAGGCCGACAACGAGCACGGCGATCAACAGCCACCGCCACCATGGCTGCCGGCCCCAGCAGGCCCCTGCCCCGGCCAACAATGCAAGCAGTGGTAGCGCCGGAATCCAGAACCGGTCGATCCGATGCGTAAACAGCCACCAGGTGGCGATCACGTATCCGAAATAGACCAACAGCGCCATCACCAGCCGCCGCCGCTTTTGGTCCAGGAAGGCCAGCACTGCCAGCGGCACCAGCAACGGGCTGAGCCACTCGCTTCGCAGCCCCACCAGCGCCAGATCCCCGCCCAGCGCCGCCGGTGAAAAACCCTCCGGCCGGTGCGCGTCGTTCCACTGCCGGTTCTTCTGCGGAGTGCGGGTCTGGCCGCCGAAAAACTCATAAAGCAGCGGGTACGTCGGGTTGCCCGTCAGTACCAAGCTCTTGCCGAACCACAATCCGCACCCCAAAAAAGCCGCCAGCAAGAAGATCCCCACCGGCCCATAAGCCCACCTGCCAGGATGCAGCCCCTTTCTCCCCAGCAAGATACACGCCCCCAACGGCAGCACCACGAACAGCACCGCCGGATACTTGCAGGCCACCGCGCCGCCCGCCAGATAACCCGCCAAAAGCACACCAGAATAGCCCCGCCCGGGAGGGCGGGGTTTTGCGGCGTGGCTATCGGCGGCGGCAATCCCGCCCTTCCGGGCAGAGCCCTGGTCGGAAGAAACGTGCTCACGCCCTCGACCGTACAGCAGCACTGCATACACCGACAGCAGTAGATAATATGCCGATGCCCCTTCCATCAGGCCGGCCGTCGATACGCTCACGATCCAGGGAATCGAGATGTAGACCACCGCCGCCACCACGCCGGCGGCGGTAGAAAAGAACCGGCGGCCCGCCGCAAACAGCGCCAAGGCCGTAAGCGGCGCCATCGCCGCGATCACCGTCTTGCCGGCCAGCGCACCCAGCCACCAATCGTCGGCGATCACCATCGCCAGCAGACTGTGCATCTGGCTGCCCATCGCCATGTTGCCGTACACGTTGTGCGGCAAAAACCCGATCCAACCTTGCTGGAAAAACTCCTTGGGTACCTGTAGATGATACTCTCGCACGTCGAAATCGACCGGCGGCAACATGCCGCCCAAAAGGATCATCAGCACGAACGGGGCGGCCAGCCAGAGCCAGCGGGGGCTCAGCCAAGGGTCGTCTTCTTGACCTGCAACGGCCGGCTTTCTTCTCTTGCTCTTGCGATCTTCGGCCGGTGCAGCCAACGCGCGTCGCCAACGGAGTCGGCCCGCGGCAGCCAGCGCCAATGCCGCCGGGACGGCAAAGACCAGTGGGTTGCCAAGCCAGCCGAGCAGCCCTACTGCCAGCACGTACGTGGAGACGACGTTCAGTCCCACGGCCATCGAGAAGACAAAACTCTCCAGCCTCGTCAGACCCCGGTCTGCCCGGCACAGGGCCATCAGCAGCCATCCCAATGCGGCGGCACAGCCCAGGATGATCCCCGCGATCAGCAGCACCGGGAGGCGGTCGAACAACGCAAACTCGCCCGGCGCCCCGAACCAGTCTTGCAACAGATCGCCGGGCCGCCGGACGACCTGACGTACCAATCCGATCAGCAACGCCAGGCGCGTCCACCCTTCGCCAGTCTTGTCCTTCAGCGAGGGCAGCGGCGAGCTGTAGAACAGCAGGAGGTAGCCATAGACGAACAGCAGATAGGCGACCAGTCCCAGCAGCAAAACTCGGGGACGCTTCATAGACGAAAAGATCCAGGGAAAACTGCGCCGTCCAGGGCGGTGTCGGCAAGCTATGTTTGTTTAGCGGCCGCTCCGGCCGCTCCGATTGCACCCATTCTACCAATCATCGGGCCGTGCAGAAGGACACCCCGAAAATGGCCCCGCAAGGCAAACTGCAAGGTATCTTCACCCCCAACATGGTCCCGCTGGACGGGCAGGGGGACATCGACGAGCCCGAGTTGCGCCACTACATCGACTGGCTGATCGAGCACGGCGTTCACGGGCTGTATCCCAACGGCTCGACCGGCGAGTTCACTCGCTTTACGCCCGAGGAGCGGCGGCGGATCGTCCAAATCATCGTCGATCAGACGGCCGGACGGGTGCCGATCCTGGCCGGGGCGGCCGAGGCAAACGTCCGCGAGACCCTGGCCGCCTGCGAGTATTATCACGGCCTGGGCGTTCGTGCGGTGGCCATCGTGGCCCCCTACTACTACAAGCTCAGCCCCGACAACGTCTACGCCTACTTCCGGGAGATCGGCCGCCACACGCCGGTCGACGTTACCCTCTACAACATTCCCATGTTTGCCTCGCCCATCGACGTGCCCACCGTCGCGCGGCTCGCCGAGGAGTGCCCGCGGATCATCGCCATCAAGGATTCCTCCGGCGACGTGGCCCAGATGATCCGGATGATCGAGGCGGTGCGTCCCAACCGGCCCGACTTCAGCTTCTTGACCGGCTGGGACACGGTGCTGCTGCCGATGCTGTTGATCGGCTGCGACGGCGGCACCAATGCCTCCAGTGGCGTGGTCCCGGAGCTTACCCGAAAACTGTACGACCTGACCACCGCCGGCCAACTCGACCAGGCCCGCCGGGTCCAGGCCCGGATCATCAAGCTCTTCGACGCCGCCCTCTATTCGGCCGACTTTCCCGAGGGATTCCGCGTGGCCGTCTCTTTGCGGGGATTCCGCATGGGAACCGGCCGCCAGCCGCTCTCCGAGAAGCATCGGACCATATTGAGTGAGTTGGAGACCACGCTCCGCCAGTTCCTGGCCGAGGAGGGACTCGCTGCGGCGCCGTCGATCCCACCCGCCCCCGCGGCCATCGATCCAAACCAGATCAGCCAGATCGTCCAAGGCGTCTTGGCCGAGCTACAACAACGAGGAGTCGTTTGAAGGAATGCAGAATGAATGCAGAATGCAGAATGCAGAATGCAGAATGATCAGTGGTGTCGCGGGAGAGTAGTCCGGACCTGAAGCTGTTTGCAGGCATACAAATCACATTCATCATTCATCATTCTGCATTCATCATTCTCCTATGCCCCAACCTAGCCTCGCGTTGCTGGAGATCGCCAACCTCACGCCTGCCCTGGTCGTGGCCGATCACTGCGCGAAGGCGGCGGGCGTGGAAATCGTGGGCATTGAGAGCACGATGGGGGCCGAGCAATGCATCAAGCTGGCCGGTGGGGCCGACGAGGTCCGCGAGGCCGCCCAGCAAGGGGTCGCGCTGGCCCGACGGATGGGCACGCGGGCCGACCTGGTGATTATGCCCGCACCTACCGGCGAGACCTGGGAGGTCTCCAGCCGGCCGCCCGTGCCGATCCCCTTGTTGGGAATCTATGACTCGCTTGCCAAAAGAGAGGATGCCATGAAAAGTTCCGACGCGCTCGGACTGATCGAAACCCAGGGCCTGGTGGCCGCGCTGCACGCCACCGACGAGATGCTCAAGGCCGCCGCGGTCGAGCTGGTCGGCAAGGAGAAGATCGGCGCCGCCTACGTCACGATCATCGTTCGCGGCGACGTGGCCGCCGTGCAGGCAGCCATTGCAGCGGGCCGGCAAGCCGTCGAGCAACTCGAAGGCAAGCTGATCATGGCCGATGTGATCACCCGGCCTCATCCGGAACTGGCAGCCTTGCTTCCCGCATAAAGCCGCCACCGCCGGCCGCAAACTCATGCCGTGGCCGGCCGATTCCGCCTTTTCCGGGCAGAATTCTCGGCCCGTTCCACGCCGCCGTCCGGATTTGGGTAGATTCTTAACTCCATTAGCAACAACATCTTGCGCCGATGATCTGGAGCACTGACGCACCGTGTGCGGGGCTATCTCTATTGACTTGACGAATTGTTTCGTTATTCTCAGGGAACTTCTTGACGAAGTAATTCGTCATATCGTCAGACGGCTCGGATCGTGTCGACCCGGGCCCCAAACCAACAGCGGAGCCAGCATGCCCAGATATCCTTCCTCACGGCCGACCGACGTCGAACTGCAAATCCTCGGCGTCCTCTGGCAGCGAGGCCCGTCCACCGTCCGCCAGGTGCACGACTCCCTGGCGGCGCAGCGCGACACGGGCTACTCCACCACGCTGAAGATGATCCAGGTGATGAGAGAGAAGGGCCTGCTGACGCGCGACGAGTCGGTCCGGCCCCAACTCTACCGGGCGGCGGAGAGCAAGACCCAGACGCAATTGCAGATGCTCGACGACCTTGCCCAAAGGGCGTTCGGCGGCTCGGCCAAGAAGCTGGTAATGCGGATGCTCGCGGCCCGGCGCGTTTCGGCCGAAGAGCTGGCCGAGATGCAACGGCTGATCGAAGAAGCGAAAGGGGAGGGCCAATGACAAGTTTCTCAGAGATCCTCCGGTCCGATTCGGTGTACCGCCTGGGCTGGACCCTGGTGCATTCGCTCTGGCAAATCGGTTTGTTGGCGTCGGTACTGGCGTTGCTGCTGGCACTGCTGCGGCGCCGCTCGGCCAACCTGTGCTACCTGACCGCGTGTGCGGGGCTGGCGGCCATGTTCGCGGTGCCGCTGGCGACCTGGGGCATCCTGCCCGACCGCCCTTCGCCCGAGGCGGCGGCCCTTTCGACGCCGCCGGAGAGCCCGCGGCCCGTGCCGGTGGATACCGTATTGCCAAACGCCGAACTGCCAAACGCCGAACTGCCGAGTGCCGCATTGCCGAGTGCCGCAGGGCCCGAGGTCGCGCCGAGCACTTCCAGCCCGGCAAACGCTTCTGCCGTGGCTGCTGCCCAGCCGTTGCGATCTCTGCGGGCCGCGACTCCGCTGCGGAAACAAATCTCGCGGGCCCTCTCGCCGTGGGTACCGTGGCTGGTGATGGCCTGGTTCATCGGCGTCTTATCGCTCTCCGTATGGCACCTGGGCGGATGGATCGCCATGCAGCGGCTGAAACAACTGGGCACGGCGCTGGGTACCCGGCAGTGGGCCCGACAGTTGGCCGACCTGAAGCAGCGGATGAGGCTCGGCCGGCCGGTGCGGATGCTGCGGTCGACCATGGTGGACGTGCCGGCCGTGATCGGGTGGCTGCGGCCGGTGGTTCTGGTGCCGGCGGCCGTGCTCGGCCAGATGTCACCGCAGCAGATCGATGCCGTGTTGGCCCATGAGTTGGCCCATATCCGCCGCTACGACTACCTGGTGAACCTGTTGCAGACGGTCGTCGAGACGCTGTTGTTCTACCATCCGGCCGTATGGTGGCTCTCGCGCCGGATCCGCATCGAGCGGGAGCACTGCTGCGACGACGCGGCGATCGCGGTTTGCGGCAGCAAGGTGGACTATGCCGAGGCGCTGACGGCGGTGGAACAGGCCCGCACGGCACCGGGATTGGCCATGGCCGCCACGGGAGCCGGCGGCCCCGGGAGCGCGTTGCGACGCGTCCGCCGAGTGCTGGGCCTCTCCGCGGGCGATTCTCCCCAATCGCCCAGGTACCAGTCGCCCAGGTACCAGTCGCGGAGCTGGCTGGGCGGAAGCGTGGCCGTATTGTTGCTGGCGGCGATGACGGTGACCTGCATGGCCTGGGCCCGCGAGAAGGATCCGGCCAGACCCCTCGCGCCCGGCGTGGAAGCAGACGTGAAATTGCTGAAGGCCAAGATCCGGAAGATCGAATCCTTGTGTGCCCCAGCAAAGGGTACCTTGCGGCACGCCGTCCAGAATCGATTCGGCAAAGGGGACCCCGGCCGGAACGCCAAAGCTCCCAGAGAGCGCGGCGATCCCGGCAGCCGCTATTGGCTCTACGAGTTCTGCGAGAACGGATCCCTATTGATCTGTTACGACGCCGAGAGCCTGGACGTCGTCGTCTGGGCCCGCTATCTCGATCCCTATTCGGCAAAAGGCCGGGCCAAACCGCCCACGCCCGAGGAGCGACTGCGAGAACTCCAGCAGCGGCTGAAGCAGATGCAGCTTATCCTCGCGGAGTACAAGAGGAGGTTCGGCGAAGACTACAAGATCGCCTGGGGCAAGGCGGTCGAGGGCGTACAGGTTCGCGTGCGAGCCGACATGGCAGCTTGGCCAACGGGCGCGGATCCCAGCTTCCAGGTGGATATCCGCAGCCGGGGGAAACGTGAACCCTTTATCGGCTATCCACAGTCTTTCCAGGTTGAAGTGGATGGGAAACGGCACACGGCGAACTTTTGGGCATCTGGTTGGCCACGTTCAGTCGAGCCGGGTGGCCAGCTTTCCTACGCCCTCTCGTTGGGTGATTTCTTGTCCAGTCAAACCGGCGATCGCTTGACGGGTCTGCGCCGGGGCAAGCACACAATCCGCGTAGTCTTGTCCGACGCGGGATTTCGCGAAGAGGGGTCCCGCGGAGAAAAAGGCGCCATCCGTTTCGGCCACAACGAGTTCGAGGCCGTCAGCAACCCGGTCGAGATCGAGGTCATCGCCGACGAACCGGCGGCCGGCGGCGAGAAGGTGATTTCTTCAGCGGAGCCCTCCGGCGCTCGACAAGACGTCCTCCTGCGAGGTGCGGATCCGAGTTGCCGAGATTTCTGGCTGGACGTCGAGGACGACACGAAAATCGAGCAGATCGGCGGAGCGACCAGCTCCAGGTGTCTGCGCGAGGCCAAGGGCCGGGGTTCCGACGTCACGTGGAAGCTGATCGAGACCCGGCGCGGCCACATGATCCAAGCCCAGTCCGGGAGGTTTGCCGGGTGGTATCTCGATTACGACGACGACGCCAAGATCGGCGAGATGGGCGGTGCCACCAGTTCCAGGAACCTGCTGCTGACCAAGGAAAAGGTCCCCGGGGCCTATTGGAAGCTGACCAAAACCGACCAGGGCCATCTGATTCAGGCCCAAGAGGGACGCTTCACGGGATGGTATCTCGACCTCGACCTGCTGACAAAAGAGAAGGTCGAGGGGGCGTTCTGGGAGATTGCGCCGAGAAGGATCGACACGGCGGCGCCTTGGGGCCCGGCGACCGAAGGCGTGCAGTGCCGGCTGCTGCCTAAAAAGAGCACCTGGAAGGCCGGACGGGTCCCACAGATTCAAGCCGATCTGCGGAACCGGGGACAACGCGAGTTTTCGACGGGGCTCGCCCCGGAATCCCGGGAAGTCCAATACGATGGAGTTTGGTATCGCACCACGGCTCGATTCTCCGGGGCCGTGGAACTGCTGCGGCTCGAGCCGGGCAGTCAGAGGAATGGCATTTCCCTGCTGCTGGAGCAGCGCTGGCGGTGGCGGAGCAAGGATGGAGACCAGCCGCTGGTCTTCAAGCCGGGCAAGCACACAATGCGTGCAGCTTTCAAGCTCAAGGGCGGCTCGGTCCGGGTCGTGAGCCACCCGATCAAGATTGAGATCCTTTCCGACCAACCGGCGGGCAGCGGCGGGACGGAGAGCTTGAAGCCGGCGATAGTGGAGTTGGTGCTGGACAAGACGGCGTACTTCCTGGGCGAAAACGTCCTGCTGCACTATGGTGTGACCAACCGGGGAGAGGCACCGTTTGAGGTCGGTTTTGGCGGCGACTCCCGAGGCTCTCCCCGGGCGTTACGCTTCAAGGTGATTGCCACCGACGAGAACGGCAGGCCGGTGGAAGATCCGTATCCCTCGGTCATGAACATGGGCGGCGAGGGCGGTGAGCGAACGCTCAAGCCGGGCGAGGCGTTCTGGGCGTCGCTTCCGCTGATGCGGTACTGCGACTTCGACAAACCCGGCGTATACAAGATCCGGGTCTATCACGACTTGGGTTGGGAAAAGGCCGGCCCGGGCGAGGAATGGAAGAACTTGATGACCAACGCGTTGCCCAAGGGGCCGCACCGTGCGCCGATCGTCGAGACCACGATCAAGATTGTGCTCCCGACCCGGGAGCAGGCCCGGCGGGTGGTGGCCCAGATGCTCGCGTTGCCCAAGGATGCCAACGCCTCTTTCGGCAAGCAAACCCGGCCCTACCAGGACGTCACCACGCTACGGCATCCGGTCTACTTGCCGATCGTCGAGGAGCTGGCCCGGAAGGGGAGCCAACCGGCGGCAACGGCCGTGGGGGCCATCCCCACGCCGGAGGCCACCCGGGCGCTGATCCGGCTGCTGGATTGCCAGGATCGAGACGTGGCCGCCAAATCGCTGGAGTTGCTTCTGCGGCGTCTGCCCCTCTCGGACCTTGATGATCAGGCGTTCGGGGCGAATCAGCAGCGGCTTGCCCGCCGATCGTGGCGCGACGAGTTGCAGCCGGCGGTGGTCGAAGTGGGTTGGAAGCTGATGGCCAAGAAGGACCGCGCGAGCCTGATCAAGGCGGCCCGCATTCTCGAGTGCCTCGGCCGCCCGGGCGACTTTCCCCGGTTCATGAAGGAACTGGACCGGGTGCTGGAAGAGATGAAGGACGATCCGACGGAGCAGAACGCCTACCCGCGGCCGGCCAACGCCAGCGGCAGCATGATTCGGGCCGGCTGGCAGTTGATCGAGCGGGGGGCAGCCGTGCCGACCGACCCCCAGACCCCCGGCCAGGCCGCCCTGTTCGCGCTGGCCTTGGGCCGCCGGGCCGACTTCCGGCCGGCCGACTGGCAGGCCACCGCCGGCCAGTTGCTGCGGCATCCGATTCCGTACGTGCGCAGCGTGACCCTGGAGAACCTCCGCAACGTGCCGTTGGGGCCGTTGCATGGCGCGATTCTCCCGTTGTTGAAGGACGATCATCTGGCCGTGAGCATTCCGGCGTGCGATCTGGCCGCCACCACTAAGGCGAAACAATACCGGGAACCGCTGCTGGAAGTGCTGCGGGCGGCCGAAGACCAATGGTTGATGCAGGCGGCCCACCGGGCGGCGCTGGCATGTGGGGCCGGCCGTGACCGGGTGCTGGAGATCTGCATCGACCAGTTGGGGCAGCCGCGCGGGGCCGATTCGAGGCTCTATCCGTGGATCCTGGCCCTGATGATCGAGGTCGTCGAGCGTGAAGGCGGTTATGGCCACTCGCAGACTGACTGGAGCACAGCCGGCGAGCTGGCGGCCAGATGGCGGAACTTGCTGAAGGCCAACCGGGAGCAGATCCGGGCCGGAAAGCTGTTGAAGATCGGCCAGCCCCCGCTCACGCCGGACCTTTTCCCCCGCGGATTCCAATTCCAGCGGAAAGACCATCCGCCGTGGCCCGATTGGTCGAGCATCCCGGCCGAGAGCGAAACCGTCCCCGACCAACCGGCGGCCGGCGGCGAGGAGACGGCATGGGGACCGGCCCTCCAGGGCGTGCAATGCCGATTGGAGCCCGACAAGCCGACCTGGAAGACAACCGAAGCGCCCACGCTGAAGGCCTATGTGCGGCACCAGACCGAGACCAGGCTGTTTCTGGCGAACCATCCCGAGTTCGGTGCCCGGTTGGAAGTCGACGGGCATTGGCATCGCTGGAGCGGCCCGTTCGAATGGACCGGTCCCGCCCACAGCGGCAGCAAGTTTCGCACCAAGGACGAACAGCCTTTGAAGATTACCCTGGACGACAACTGGAAACAGGTCGACAACAAGCAACCACTGCGGTTGGATCCGGGCAGGCACGTGATCCGCTTCGCCTGGGAGGGGTTTTCCGAGCGAGGGCCGCGCGAGGGGCCGGATGAGCAACGAGAGATCGTGCTGGCGAGCAATCCCGCCGAGATCACGATTCTTCCCGATTCGCCGCCGCCGAAGCTGGCCGACGTTCATCCCGACGAGAAGCAGGCCGCGGCCGCGCTGCAGCAACTCGGCGCGATCCTGGCCGCCGACGATCAAGGCCGAATCCGCTCCGTCCGGCTCAGCCGCACCGCCGTGACCGACGCCGGGCTGGTGCACCTGGGCAACCTGGCGGAGCTAAAGGCCGTGTACCTCGACGACACCCAAATCACCGACGCCGGGCTGCGACACGTCGCCGAGCTGGCCGGCCTGAAGACACTCTCGGTAAACTACACGCGAGTCGGCGACGCGGCCCTGGAGCATCTGAAGGGGTTGGGGCAACTCGGCTCGTTTGAACTGCTGGAAACCGACGTCACCGCCGCCGGGCTGCGCAAACTCGAGAAGGCGCTGCCACAGATGCAAACCACGGTCGACCCGCTGAAGCTCGCCGGGCTGGCCGAGCTGCGCGGCTGGAGGAATTCGGCGAAGCTCGGCGACGACTACGAGTTAATCAGCGTCGATCTGCTCGGCCCGAAGGTCGCAGACGACTGGCTCCAGCGACTGAAGAACCGGAAGAGCCTCCAGGACGTGTGTCTCTACCGCGCCAAGATCACCGACGCCGGGCTGGCACATCTGCGTGGGCTGACCGAGCTTCATACGCTGTACCTCTCCGGTACCCGAATCACCGACGCCGGACTCGAACACGTCAAGGAAATGAAGAAACTCAAGAAGCTCTTCCTTGCCGACACGCAGATCGGGGACGCCGGGCTGGCACATCTGGAGGGCCTGACCGAGCTCGAACTGCTCTGGATCAACGGTACACGGGCCAGCGACGCCGGGATGGTCCACCTGGAACCGTTGACAAACCTCACCCAGCTCAAACTCAACAATTGCCAGGTCGGCGGCGCCGGGCTGAGCCATCTGCGGGGCCTGAGAAAGCTGACTACCTTGGAACTCAACGGCACGGCGGTTGCCGACGCCGGGCTGGTACACCTCGAGCCGTTGGTAAACCTCGAGCTGCTGTATCTCTCCCACACCTCCGTGACCGACGCCGGCCTGGAGCACGTGACCGGGCTGCAGAAGTTGCGCATGTTAGAGATCGAGCACGCCCACGTCACCGACCAGGGCATCAAACAGCTCCAACTCTCGTTGCCCAAGACGGGGTTCTATCACTGAGTTCACTTGAGAAACTACCGGATGGTCGACCGCCGGTTGGTCTTCGGCGTGACTGCACCAGCTTCCCGGCCCGTTCCTCTTGTGACAGCCTGGCTGCAATGGTAGGCTGGCGAACGGTTGGCAGATGCAAGAGACGGTTTCGAAGCCCCGCCCTGTCAACGTTCGGCGCACCTCGGCAGGAGCGCGAAGGAGTTGAGCCATGAGACACGTGTGCTTCACCATTTTGGCCTTGGCGGTCATATTGCTGCTATCCCCCGAAACTCTCGCATCGCCGGCCGAGCCAACGCAAAACCCGCCCGAGGCCGAATGGGAGAAACGCGTACAATCCCTGGTCCAACAGCTCGGCCACGACGATTTTCACCGTCGGGAAGCAGCCCAGCGGGCCCTGCTCGAACAAGGCGACAAGATCCTGCCGGCCCTCGACAAGCTGGGGCCGCAGACCGATCCCGAGATCCAGGTCCGCCTGCGCAGGATTCGCTACCGACTGCGGGGATTCCTGGATGAGATCCGCCGGCACCTGGCCGCCTTGCCCAAGATCGATGACTCCAGACCACCGCTCCCCGAGGACCTCAAGCTCCTGATACGGTTGAATCAGCCGAAATCGGGCGACTTTCTGCTGTCGATCGTCGCCGACACGGACGACAAGCTCAATCGCCGGGCAACCAACGCCCTGCTGCACACCTGGGAGAGCATGACGACGTCGCAGATCCAAGCCTATCTGCAACTCGCCATGACACCCCACGCGAAACCCCGCGAGCGATATCCGCAAGGTGTGGATGCAGCGATCAAGATGGGATACTACGTCAGATACGGCTGGGGCGGCTGGCCGCCCGACAAGGCATTCGAGATGCGGACCGTGACGACTCACTTTCTCGACGGAAAGGCCTATGGCAAGCCGTTTGCCTACCAAGGACCGTTGGCCGGCACCGGATGGCTTCGCACCAAGGACCAGCCGTTGGGGAAACACTCGTTTCACCTGGTCACCGAGTACAAGTTCGTGCGAGACCACCGCACGTATACCGGCCGCGTAAGATCAAAGACGTATCGGTTCGAGATGCTCCCTGCCAATACACCGAATGATCTGGTGGCGCCGGAGGACCCGAAAATCGACAAGCTCGTTCGCGGCTCGCTTCAGTTTTCGGAGACCCGTGTGGAGGTTCGCGAAGGGCCGATCATGGTCCACAGGACCGGCGACATACTGCCCGAACCGGATCCGTGGAGCCCGCAGATCACGTGGGAATCGGGCACGGGCCAGTCCGGCAGCCTGCACATGCCCCTCTGGAAACTCACCCGCGAACTGCCGGTCGACCTTTGCTTCGAAGTGGAATTCCACCTTCAGCAGACCGGCGAAGTGATCCGGGGGACCCCGCTTGTGGTGCTGAAGGGGAGGAAGGTAAACGGCTACTTCTCCCCTCGGGGAGGCGTGTCCGAGTTGACGAAAGGGAAAGGCGGATTCATTCCGCTGAAGATCGTGCTAAGACCTTCCCGCGCGATGGCTCTTACAGACACAAGGGTAACCCAATACTGCCCGGGCACGATCACGACCCAGACGCTCAGAGCCAAGGCGGTGCATCACTGACGGCCGGCCCAAGATTGGCGGCCCCAGCCCCGAGCACCATGCACCGTGCTGCCTTCCACTTGGCAGGCGGAGCCCAGTTCACGGTTGTAGCCGCGGCAGCACGGCACCGAATTCCGTCCTACGTCCAGATCGGTTTTCGACCTCGCTTCGGCTGCCCCCCCCGAATGGTGCAGATCCAGCCGGGTATCCGGTTGGTGCCCCCTTGAAAAAAATCGGCCGAAGTGGTAGGTTGATCATCGGTGAATCGTTGGCCATGGCAGCCGGCGGTTCGCCTGAACCCGCTTTGTACGACCCCAGTGCGACTCGCTTGCCCTTGCACTTCTCAGCAAGAGTGGGTTCATCGGTGATCGGGACGGCCGCCCGGAACCGGCCTTCCCGAATTATGGATCACGTTTCCTGTACATCGCTCGGGGAGAGGAGGTCGTCATGACCATCACGTTGCGCTGTGGGCGGGGGGCAAGTCTGCCCGGTTGGCCGGCTTCTCTGGCGTGTCTTCTGGTGGCCCTGTTTGCTTGTCCGCGGCTGCCTGCACGGGCCGCCACCAAGGCCGGTGCGGAATCGGCGGTCCGCGAACTGGTCGATGAAGCGTTGTTTAGCGAGGTCTATGCGCTCGACCAGGGGCGCAGCCGGTTGCTCGGCGAGGCGCTGCAGCGGTCGCCCAACTTCGCGCCCGCCCGCTGGCACTCCGGTCACGTTCGGCTGGCGGGCAAGTGGGTCCACGTCGACGACGTAGTCTCGTCGACCCAAAGCGATGACCGGTACCAGGAATATCAACGTCTCCGGCTGCAACACGGCGACAAGGCCGAAGACCACCTCGAGTTGGGTATCTGGTGTGAGCGGAGGCGCCTGAAGGAACAGGCCCGGGCCCACTTCCTCAGTGTGCTGGAGATGTCTCCCGACGATCCGGAGGCCCGCACGCGGCTGGGGTATCGACGCGTAAAGGGCACCTGGCTTACCCGCAACGAGATTCGCCGCGCCGACGCCGACTCCCGACGGGCGGAAAGAGCCCGTGCGCAGTGGGAGCCCAAGTTGCTGCGGATTCATTACGGATTGCAGCATCGAAGTGAAAAGGAACAGCAGAAGGCCAGGGCGCGTGGCCTGGCGATCGAGGACCCGGCGGCGATTCCGGCCATCGAGTCTGTGCTGGCCGCTTCGCGTGAAGAAGGAGCGTTGCTGGCCGTGGAGGTCCTGGGCAACATCACGGACCACGAGGCGTCGCTTCCGCTGGCCCGCCAGGCCGTCTCTTCTGAGTGGGAGGCGGTTCGCTCCGTAGCGGCCGAGAAGCTCAAGTACCGGCCCCTGGAGACGTTCGTGCCCGCCATGCTGGCGGTCATGCACACGCCCTTCCAATCGCGCGATGAGTTCGAGCGCCGGCCGAACGGCGCACTGCTACATCGGCAGATCATCTCCCGCGAAGGGCAGACGGTAAGGCAGGAGAGAATCTTTGAAACGACCTACAATGTGCCGTTGGCCCGGGCGAAGCCGGCAGCGGAGGCCAGCTCCCGGCAACGGCAAGACGCGGTGGCCGAACCGAATATCCGTTCGGAAGAGGTCAACCGGAGGATCTCCTTGGCACTGAACGTCGCCACCGGTCAGGATCTGTCGAGCCAGCCCGAAGATTGGTGGAAATGGTGGGACGACTACAACGAAACACTCGCCGACGAGAAACCCGTACAGCGCACGTACAGTCGAGAAACGTACGGCCCGCCGCCACCACCGCGGCACTATTCCTGCTTTGCCGCCGGCACACCGGTATGGACCATCGCAGGGCCCAGGCCAATCGAGCGGCTGCGGATCGGCGATCTAGTGCTCTCGCAAGATCCCGAAACCGGTCAGTTGGCTTACAAGGCGGTGCTTCGGACCACGGTCGCACCACCGCAGGAGTTGGTCAAGGTCCGCGCCGGCGGCGAAACGTTCGACTGCACCGGCGGCCACCTCTTCTGGGTCTCCGGAAAGGGCTGGGTCCGCGCCCGAAAGGTCCTCGCCGGCGACGTGTTTCACGGAGCGACCGGCACGGCCGTCGCGGGTACGGTCGAGACGGGCCCCACCCAGAGAGCGCATAACCTGGTGGTGGCCGACTTCAACACCTACTTCGTCGGCCAGCAGAAGATCCTGGTACACGACGTCACACTCCGGCGGCCGACCACCACGGTCGTGCCCGGACTGAAACAACAATAGCCGCTTTCCAGAACAGAAACAGCTTTAGAGTTCTTCAACGTACACATTTGTCGAACCCGTCATAAGCTGTTTGTAGTGACCGCATTCATGCGGTCCTGTCGCGAAACTGGTCGGTCCGACCCGATGAATCTGGTCACTACAAACGGGTTCGACGAATGTTTACTCTTCCACGGGCTGCTGCACCATCCGAACGGCGCCGGCCACCGGATTGAGCCGTGTATATGTGACAATAGCCGTGAGTTCTCGGTGCTAGCCCGGATTTCTCACTACAGTGTGCCACTGCTTCGCAGAAGCAGTGTTTCTCAGGGGACTTGCGGCCGACACTGCTTCTGCGAAGCAGTGGCACACTGTACGGCGACACTATTCTGGTGAGAAATGCGGGCTAGTGGTGGTGGCCAGCGTAAGCACTTCTCGCGCCGTGGCATCATCCGCACCCAGGAAGGCTATCGCTGCGATCACTACGGCGCCGAACTGTTTCAGCCATACAATCACATCTTCGTTTACCGTCCAAGGCTGCCTCTGACAACGGTTACTATACTCTTTCCGCGGCGGCTGCCAAGGGTTCTCTCACGGCAAGCTGGGCTGGCGCCGGCAGCAATCCGCTGGTGTTGCTGCCCGTGTTGTCAGACACTACTGGCCACAGCTTGACGGCTGCCGCTGCGGCAGTGTGATCGTAAACACGGTCCCCCGCCCCGGCTGGCTGTCTACTTCGATCCGGCCACCGTGGTTGCTCACGATCCGCCAACACTTCGACAGCCCCAGGCCCAGCCCGCGGCCCGCCTGCCGGGCGGAATAGTAGGGGTCGAACAAGTGCCGTCGCTCGTCGGGCGGGATGCCGGGCCCGTTGTCCGCAATCCGGATCCGCACCTGGTCGGCGTCCTGCTGCACGCCGATCTCGACTTGTCCCTCCCGCCCGATGGCTTCCAGGGAGTTTTGACACATCGCCCTGAGTGCCACCGTCAGTTGCGTGCCGTCGGCCTCGATTTCCACCTTGCCCGGCTGGCCCGTACGCCGCAGCGCAATCTCCAGCCGGGCCGCCCGAGGCGAAACCTCCTCCAGTACCTGGTCCACCAGTCCCACCAGGTCGATCATGGTGGGTTCCGGTTCGGGTGGGCGGGCGAAGAGCATCATGTCGGCGATCATCTCGTGTGCCCGCTTCGCCTGGGCGGAAATCAGCGCCAGCGCCCGACGCCGTTCCGGATCCTCCTCTTCACGCAGGAAAAGCTGTGCCCGGCCTGCGATCACCGTCAGCGGGTTGTTGATCTCGTGGCCGGCCCCGGCGGCAAACTCTGCCATTGCCTCCAGTTTCTCCGTCTCGAGGGTCGCCTGGAACTGGCCTTCCAAGGTCTCCAGCCGGGCCAGCTTCCTCGCCAACAGCGGCAGCCACTGACCCACACCCTCGACGGGCGCCAGCCAGCGTCGGCGGGCTTTGGCACCCGCCTCGTGGCAAGCCTCCAGGTCGGCCTGGGTGGAATCCGGCAGCGAGGCCTCGCCACGGAGCACATCCGCGGCCAGCCTTACCAATGCGGCCGCGGGCGTATCGGCCGCTTCTCTTAACCAAGGGGGCAGACAACTCACAGCGGCATCTGGCTGGGGATTGCCCGCTGTCGCCAGCCAGCCGGGGGCCTCATGCAGCAGCCCCAGCAGGAACGCTGGCCCATTCGGTGGGGCAGCTTCGTGTCCCACCGATGGAAACGCCTCCGAAGGTTCTTCCTGGGCGGCCAACCCGGCTGCCAGATCGGCCACCCGCACTGCGTCGTAGACCCGATCGGCGTAGGATTCAGATTGCGTCGCCCAAACTGCCTCCGCCCCGGGCTCCTGGTCGGCCTCCCACTGCAACGCCTCCAAGGCGTGCTGGGCGAGCCATCGCGCGAGGTCGTCCAGACAGCGGGCCCGGAAACCGTCCTCCCTGCCGGCGACACAGACCGTCCACAGCACCAGCGGTGGATCGGCGGCCAACGCCGCGGCCAACAGTTCCCTCGGCCGCGAGTCCTCGTCGGCAAGCAGAAACTCAGCCAGGGCCGCAGCCGATCCGTCGGCCATGGGCAGGACCCATTGATTCCGTCCGGCTACAAGGGCTGGCAGGCGGCGCATGAGAACGGACTACCCCGAACACGGCGTGGAGACGTGGATCCATAAATCCGAAAAGAAAAATGGCGCGTACACCTGCTCCGCGAAAGCGAGCAACGCCACCGGCCGCTGCCGCGCGCGAACCAACCCCCTCACGGCCGTCGCAGTTGGCCATCCCGGCCCCGCTACACGGTGGGAATCGCTTCGATGTCCAGATGGTGACACATCCGTTCGATCAGGCTTTCCACCTCGAACGGCTTGTGCATGAAATCGTTTGCGCCGGCCGCCTTCAGTTCGCCGACCTTGTCCTCTTCGACCATCCCCGAGATGCAGATGATCCGCACGTCGTCCATGGTCTTATCGCTGCGGACCCTCTGGCAAACCTCCTTGCCGTTGATGTCCGGCAGCATCACGTCCAGCACGATCAGGTCGGGCCGATATTCCTTGACCATCATGCCGGCATCGAAGCCGTTGTTTACGGCGCGGACCTCGAAACGTCCGTCACGCTCCAGCACGTCGGAGATCAGTTCCACGAGTTCCTCGTCGTCGTCCACGATGAGGATCCTCCGCTTGCCACTCTCCAATGCGTCGGTGGGGATTCCGTTGTCCCGCATGAACATGTAGAGCTGTTCACGCGGAATGCGACGGAACCGGCTACCCGGTACTCGGAATCCTTTGAGCTGTCCGGAATCGAAACAGCGGATGATTGTCTGCTGGCTGACCTTACAGATCTTGGCCGCCTCCCCGGTTGTGAATACTGTTTTCATTTTATTCTGACCATCCCTTTGGCTAGCCACCGTACTAGCTAGCATCAGCGAAACCCCAGGGGTGAAGTGCCGGCAACGGACTCCAGGGGCTTCTAGTCCTCCGTGTCAAACTGGCCCAAAACTCGCCTTGAGTTCGCTATGCCCGCAAACTCCTCAGCTCCCTGAGCTGCATACAGACGATAGGTTCATCCGGTTTCGCCGACCTTACCGAATTTGCCAATTGGCGTTAATTATAGCTATATTCACGGGTTAGTCAATACGGCCATGGATTTCTTAACTCCTTACTTAACACAGGTTTACAGATCCCCTTGTACTGCGGTCCCTGCCAAACCCCTGTCTTTTCTCCCATTTGCCGCTCAAAAAACGCTCTCGGCCGCCTCTCAGCCCCCCCTGGCATCCACCACAATGCGGCAATCCCGAGAGGACTGGAGAGCAGAGATTAACAGGAGGGAATGCCGCCAAGAATAAGGGAGCCGGTCGTTGGGGGCGCGCCAGATCGGTGACGGCAGGCGGCACGAACAGAGCCAGCCGGACGGAAGACTCCTGCTGCGAAGTCTCTGGGAAGAAGTTTAGTGCTATCAAAGCCAGCAACAACACGAGACCTGCCCGGAAAGCTATGAAGTCTACCCGCAGGATACTAACGTGACCGCTGAAGGTGAACCGTCAATACTGCCAGGTCGGCCGGCGTGATGCCAGTGATCCGTCCCGCTTGGGCCAGGTCGGCCGGACGAATTCGGGACAGCTTCTCTCGGGCCTCCGCCCGCAAGTGGCTCACCGAGTGGAAGTCGAAATCCCCCGGAATCCGCCGCGCCGCCAGACGCTCCTGACGCGCAATGTCGATTCGCTGCCTGGCTACGTAACCGCAGTATTTCGCGTCGCGGGTAACCTGGCGGGCAACCTCGCGCGTGACCGAGCCCAATTGCGGCATCCGCCCCACCAACTCCGCCCAGGTTACCTCCGGACGTCGAAGCAGCTTTGCCAGCGTTACTTCTCCGCTGCGGTTCGTCTCCAGGAGTTGTGCCACCCGGGCGATCTCGGCCTGTTTCTCTTGCAGGCTCCTCCAGCGGACCTGGTCCACCAGGCCCAGGCCGTGTGCCAGCGCCGTCAGCCGGCGGTCCGCGTTGTCGTGGCGCAGCAGCAACCGGTACTCGGCCCGGCTGGTAAACATCCGATAAGGTTCGTCTACCCCGCGGGTGACCAGATCGTCTATCATCACGCCGATATACGCTTCATCGCGCCCCAGCACCAGCGGCTGACTGCCTTGCAGCGCCAGCACTGCATTCGCTCCGGCCAGCAGCCCCTGTCCACCCGCCTCTTCGTAACCGGTCGTGCCGTTGACCTGCCCGGCCAGGTACAAACCGGCCACGCGCTTGCTCTGAAGCGACTGCTTCAACTGTTCCGGCGGGACGTAATCGTATTCGATGGCGTATCCGTAGCGGAGGATTTCGGCCCGCTCCAACCCCGGGACGTGCCGCAGCATCGCGTCCTGCACCTCTCGCGGCAGGCTCGTCGACAACCCGTTGACGTAGACCTCGTGCGTGTGCCGTCCCTCGGGTTCCAGGAACAACTGGTGCCGGTCCTTCTCGGCGAAGCGGACGATTTTGGTCTCGATCGACGGGCAGTACCGCGGTCCGGCCGATTGGATCTGGCCGGTGTACATCGGGGCGCGGTGCAGGTTCTCGGCGATCAACTCGTGGACCGCCGGCGTGGTGTGGGTGATCCAGCAGGGAAGCTGCCGGCACTCGATCTGCTGGGTCAGAAAAGAAAAAGGCTCGGGCTCCTCGTCGCCCGGCTGGAGTTGCGTCTTTTCGTAGTCGATCGTGCGGCCGTTTAGCCGTGGGGGCGTGCCGGTCTTGAATCGGGCCAATTGGAATCCCAATCGCCGAAGCGCGCGGCTGATGCCCGAGCTGCTCCCTTCGCCCATCCGGCCGCCCGGCGTGGTCGTCTGGCCCACGTGCAGCAGCCCCTGCATGAACGTGCCGGTGCAGAGGACCACCGCCCTGGCCCGATAGACCGCGTCGCCGGCGACCCGCACGCCCGCCACCTGCTGCGACTCTCCCGAACCGTCTACCAGCAGGTCCTCGACGGTTTCCTGCCGCAGTATCAGCCCGGGCTGCTCTTCGACGATCCGCTTGACCTCTTGCTGATAGGCCCTCTTGTCGGCCTGGGCCCGGGGACCGTGTACGGCGGGCCCCTTTCGGCGGTTGAGCATCCGGAACTGGATCCCCGTTGCGTCGATGGCCCGCCCCATGGCTCCGCCCAATGCGTCGATTTCCCGGACGATCTGACCCTTGGCCACCCCGCCGATGGCCGGATTGCAGCTCATCTGGGCGACCGTATCCAGGTTGCCGGTCAACAGCGCCGTGCGTGCCCCCATCCGGGCGGCCGCCAGCGCCGCTTCGGTCCCCGCGTGTCCCGCGCCCACCACTATTACATCGAAGCCGTACGACGTGGTCATACGCTTCATAATACGCAGGAAAGCACCGGCCGCAATAATCCCTCTAAAGATGGGGTCAGGGCATGCCAACCTTCAGGCCGCCAGATCGATTGGGCCATCCGGAGATTCCAACTGGAACAGCCCGAAGAGTTCCTGCTGCGTGAATCCCAGATTCCCCGGGGCCTGGTCGCCGGAGAAGATCACGTCGAATAACTCGCGCTTCTGCTGCAGGATGTTGTCGATCCGCTGCTCGATCGAATCGCGTACGAGGAAACGGGTCACGGTAACCGGTCCGGAGACGCCGATGCGGTGGACCCGCGCGGTGGCCTGGTCCTCGACGGCCGGGTTCCACCAGCGATCGAAGAGGAACAGGTAGTTCGCAAACTGCAGATTCAACCCCACTCCGCCCGCTCCGTAGGTCATCAACATCACGTGACTATGCCGATCTTCACGAAACCGGCGAATGACCGCGTCGCGCCGCGACGAGGGTATCCGGCCGTGGTACTCCACCGGCCCGAAGCGGCGCAGGCGTCGGGCGAGTTCTTGCAGAGTGCCCACCCATTGGCTGAAGACGATCGCCTTGCGGCCGCTGCCGGCGATCTCTTCCAGATCGGCCCGGAGCTGTTCGAGCTTCGAGCTTGTGCCGCTGGCAGGGTCGAAGTTGCAGATCTGCTTCAAACGCAATACCAGCTCGAAAACGTGCCGGATGGTGACCGAAGCGCCCATCTCCGTCAGCCGCAACACGCCCTGGTCCTCGGCCAGGTGGTAGCTTTCTCGCTGTTGAGGGCTCAGATCCAGCTCGGCGTCGCGGAACAGCTTCGGCGGCAGATCGCCCAGCACCAGGTCCTTGGTGCGCCGCAACACGTAGTCGCTCACCGCGCGGCCCATCCGCCGGGGCTTCAACCTCGGCGACAGGTAACCGGGTGCAAGAAACTCGAAGATCCCCACCAGGTCTTCCGCGCTGTTTTCCACCGGTGTGCCGGTCAATGCCCAGCTACGCTTGCGCGAAATCGCCCGGGCGACCTGGTTGGTGGTGCCGTTGCGGTTCTTGATCCGCTGCGCCTCGTCCAGCACTACCAGGTCGAAATGTACGCGCGGGCCGTCTTGGCCGGGGGAGTCTTCCAGCAGCCGGCGGTCGCGGCACAACAATTCATAGTTGGCAATTCGGACCGGCACGTCGGGCAATTGCCACTGCCAGGCGCGTTTGGCCTGGTCACCCCCGATCACCAGCAGCGGAACCTCGGGCGCCCAGACCCCGAACTCCCGCTGCCAGTTGGTCAGCAGCGCCTTGGGGCAGACGACCAGCGCACTGCGCAGCTCGCCGCAGCGCAGCAACAGGCGGATGGCCGTGATCGCCTGCATCGTCTTCCCCAGGCCCATTTCGTCGGCCAGGATCGCCGAGTGCCGAGGATACAGAAACGCGATGCCCTCCAACTGGAACGGGAACGGATCGTGCGGAAACCGCAGCAACCGCTCGGAAAGCAACCATTCCAGCGAGGGCTGCAAAATGTACTCCAGCCGGTCTTCGAGCTTGATCACGTCGCCGGGCGGCTTGATTCGGGTGGAGCCCGAAGGACCGGACACCGCCGCCGGACCAACGGAGAATGTCGCAGCCGCCGGGCCGCTCTGCGACACTTCGCCAACCTCGGTCGGCTCCGGGAACCGGAAACTCCGCACTTTGACCGCCGGCGGGCCGATCGGCACCGAGATCACCCTCGGCGGCCCGTGGCTCGGCCGCACGCTGTGTACGTCCACCGGCGCCGGTCGGGAAAGCTCCCGATTCCAGCCACTCACCAACGCGTTGCCCAACGGCCGGACCGGCTCCAGCCGTGGTTCCACACTGGTCACCTCCGGCCGCGGCGGTTCATACCAAGTGAAGCCGCCTTCGGGCAGCGGTTGGAAGATGGGAAAACTCACGATCGTAACACCCTTTTCAAGGCTGCCCCGAGATCAAGCCTGGTAGACCGTTGAGAGTCGGTGTGCCACTGCTTCGCAGAAACAGTGCCCCGCACGTTCATCGAGGAAAACATCGCTTCTGCGAAGCAGTGTCACACACAATGCTCGGGCATCCCCCTTTCTCAACGGGCTGGTAGCTCAGGCTGCCGGACGTGACGGTGATCGCACTGCCTGTTGCGCCTCTGCGATGGCCTCGCGGATACGGGCAAAGGGCTCGGCCAGGTCGAACGACTTGGGCAACCGGGCAAGCTGCTCGACGATCTGCCGGCGGTCGCCTTCGAACTGCTGTGGCACGGCCAGGCGATTATGTCCTGCCTGGAAAGTCGTCAGACTGGAGACAGTCGGATCATCCACGTGTACACGCAGGGATTGGCCGTCCGCATCGGTCGTGGGGCTATCAGCCGGCAGCACCAAGGCCACCGGCAGTGAAACGTGTTCGCGGACCGCCAGGACCGGCTCTCGGTCGGTGCAGACCAGTGACGGCTCGATCTTGGCCCTCTGAAGCAGCGTGCGGCCAATCTGCTCCCCGTAGAGAAACGATTCGAGGGTGGGCCCGTAGAGGATCTCCTGGGCGCGATTGGGCTTGATGGGAGCCGTGCAGTGGAATTCCAGCGGGCGTCCGACCCCGTTCAGCAGCAGATAGCCCCCAAACAGTCCGTACCGCTGGTGGTCGACCACGGTCAGGAATCCCAGGGCAGTACTGAACCTCTTTTCCGTGTCATCAGCGGCCATCGGTGCCTCTATCTTGTGTAATTACCGCAAGTTACGCGTTCTTTCCGGAGTCGTGGTAATCGGGCAGGGCTGCCTGGTGGATCGGGTGGAGGCCTCCGCCGACTTTAGGGTGTTGCGGTCGAATCGCCGGCTGCGATCGATAATCTCAGGTCACCGGTCCTCTCTGGTTGAACTCTGGTTACGCTCGGGGGGGGCAGCCCGATTTCGGGGCCTTCTGCCCGCATTTCAGACCGATCTTGGCGGCCCGGCTCGACACTAGCCGCGGGCCAGATTCTGGCAGCGGAGAATAACTTCCGCTGGGCGCCTCGACTTGCCTACCTCTTCCTGCTTATACTGGGATATTGAAAGGGAGATACTTATGAGCCAGGACCAGCCGCGTTCTCGACCGCCGTTCTACAGCCAGATCGAAGTTTCCCAAACCGCGTATTCGTCTCCGTCGGGAGAAGCCGCGGCCCACGGCGCAGAGGATAGCGGCGCCGAGAATACTCGCCTGCTGCGTCAGTTGTTGACCGGCCAGGATCGACACAACGAGTTGCTTGAGGAGTTGGTCAATCTGCTGGGCACGGCGCAGAAGCAACGGGCCACCGAGTTGGGACAGTGGAAGCAGGCCAATCCGCGACTCGCCCGAAATTGCCGGCGGGCCGCCGAAGGGCTCGGCAGGGTCCAGACCGAATTTCTGGAGAGCCTCACCGAGGAGGTCGCCGAGAACGTCGAGACCCTGACGGCGGGCGAGTTCATGCTCAACGAATTCATCGACCGCTTCGGACCACGGATGGCCCACCTCAACGGACTGTTGCAGGTCCTTTCTCAGTTGAGTGCTACTGCTGACGCGGCAAACACGCCCAATTCGACGTGACGTTCTAAGATGTCTGCTGCTGGATCTGATGGTGGATGGTTCTGGAAAGTGGGCGTGATGGTGGGCCTGCTGTCTTGGACTGCTTGCAGGGCGACCTCTAACTCCCACAGTGCCGAAGGACTTCCGCCGCCGGCCAAGGTCACGGCCGATCAACCTCTGCCGCCTGCCGTGGAGCCAAGCAACGCCGCGGGAGTTTCGGCGACTGAAAACGCCCTCTACAAAACAGGCGACGCCTGGCCGCTGTTCAGGGGCGATCCGCAGGCCACGGGCGTGGCACGGGGGAGCTTGCCGGAGAGGCTCGAATTGCTCTGGACATTCTCGGTAGACGGCGGAGGGTTTCAGTCGACCGCCGCCATCGCCGACGGGATGGTCTACATCGGCTGCCTGAACGGCAAACTCTACGCCGTGGAACTGGCAAGCGGCCGGAAAAAATGGGAGTTTCCCACCGAGTTGGGGTTTACGGGCTCGGCCGCCGTGGGAGACGGCCTGGTCTTTATCGGAGATTCCGACGGCCGGTTCTATTGCATCCACGGCAAGTCGGGAAAGGAAAAATGGCACTTCGACACCGAGGCCGAAATCAACTCCAGTCCGAACTTCTACAAGGACAACGTGCTCTTCGACTCGCAGAACGGGAAGTTGTATTGTCGCAAGGCCCGCGACGGCCGCGAGGTCTGGGAGTATGAAAGCCAGGACATGCTCCAGTGCAGTCCGACCGTGGCCGGGGATCGGGCCTTCGTGGCCGGCTGCGACAGTCGGCTGCACGTGGTCGATCTTGCCAACGGACGGTCCGTGGGCGAGGTCAACGTCGATCAACCCACACTCTGCACGCCCGCCGTGCGGGGCCCCATGGCCTACTTCGGCACGATCGGCGGCACCCTGTTTGCCGTGGATTGGCAACAATCCAAGGTTGTCTGGACCTACGATACACCCAAGCGGGGAGCCGAGTTCCGTTCTTCGGCCGCCGTCACCTCCCAAGCGGTGATCGTGGGCGCCAGCGACAGGCTGGTCCACGCCGTCGACCGAAAAACCGGGAACGGTCTTTGGACGTTCGCTACCAAGAGACGAGTGGACGGATCACCGGTGGTTGTGGGCAGCCGGGTGTTCATCGGCTCGGCCGACGGGCGATTGTACGCGTTGGACCTGAAGACCGGCCGGCAGCTCTGGATGTACGAAGCAGGCGGAGCGATTCTGGCATCGCCCGCCGTGGCCGCCGGACGCCTGGTGATCGGCACCGACGACGGAGACCTCTATTGCTTCGGAGCAAAAAGCCCCGCCAACCAGAAAAGTGACCCCGGCCCCGCAAATTCCCCGACCCCGACTCCTGACCCCTGACCCCGACTGCTCCCATGACCAAGAAGCTCACCGTGGTTATCTCCCAAGGGCGGGGCAAGGCTTCCTCCCGGCAGGAACTGCAACGCAACCTGGCCCGGGCCCTGCAAGACTGGCCAAGCCTCGACGTGATGACGCTGCCGCACCTGTACGACCTGTCCCCCGACGGACCGGGCATGCAGCACCTGCAGAGCCTCTCCGGCGACCTGATCCTGCTTAGCTGGCTCTATCCCCGCGCCGCATTCTGGGTGCTCGACGCCAACGGGATCAAGGGCCGCATGGGGCCGACTCCGTCTTTCCCCGACGAGGAGCTGGAAGCGGCCGGGGATACTCCCTCCCCACCGGCCGCAGCCCCGCCCGATCGCACCATCTGGTGCCTCGATCTGCGCAACCATGACCGGCTGGAACCGATGCTGGAGGAGATCGAGCGGATCGCGGCGCAGGCCACGGGAGAGCCCGTTGTCTCACTCGGCGCTGAGCGGGCCGCGGCCTCGGCCGAAGCGGCTGGTGTGGAAGAGGAAGCCCGGTTGCGTTGGTATCCCGTGCTCGACTACGGCCGCTGCGGAAACTGCTTGGAGTGTTTGAACTTCTGTCTGTTCGGTGTGTTCGGCCTGGACGAGTCGGGGCAGATCATCGTGGAACAACCCGACGCCTGCCGCGACGGCTGTCCGGCCTGTAGTCGGGTCTGTCCGTCACACGCAATAATCTTCCCGCAGCACAGCAGCCCCACCATCGCCGGCGACCCCGAGGCCTCGGCGGACGGATTCAATCTCGACCTGGTGCAGCTTCTCGGTTCGGCCAGCGCCGCCGAATTGGCCAACGCCGAACGCGACCTGGCACTGGCCGAGAAGGCCAAGGCCGACAAATCCGGGCCCAAAGAGCCGGCCCAGAAAGACGACCTCGACCAACTGGTCGACGAACTCGACGCAATGGATCTGTAACCCCACAAGGCCGCCAGCGGTGGTCGCGCCGGCCACTCCCCATTGGGCACCAGTCTGGTCGTGTAGCCCGGATGATGCACAAATCCGGTCGTTTAGCGGCCGACGGCACGTCGGCCTGAACCTGGCTCCGGCACACGCCCAACCGGCGGGGCTGGAGGCGCGACCGGTGGCGGCTTTATGCACCTTTTGGAAGGGAGTCTCTGCCATGACGCTTCGCCGTTTCCCGTTGGTGGTTACGTTGTTGTTCGCCGGGGCGTCGCCGGCCGTCGACCTGCGGGCCGACGACAAGCCGCCGCTGCCGGGAACCGCGCCGCTGAATCTCTCGGGCGATATCGCCTCGCGGCTGGTCGAGGGCGTGGACCGGTTCCTGCTGGGGGAAATCGAAAAGTCGGTCCGGCGACGCGCCCGATACTTCAAACCCGACACTTCCTCGCCGCAGAAGTACACCGCCTCGATGGAGCCCAATCGGCGGCGGCTGGCGCAGATCCTGGGTGTCCGCGACGAGCGGGTGAAACCTGGTGCCTTGGAGCTTCTGGGCACCACGAAGCAACCGGCACTGGTCGGCCGCGGTGAGGGTTACCAGGTGTTTGCCGTCCGCTGGCCGGTCTTCGACGACGTGCACGGCGAGGGCCTGCTGCTGGTCCCCTCGCTGGCCGAGCACGCCGGCGACGTGGTGGCGATTCCCGACGCCGATCAGACTCCGGAGCAGATCGCCGGCTTGACGGCGGGGGTGCCGGCCGAGTCGCAGTTTGCCCGGCGGTTGGCCGAGAGCGGCTGCCGCGTGCTGGTGCCGGTGCTGATCAACCGCAAGACCGAACGGCGCCGAGGCGTGCGGCTGACCAGTCGCGAGTTCCTCTATCGGCCGGCATTCGAACTGGGCCGGCACCTGATCGGCTATGAGCTTCAGAAGGTGCTGGCGGGGATCGACTGGCTCAGCGGCAGCAGCGGCGGTAGGCCGCCGTCAAAAGGTGTGATCGGTTGGGGCGAGGGAGGGATGCTGGCCCTGTATGCCGCCGCACTCGATCCCCGCATCGAGGCCGTCTGTGTGAGCGGATATTTCGGACCCCGCGAGGACCTTTGGCGGGAGCCGATCGATCGGAACGTATTCGGCCTGCTCCAGCAGTTCGGCGACGCGGAACTGGCCGCCATGATCGCCCCGCGGACACTGATCGTGGAGGCGGCCAAGGGGCCACACGTGGAGATCCCGCCCGGCACCGGCGGCGCGCCGGGCCGGCTGCTCACGCCCAAGTTGCAAGACGTGCGGCGTGAGGTGGCGCGGGCCAAGAGGTTGGCGGGCGGGCTGGATCCGCCGCCGCGAATCGAGCTGGTCGAAAGCCCAGAGGGCGGCGGTCCGTTCGGCTCGGCGCCGGCGCTGCGGGCGCTGCTGAAGTCGCTTGCACCGTGGGCGGAGCTGGCCGATTCAACGGCGGCCCCGAAACACCTGCGGGACAACTTCGACCCCGGCCCCCGCCACGCCCGGCAGATGCACGAACTGGACCGCCACAACCAGTGGCTGCTGCGCGAGAGCCAGTACGTCCGCAAGGAGTTCTTCGGGAAGCTCGACACCAGCTCGCTGGAGAAGTTTAGTGAGACGATCGAGTGGTACCGGGAGTATTTCTACGACGAGGTGATCGGGCGGTTCGATCACCAACTGCTGCCGCCGAAGGTGCGCTCGCGGAAGGCATACCACCAGCCGAAGTGGACGGGCTACGAGGTGGTGATGGACGTCTTCCCGGGTGTGATCGCCTACGGGATTCTGCTTATGCCCAACGACATCAAACCGGGCCAGCGGCGGCCGGTGGTGGTTTGCCAGCACGGGCTGGAAGGCCGGCCCCGGCACGTGGTGACCGGCGACCATGGGGCGTATCACGACTTCGCCGCCAGGCTGGCCGAGCGGGGGTTTATTACCTTCGCGCCGCAGAATCTTTACATCTTCGGCGATCGCTTCCGGACCTTGCAGCGCAAGGCCAATCCGCTGGGAAAGACGCTGTTCTCGATCATCGTGCCGCAACACCGGCAGATCGTGGGCTGGCTGGCTTCGCTGCCGCAGGTAGATCCCGAGCGGATCGCGTTCTACGGTCTCTCGTACGGCGGCAAGACGGCCATGCGGGTGCCGCCGCTGGTGGGGGGTTATTGCCTGTCGATCTGCTCGGCCGACTTCAACGAGTGGGTCTGGAAGAACGCGTCGACGCGCGCCCCATACAGTTACGTCTGGACCGGCGAGTACGAGATCTTCGAGTTCAACTTGGGCAGCACGTTCAACTACGCGGAGATGGCGGCCCTGATCGCCCCGCGGCCCTTCATGGTCGAGCGCGGCCACTTCGACGGCGTGGCCCCGGACGAGGCAGTGGGCTACGAGTTCGCCAAGGTCCGCCAGCTCTACCAGGCCCGGTTGGGTA
>SDBV01001664.1_pt1 | contig 33429 bp, 30 predicted proteins | sample 2277081 | NCBI WGS metagenome assembly SDBV01 (sample SAMN10402039, study PRJNA504765) | marine sediment metagenome | isolation source: marine sediment core GS10_PC15, 223 cmbsf | place: Arctic Ocean: Southern Knipovich Ridge | collected 2010 | reverse complement strand
CAAATCAAAATTCAATCATCTTTTAAAGATGGAAAAAGAGATGGTGAGTATCTTCAGTGGTATGAAAATGGTATTTTAGAGAAAAAAATAAATTTTAAAGAAGATAAAAAGGATGGAATATTAGCTCAGTGGTATGAAAATGGACAACCTAATATGGAAGGGTTTTATGTTCTCGATCAGCCTCACAAATCGCATAGGCAGTGGCATGAAAACGGCAATTTACAAGCGATTATTGATTATGAAAATGGAAAAAGAAATGGATCTCACAAAGAATATGATGAAACAAGTTCTTTAATCTTATCAGCTAGATATGTAGATGATCTATTAGAAGGGGATTTTCTCTCTTTCTATTCAAAAGATCACTTAAGAGAAAAACTGTTTTTTAAAAATGGTAAAAAAGAGGGCAGAGCTACTTGGTACTATGAAAATTTACAAGTATCAAAAGAGGCTACTTTTAAAGATGATAAACTAGTGAGCGAGATGAAAAGCTATTTTGAAGATGGCTCTTTGCATTTCGTAAAAATATTTGATAATGGTAATCCAGTAGGTGATCATGTCGAATATTTTCCAAAAGATATCTGCCAAGATTATGAAAGCTGCATTGCTAAACTCTTCAAGTTTGATACAGATGGTAAGATGCATGGACTTCAACAAACTTTTTATCCAGATGGGAGTAAAGAAGCCCTTATCAATTATCTCCATGGAGATTTTCATGAAAATAAAGAGCTTTATGATAAAGATGGGGCTCTTTTAGAAAAAGCTTCTTATGCCAATGGCAATTTAGAAGGTGAATATTTTCAAAAAATGCCAGGTGGCCAAGAGCAGCTATTTACCTATAAAAATAACAGAAAAACTGGACCATATAAAATGTATTTTGCACCGAATAAAGAGGGTAAAAAAATACTTGCGACTGATGGGACCTATATTAATGATAAACTCGATGGTCTAGTCAATGAATACCATGAAAATGGCAATAGGGCTGTTTGCTATAACTATGTTGATGGCCATTTAAATGGCACTAGTTTTGTGTATTCTCCTAAAGGAGATCTTTTTATAAAAACGGAATATAAAAATGATGTAAAAAATGGTCCATCTATTTGGCTTTTCCCAAATGGCAATATTTATAAAATAGTTACTTTTGTTGCGGGCCTTAAGCAAGGCGAAGAAAAGGTGTTTCATAAAAATGATCAAATAGCTGCTATGAATTATTATAAAGACGATCGATTAGAGGGTAAATGTGAGCATTTTAATGAAAAAGGCAAAATTGTTTTCTTAGGCGAGTATAAAGAGGGTAAAAGACATGGGAAAATTAATAAATATTATGATGATGGCAGTATTTGTTTAGAGCAAAACTATAAAAATGATAAACTACAAGGCCAAAAGAAGAAATATGAGAAAGATGGAAATGTAACAATTTCTAATTATGATAATGGGGTGTGTGTCGATTAATTAAGAGGCTCAAGTGAAAAAATTAATTCTTTTATTTTTAATCTTATCGGGATCAATTTTTGCTGAACATTTATGTTTTTTACCCAAAGATATTGATAAAGATTCTTTTAGGTTATTCTGTGGCAGCTCAAATCCAGAGTTAGCAGTTGAGGTTGCTAATATTCTAGGGGTAAATATCAATAAAGTTGATGTAGGAAGATATAATGATGGAGAGATAAAAATTCGAATAGATGAAAACATCAAAGGCAAAGATGTTTATATCTTGCAATCTATCTGTTCTTCTAAAAAAGCTAGCGTAAATGATCATTTGATGGAACTTTTTTTGCTTGTTAGAGCTTGTAAAAGGTCTTCTGCTAAATCTATCAATGCTGTGATTCCATATTTTGGTTATGCTCGCCAAGATAAAAAAACAGAAGATAGAGTGCCTATTGCAGCATCTGATATCGCTATGCTATTAGAGTGTGCAGGGGTAGACCATATAATAGCTATAGATTTACATAGCCCTCAGATACAAGGGTTTTTTCATGAAATATCAATTGATAACCTTATGCCAAGCACCCTTTTCATTCCTTATTTTGAAAGAAAAAATATAAAAAAATTGGTGGTAGTAGCTCCCCATGCTGGAGCCCTTAGTCGTTCTAAGAGTTTTATCGATGGATTTGCTAAATATGGAATTGAGACAACTTTATCAATGATAGTCTCTCATCGTGAAAAGAATGGAGTAATAGATAGTTTATATCTAATCGGAGAAGTTAAAGATTCTGATGTATTAATTGTTGATGATATGTGTGATACAGGAGAATCTTTAGTCAAAACTTCTCAAAAGCTAAAAGAGAAAGGGGCCAATAAAATTTATGCCTGTTTAACCCATCCGGTTTTTTCAAAAAATGCTATACAAAGATTACAAAAGGGTTCATTTGATAAACTATTTGTGACGGATACCATTCCCTTAAAGATGGATGTTCCAGATAATATTTTGCAAATTTCAATAGCGCCACTCGTTGCAGAGGCTATTAACTGTTCTATAAAGGGCGATACTCTTTCAAATTTATTTCAACCTTAAGATATAAATATGAAAAGATTATATAGGTCTAGAACTAATAAAAAAGTAGCCGGGATCTGTGGGGGACTCGGCGATTATTTTCAAATTGATCCGGTTTTTGTAAGACTACTTGTGATAGTAATAGCTATTTTTACGGGCATTTTTTTGATGGTGATAGCCTATATAATAGCCGCTATAGTTATTCCTCAAGAACCAAAAAGTAGAGAGAAAAAAAAATATAAAAGATTATATAGATCCAGAAAAAATAGAGTTATCGCTGGCGTCTTAGGCGGGTTTGCCGAGTTTTTAAAAATAGATTCTACTGTAGTTAGGATTGTTTATGTCTTAATAATGGTTTTAACGGCTTTTTTCCCAATGATCATTGCCTATATATTTGCTTGGATCATTATTCCTGAAAAACCAACTACTCATGATATTGAAATTGAAGTAAAAAAGAATTAATTATCAATTTTTTTTTTACTTGAAGATCCAATGCTTGAATTTCTTTTGAAATTTCTTTGGATGGAAGATCTTTGTATCTAATAAACTTTTTGCAGTTAAGAGGTAATGTTCCCTGTTCTTTTGAAAATGTGATAGGTTCTAGATCTATGGCCTCAATAAATTGCTGACTCTCTACAACCATTTTAACCTCCTAAAGTTTAATAACTCAAATTAACAGAAAAATGAATTTGGCTTTTCCCTCCTCCGTATAGTTCATCTTGGATGCCTTTAAAGCCCCAATCTAATCTAGCAATAAAGTAGGGATTGATCTCATATCTGATAGCCGGACCATAACCAATTAAGGATCTGTTTTTTTCTTCAAAAAGAAGCGGCTTAAAAATTGAAGCGAGACCATAATCCAAAAAAGCTAAAAATTGCAGAGAATCATTTATTTTTTTATTTGGAAAAAATTTAAGAGAAGGCGTTCTAATTTCTGTATTGATAATAAGACCCATATCGCCATTTAGTTGTCTTTCAAAATAACCTCTAACTGAGTTATATCCACCGACGCTGAGAGTTTCTGAAGGGAGAAGATTTTCATTAGCGACTTGTCCTCTTATCATTAAAGAGAATAAAAAATCTTTTGGAAGGGTGAAGAGATTTGAAAAGGAACCTTTAGCGTAGAAATACCTGTTTTTTGCGAATCTTCTATATTCATTATATTTTTCATTTTCTTCGTCTTGAAGCATAGGGCCGAAGGAAGAAAACATTTCTAAGACAAATTTTGTTTTATATATTTTGTTATCAAATCTCAATGAATAAGAGAACATAAATTGAGTTAAGTTTATGGTAGGAGGAGCAAAGCTTAGATCGCTTGCATAAGGCAGATTGGTATCAGCTCTTTTAAAATCAAATCCAAAAATCAAATCGTGAGTAATAGAGGCTATTATTGGAAGACAAATATCATAACGAAGAGATGCTTGCGAATTGAAACGTTCATTTTTTATAATGGAAGGAGAAAAATTATCAACTTCAAACTTTGAAAAATCTCCAAAAACGCTGAGCATATTTTGCCAAGGCAGATAAAAAGTCCAATGAGCTGTATGAGCTCTTATTTTTTCTGGGTCAAAAGAGGTTAAATATTGATAGGACAAAACGCTATCTAATAAAAAAGCATTATTCCAATTAAAACCTGTATAGGCCCTATTCCTGTCTATTAACTCAAGGCCAGTGTCATCTGAGCCAATGCTTACTCTAAAAGGGAACTCATCATAGGCTAGAAGCTCTATATCATAGGTATTGGGTGCGTGCTTTTCTAAGATTATGTTTACATTTCTAAAAGGATTTTGATTGATAAAATTTAAATGCTCTTGAAGTTTTTTTTGGTTTATATAATCGCCAGATTTAATTTTTAATCGATTTTTTAAAAGTTCAGTTTTTGTGTATTTATTATTTGCGACAAATATTTCTGAGAGTTTGTGTTTCGTCGGATCTTGGTTAAAATCCTCATGTACATTTTTTTTCTCTATAGTTGTATTTCCAGAGAAGAGTGAATTTTGTTCTCTAAAAGGATTGAAATAAAATAATTTTCGAGGAGTTGGCGTTTGATTTATAATGTTTTTATCAAAAAAAAAGGGATTTGTCAGGCTAAATGATTTTTTAGATAGCTCAATATAAGGCTCTTTAAAAGAGTTTAAATTAAATGATGTTACATAAAACTCTAAAGGAAGATTTGTCTCTATATCATTTTTTTTTGGAATATTGATTTTTTTGATTCTAGGTTTTCTTTCTCCAATTTTGGAATTATCTGAGAGGGTTTTTTTATTAGATAAAATATCTAAATGCTCAACTTGAGAGGTTTTGTCTAAAAGATCACTCGCCTGTTTCTTTTTGTGGCTAATAAGTCCTATGCTAAAAAAATAAATAACTATAAGTACTATTAGTACTATAGCTAAGTAAATATATTTTCTTTTCATAAAATCACCGTAGGGTGTTAAAAAACACCCAATTTTTCAATATGAAGCTTTAAAAGCCAAGAACTTTTTTATTTTAATATATAAAAAAAAAAATAGTTTTTTTAAACTATTTTAAAAAATACTCTAAAAGATAACAAGATCCGTATTTGCGTTTGTTTTTAAAAAAAAAGCCCTCAATTGAAGGATCCCTTTTAGAATACGTCGGTTCTTCTAAAAAGATGCATGAGTTTTTATCTATGAGATTTTGAGTTATTAAATATGTAAGCGTGTTATTGATGTAGAGGGGATTTTTTTCATAAATTATAAATGGGGGGTCAATAGTCACGATATCAAAGATACCTGGCAATCTTTTTAAAGCTAGATTTACATCTAAAGGTATAACTTTTGCAAAAGCTTCAAGATTTAAATTTTTTATATTTTTTTTAATAAAGCGAACAGATACCGGGCTTTTGTCGACAAAAGTTGCAAATTTAGCACCTCTGGATATAGCTTCTAAGCCGATAGCACCGCTTCCTGAGAAAAGATCCAAAAAATTAGCATCTTCAATTTGCGAAGATACTATATTAAAAATAGCATCTCTAACAGTTGAGGTGGCGGGTCTAATATCTTTGGGAGTAAGTATTTTTTGTCCTTTGAGACTGCCTGATAGTATTCTTAACATTATCTAAAAGTAGGTTCGATTTCAAAAGGTTCTAAATGAGATTTGGCCTCTTTTAGATGATATTGATTATTGTCGGCTACGAACTTTTCATAGCAGATGGATGCTTTTTTGACAGCCAACTCTTTTTGTAGGACTTTTCCTCCTTGTTTGGCTTCATCAAAGTTGATGTGTTTTTTGAAATTGAAAAAATGATCCTTGCATTTTCCTTGCACAAATATTGTGAAATCTTCGATTTTGTTGATTGTTCCTAAAATGACATAAGGTTCATTTAGATATAAATTTGGAGATTGACCGGCAGGGGGATATAATTTAATGTTCGTAGATTTATCTAAACAAATCGCATTAGAAGTAATATCTTTGGCAATTGGATAACTAATTGATTTAAGTAATTTTTGCAATTTTCTCTTAATCCCTCTATTAGTAGGAGATGCGATCATTTTTCCTTTGTTTAAGAAGCTAAAGAGCTCTAAAATAGATAAATTTTTATCATTATTAAGACCGATGGAATACAAAGATAGATTGCCTGAGTTTAATCTCGTCCATTCATTAAAAATTTTATAATTCTTGAATTTATGCAAACCATCGCCATTCGAAAGAAGAATTGCAATGTTAATTTCATCATCTTTTACATTATTATTTAAAATTTTGAAAAGAGGTATTGAAAAATTTGTTGATGAAAAAAAGCTACCAATATTTTGATCTCTTAAAAAACTTTTAGCTTTAGATATTGAGTAAAAATCTTTAGTGGATAAATTTTTACGAGCCAAAACATCTAGTTTTGTATCAAAAGCTAAGATATTAAAACTATCTCCCTTATCTATAGATGGCAAAGAGGATGTAATAGCATGTCTAGTAGCGGTTAATCTGTCTTTTTGAATAGAATTTGATCTATCGACTAAAAAGAATATATTTTGTTTTAGACGATTTAATTTAATTGAATATTTCGGGATTATGGTTATGGCAAAAATAAAGCCCGAAGCATCTTTTTGAGGGGCAAAAGTAACTTCTGTATCAAAAAAATCTTTATAAGATAAGGTGGTTAGATCGCTAAGCTCTGGAATATCAATTAAAGAAAAAGGTTTTGAGAATAATTTGATTTTTTGGTGGCTAAATTTATTTATTACATTTTCAGATATTTCATTTTCTAAAAAACTATTAAAGGCAAAACTATTTAAATAGTCATTAGAAAGAATTTGATTAGTAGAGGTGGTTATTGACTTTTCAATCTTCTCGACTTGAGGTTCTACAAGAGAAATGTTTTCAGTAGCATCGAGAAGTTTTGCTAAATTTTTCATCTGCAAAGAAGGCAGAGAAATATCATTTTTTTCGGTCTCTAAGGCACAAATCTCTTTGGCTTTGTCGATGAGCATAAAGGTTTCTTTTATCTCTGGTGTATAAAAATTAAAAGTAGCTTTGGTTGCAATCTCTTTTAGGACAAAATGATTCTTTATTGCCTTTTTGTTTTCTTGCAAAGGTATTAAGGCTTTAGAAGACGTGGCTATCTTAGCCAAGGCGTTGGCTTTTTTTTGATGCATGACAATTTTTATTATTTCTTTAGGACTTTTTCTAATATTTGCCTGGGGTTCAGTTTTATCGGCAAAAATGATGTTTTTTGTCGCTAAATATGATCGAATTTCCAAATGATTAATAGAAACAATAGCTATCACATGGATAGCTATTGAAATAATAATAGAAAATTTAAAAAAACGACTATTGTTGTGTTTCTTCAAAAGCAAATTCCTCAATTAACTTCTCGTTTTTTGAAATTCGATTTTCCAAATATCGAGTGCAAATCAAATTTTCATTTTTTAATTTTTTTAGTATCTGTTTTGCTTGAGATATCTTTTCTCTATCTTTTTCCAAATAACCCAAAGAGATATTTTTTTCAACCTCTACCACACTCATGTAAGAGTTAAAAAGTTTGTCTTGGTCTTTAAGCTCGCCTTTCATGGTTTGGTAATCCTGCGATATAATATCTTCTTCTGAGTTAAAATTTTCTTTTAGTCTTCCTAGTAAGAACAACCTCTTTTCCCAGTTACACTTATTTTCCATATAACAAACAACATCTACATAATCAAGTGCTGCTTCTAAATGGGTTGGCTCATTCTCGAATATTTTTTGAAAACTAATTGTTTTTAAATTACTTATGATTTTTTCAAATTCTTTATTTGATATAACTAAATTATCTTTATCAATCGTTGATAACTCAAGCCTTGATAAGTGTAGTAAGGATGAGAATTTAAATCTAGAGTCTTTTTGGAAGGTAGGGATAAACTCTTCATATAGAGAAATTGCTTTTTTGCCCCCATTTTCTTTTTCATATATTTTTGCAAGCTCGTAAATAACCTCTTCTTTATTATAATAATTTTTTTCAGGGTTAAAACGATAATTTTGAACTAATTTTTCTAATTGTTCTCTGGCTTGTATCAATTGGGTCTGTTGACTGTATAAAAAAGCCAATTTTAAAACATTTTCATCTGTGACATTAACTTTATCAGTTAAAAGATCATTGAAAAGGTTTATTGCATTTTTACAAAAAGTTGTCATTTGATAACTGTTTTTAAGCTCGTGTTTATAGCTCTCAAGAAGATAATCTTTCACTTTCTGGGTGAAAAAAGTAGCCAGCCATAAAATGTTATTTTGACTAATTTCTTTAGGGGTTATTTCATAGGCGCGATAGAGGAAGTTAGAAGCTTTTATAAGATTTTGCTCTGCTTGCGATTCATCTTCTTTAGCAAGCGATAAATAACTATTGAAAAGATTTATGTAAGTGCTGAATTTATGAGTAGAGTTTTTATTGAGCTCTAATGAAAGTTTTGCGAACTTGATAAATTCATGTAAATTGTTATCTAAATTTTTATGACAAAATCCAATGAGTAGATTTGTTTCTGAGAGATCTTCATTTGTAAGAGAGGATTTATCTTTAACGAGAGTAGTTAAAATGTTTAAGCTTAAATCAAAACTTTCTAAATCAAAATGAGTTTTTGCAAGTAAATATTTAAACTCAGTAAGCTCTTCTTTTGAAAACAGATCTTCTCTTTTAAGAAGGTTTTCAATTTCAGTGATAAGATTATTTCTAACAACTATCAAATCTGATTCGTTTTTTAGATCTCTTATGCATGAGTTCACAATAAAGCTTAAAGATGAAGCAATAAGAGGGGAGGCAGGGTGATTTTCAATAAATTCATTGAATTTAGTTCGGCTTTTTGTGGTATTGTCCATCAAAAATAATAGATGGGCATATTCAAATAAAAATTTATCATCTTTAATAGAATCTTCAAACTGCTCTTCTATATTTTCAAAATCTTTGAGTGAAATTTCATAATTTTTATTATTTTTGTTTAAAAGGCCTTTAGCAAACATACTTTCAAATAACTGATCATCATTTGGAAATTCTTTAGTAAAAGTATCAAATGAGCTATTGAAAACTTTTAAATCATTTAGATGAAAAGAGCTTTGCATCAAGATTATTAAAGATAGTTTTAGTTGATCTTTTGTTAAATCTTTAATTTGTAGGACATCTGTTAAAGAAGTAAGGACATTTTCATAATCTTTTAAATGAAAATGAGCTCTTGCGATGAAAAAATTGGCCAGAGGCTTTCTATCCTTTGCTATTAATGTTAAAAGCTTGTCTTTTTGCTCTACAATATCTAAGAAGCGTTTCATCTCAAATAATAAAAGCAGCTTATTATAGGCTGCATCTGGCGATTTTGTAGAGAGATTATCAGTTATTCTATTGAATGTATTTAAAGCTTCATCTTTATTAAAGTGGGCTTGTAAAAGAGCGGCTTGAAAAAGATGGTCGTCTTTTTTTGAAGGATCAAGCATAGCTAGATCTAAATAATATTTACTGGCTTGATCATAATCATTTAAATTTTTATGAATTTGAGATAGATACTCTTTGGCTTGGTTTTCATATTTTGATTCTAATAAATTCTCAAATTGCTCTTTTGCTTTTTCTGTTAATTGGAGGATTTCATCATCTTCAGAACTACTTAAAGATTTATTATATAAAGATATCGCTTTGAGATAGGCGATTTTTTGCTTGAGCTCACCATCTACTTTTTCAAAATAATTATCACATTCATCTATTAATCTGGAATACCATTTTAGGTTGTGCATGCAAGCGAGTAAATTGATTGCTATTTTATCTTTGACATCTTCTTTTTTTATATTATCGTAGGCTGAGATTGCTTTAGAATAATTCTTTTCATTCATAAAAATATTACCTAAAAGAGCATGTAAAGAGTCTACGAGGGCGCTTTTAGGGTTATCATTGATATAGTTTTCAATTTGATATTTGGCGATTCCCATCTCTCCATCTTGCCAAAACTCAGCGATTCTTCTAAGAAACAGGGCTTCTTCTTGATTAGTTGGATTAAGAAGCGAGCCCTCTTCTGGATACGCGTCAAAGAGAAAAAAAATAAACAAGAACAAATAAATTATTTTTTTTTTGAAAATTTTCATCATAGCCTCTTTTCATTTTTTTGAATTAATTATAGTTCTTAGATAAAAATAATAAAAGATAATGTATTTTTTTAAAAATTTTTTATACAGGCTCGGAGAAAATTTCTTGAGTTTTGTATGCTCCGTAGTAGGTAAGAAGCTTAGAAGCATCTTTAAAAGAGCGCATTAAAAGCTCTTCATAAATCCTAAGACCCTTTGAATTTCTTTTAGTCTCAAAATATAGTGCCCCTAACTTGAACAGGACATTGTTATCATTTGGGCAGAGTTTGTAGATGATTTCATACTCTTTGATCTGTTCTTTTTTCAAATTGAGTTTATTATAACTCATGGCGAGTTGTAGATGAATCCACGGATCATTTGGAGCGTAATCATTTAATATTTTAAACTCTTCTAAATTACTTGTGATACAAGCTTCATATTTTTGATTTAAATGACTTTGAGCTATATTGGAAAAAAAGACGTTGGTTTTGGCATTTAGATAAAGTGATGATAAGTTGGTATAAATATTTGCTAAAGAGGCATGCACTTCGAGATCTGTTGGAGTTAATTTAAGCTGTTCTAGGTGCTCATCTATCGCAGCTGTTAAAAGAAGCTCTTTGAATTTGAAGATGTCTTGTTTTAAAAAAAATGAGGATATTTTTTTAGTGAAGAGAAGTATTTTTGGAATAATATTTTCTAGTTTTGATAAATTTTCACTAAGTTTTAGAGATGCTAGTGCGATAGTTAAATGATGTTCAGCCGATCCAATCGGAATAGATAGAGCTCTTTTACAGACTTTAATAAAACGATCTTTCAGGGCTACTATTTGCTCATTTTTTTTAGATTGAAAATAAAAAAGCAGAACAAAATAAGTAAAAGCTGTTAAAAAAATCCCCGCTAGGAGCAAAGCGAGCAGAGTGGATGAGTCAAAAATAGGAAATAAGATAATAAATGAGATTATTTCAACAAAGAAAAGAGAGAAAAAACTGATATTAAAAATAAAAAAAGATTTTATAATTTTTTTTAATTGATCTGTCGTATCTTTATAATTTTTATGAGCTTTTTTTTGAAAAAACACTTGATTGAATCTGTAAACTTGTTCGCCTTTAGAGGTTATTCTCATAAAAATTTTCCATTTTAATAATAATTAAAAGGTGTTGAGAATAATTTTGCAAAGATAAAATTATTCTTCAAAAGAAAAAAACTAAGCTATTTTCCAGTATCAATCATATAATTGATAACTCTTTGAGAAACACCCGCTTCTTGTAATCTATTGATCTGAGCTTGACTTAGATTATAAGTGGTTCTGGTATCTTGAATATAACGAATAATCGTATCGTCACTTACTCCGCCTTGCGATAGTTTGATAAGGTCATTAATAGTTAAAGGCTCTTTTCTATCCATTCTTTCCACTGTTCTAGGCGATGTTCTTTCCATAATTTTTCTATCTTGTTCATCTAAGGCCGCGCCAACGAGAGCGCCTGTTGCAGCGCCTGCAGCGCCTCCGATAATAGCGCCTTTTGGTCCAGCAATAATAGCGCCAGTGCCAGCGCCAATAACTGAGCCCGCTATTGCGCCAGTGCCAGTTTTGCTTTGACAGCTTACAATAATAGAGCCGAGTAAAATAAAGAGAGTCAAAATTCTTTTCATAGCCTCTATCCTCCAAACTTAAATAATAGCAAAGTTTTTTTTGGGTGTAATCATTGAATAATACTAATAGATTAAAAAGTCTAGTTTAAAATTTTGTAGACTCTTTATAACGATACCCGATGCCTCTGACAGTTTCTATAAGATTATAAGAGCCTAATTTTTTTCGAAGAGCTGCCACATGAACATCAATATTTCTATCAACAATAAATGCATCATCATTGTTAACATCATCGATTAATTGCGACCTGCTTAAAACCTGACCTCTATTCGTTAAAAGTCTTTTTAAGATTCCAAATTCAGATAGAGTTAAACGAATTTCTTTTGCACCTTTTCTTAAGATATATCTATCAGTTTCTAAGGTAAAATCTGAAAAATTAATATTTTTAGAAGATTTGGTATTTTCTATTTTTCTTCTTAAAATAGCTTTTACTTTAGAGAGTAAAATTTTTACAGAAAATGGTTTAGTAATATAGTCATCAGCGCCGAGCTCAAGGCCCAAAATAATATCTAACTCTTCGTTTTTTTCTGATAAAATAATTACATTAATTTTTTTAAGATGTGCATGATTTTTTATTTTTCTGACTATATCAAAACCATTTTGTCCAGGTAGCATGATATCTAAAATAACTAAATCTGGCTTCTCTCTCTCGATTGTTCTAAAACCATTTATTCCATCGACTTCTACATGAAGTTGATAACCCATATTTTCAGCTTGCAACTTAATTAATGCGGCTATTTCTTCTTCATCTTCTATCAAAAGAATGCGTTTTCTTTGACTCATGTTACCTCTTTAGATTTTAGGGATGTGCATATAATTAGGATAATTTTATGGAGTTTAAAAAAAAAGAAAAATTTTGAAAATGATGTTTTTTTTAATTTTTGTATGAAGGGTAGAAAAAAAAGAATTTACAAGATTTTAAGCAACTTTTCTAGCTGTTTTTTTAATTTTTTTAACAGTTGGATTTTTAGTATCTTTAGATATTGGATACGCGTTTAATTTTTTGTTAATATCCAAAACTTTTTTAAGCATTGTTGGAGGAACGTTTCTAAAGCCTGGATTAAGATTTACACCCATATTAAGCAAGAAGGTAGAAGCTAATAAAACATCATATAAACCTAAACTCATCAGCGGTTGAGCAAGCGGAATTACCATCATAGGAATATTTACAATAAATATTTTAGCAAATTCTGCGATAGTCTTATTTCTAGTATCTTTTTTAATGCTTTTAAAGAGGGCTTTAACTTTTTCATCATCATCAATCGAGGTTTCTAAAGTTTCTAAGGTTTTAATTAAAGTATCTTTGTTAATTAGAGCTCCAAAGTTCCCAATTTTGCGCTCTTGAGCATTTTTAATCTCTTCTTTAAGGATCAGTTTTTTAATCTCCTCTATCTCATTATCTTTTGCTGTATTTAGTTTTCCTTCAATCTCTTTCCATCTAGATTTTTGCTTTTCTTCGAAGTTTTTTATATTTTTCTTAATCCAGGTTTCGCAATCAGACTTTTTCATTGCTTGAGTCTTTTCTTTTACTTTTTTTATCTCATCATCGTCTAAAGATAAGTTGCCTTTTAAAAATTTAATAATTTCTGAAGCATTATTCTCATCTACATTATATACGCTTTTGAGCTGTTTTGCCGAATCTTTAAAATTTAGAGATGCTACTGCGACAGAAAATAAACCAATCCCAAAAGCTAAGAATATTCCAAGAGGAGAATTGATTAATGAAATTGTTGTTAAAATACCAAAACCGATGACAAAAATAGAGCAAGCAATATTTAAGGATGATTTTAAAAGAGCCTCTTTATTGCTAATCGCTTTAGCATTTATAAAAGCTTTTATGGATTCAACCATTTGATAAGCACCCGAAGCTACTAATAGAATACCACCAGGATATTTTAAGCAACCCTCTAAAGTTGTTTTAAAAGGAAATTTCAAAAATGACATAGCCAATAATAGTAGATATGCGCCACCTGCTAAATCGTTTATATTACTTTCTAAATAGGCCTGGCTTTTTTTATAATGGATATCTTTTAAGTATTCATTTGCTACTTCAGATTTTTTTGCAGCAATAGTTAGAGCTCCATATCCAATAATAGATAAAGCTCCAGCCGACAATAAACCAATTGTTGCTCCTAGTGGGATGCCGATAATTCCCAAACTAGGGGCGATTAACCCAATTGCAGGGAGCAGGGCTCCTATACCAATTGTTCCAGCTAATATCCCTATAGTTAGAATCGATAAAAGAGCAATAGATAGTATTTTGTTTGTTTTTGGAGTCGCTTTTAATTGTTTAACGTTGTTGATAGCAACTTTTCCAAAGACTCTATTAGATAAAAATTGATCTTGAATCTTTAGGATTCTATTTGATGTTTCAGGATCTAATTTAATAGATGAGCTAAAAGGTACAATTTTTCTTAAACCAGATGGTTTTAATCTAACCTCGCCTCTAGTGGATTCTAATGTAAAATTTTTGTAGTTTGGAAAGCTTTTTTTAAATTCAGCTTCTAGATCTTTTTTATAAAATTTTATAGCGCTAGGGTTTAGCTGCTTTTCAGAGCTTATTTGGCCATTTGAAATCAAAGCCATATTATCTAAAGCTAAATTTGTTATCTCACTTTTTTTATCCAATGCACATCGAAGGCTAAAATCACTTGTTATGGTTTTTGCCCCTGCCTCAGAAAAGGTAGTCATTTCTAGCTTATTAGACATTTTATTATGCACCTAATTATTATTAATTAATATATTTATTATATATAATAAAATGTTTATAGTCAATGTTATAATAGATGCTATTAACAATTAAAATATTAATTATAGTCGTTTATTAAAATGTATATATAATTAAAATTTTATATTTATAGCATGTGATGATATAACCTAAATATTGTGATTATCTAGGGTATTTCAAGCCTGTAAAGAAATAATTTTAATTATCAAAGAGGAGGGCTAGGGGTTAAAATTAGGCCGAAATTATATGAGATAAGGCGCTTGTAGTAAGCTGTTTATGTCTAATAATTATTTAGGAACCTTTAGCTTCTGACCAATTACTATTAGATCATTTTCTAGATTGTTTAGATGCATTAAAGATTCAACGGTAACGTTGTTTGCTTTAGCTATTTTTTCTAAAGAATCTCTTGGTTTAACTTTATAAATAATAAAATTTGAAGAATCAGATTTTATGGTTTTTACAATATCTTGTAGAGTGGTTTTAATTTTCGCAATTTCATCTATTCTAGAATTTTGATTCATTAAGATTTTTTCAAGTTCATTGATTTTAGCTTTATATTGGGTTAAAGAGGTTGTTGTTTCATTGGCATGATTAGATAGCTCTGATAAAGTTTTGTTTGAAGTATTTGATTTTGTATCAAAGGTTAAAACTCTGTTTTCTAAATGATTGATCTGTTTTGTGAGAGATTCAATTTTATTTTGAAGTTTTTCAAAATGGTTTTGTTTTAGATTTTGAGTTGCATCTTCTTGATGTTTTACTTTCCCATTAGTAATTTGCATTTCTGTTTGAAAGCAATTTAGATCATGTCTTAGATCATCTAAATTTGTTTGTACTTCATGCAGAGTTAATTCCATTTGGTGTTTTTCTTCTTTAGGCGAAGATTTCATGGGAGAACATGCACTAAAAAATAGTACAAGACCAAAAGGTATCAAGAATTTTGTTTTTTTCATGAGTTTATTGCTTTTCAAATATTTTAAAAGCCCCTCTTCTATTTAAATTCCAATCAAGAGCTTTGTTTCCAAGTGCTATTGGTTTTTCTTTTCCATAAGAGACTGTATAAATTCTGTTAAAATCGATACCCTGTTTTATCAATAAAACTCTTACATGATTTGCCCGTTTCGCTCCAAGAGCCATATTATATGCAGCGGAAGCTCTATCATCGCAATGCCCTTCAACATAAAGAGATATTTTAGAATTCTTTTTCAAATAGTTTGCAATTTTTTGAATAGTTACAAGATCTTCTTGTTCTCTAAGCACATGGTCATCTGTTATAAAATGAACATTTTTAAAAAGATTTGATAGATGAGATGGTAATTTAAAGTTTTCATAGCCTAAACCGTTAGCTTCACTATCTTTAGGTTGGGAAAAAGTTTTATCAGTTGTTCTAAAACCATCTTTTAAATCTCGTTCATTTAATGGAATGAAATCTTCATCTGGCCCAGTAAAATCGTCTTCATTTTGTACCCAATAAGAGTTATAATCTTTCCCCCAAAGAGAATCGATGCCTTTTTGAAGATATCTGCCCGCTGTTTTTACGTTTTCCCAAGCTGGTGTAGATCTTTCACAACTTGTTAGGACAAGCATTAAAGTTAATACTAAAATTACTTTTTTCATACTTTTACCCTAGGGTTCAAAGGAAGGAAATCTTTTTCTTCCTTCTCCATTTGTTATTTTTATAGATTTTTTTTGATTTATATTTGTTAAATATAATTCAGCTTCATTTGCATCTTCGGTGTTGTAAATAAGATGCATTGAATTTTTTGACCAAATTGGATTCTCTTTATTTTTTGGACCCATTGTCAATTGCCACTCTTCATCTTTTTCAAAATCATATATCCATATTTGTCTTACATTATCAATTTTAGCACTATAGGCTAATTTTTTTCCATCTTTTGACCAGGAAGGGGTAACATTTTGTCTGTTTTTTTTAGTTATCAGATGAGCTATTGGTCTTTTCCTACTATATAAGTTTTCAGGAATTTTTATCACATAAATTCTAGGAGCGCCATCTTTATCTGAGACAAAAGCCAGCTTTGTTCCATCGGGTGAAAAACTAGGAGAGGCGCAAGTGGATCTTGGAAAAGCAAAGAGTTGGATAGGTTTACCCAAAATTAAAGAATTGTGATCAAAGTGTTGTAAAAATATATCTGGGCTGCCTGCAGCATCGCTGATAAAAGCGAGTTTTGTTCCATCGATTGAGAGCGTTGGAAGAAGTTGATTGCCTCTTAGCTTAACCAATTGAGCATTCTGATTTGGATTGTTAATTGAACTTCGATAGAGTTTTGGCTGTCCATTAATATATGATACATAAATATAATCATTACTAACGCTATTTGGAATAAAAAGGGGATGGACAAAATAGCTATTTTTAACACTTATCTTTTTTGTATTATACCCATCTGAGTCGCACAACCAGATCTCTGATTGCCATTTAGTTTCACTATTTTTAGATCTGATTGAGTATAAGATTTTTGAGCTAGCTATTCCTTTTTTACCAAAGATAATTTCTGATATATTATCACAAAGTGAATGCAGTTTTAACCTATCTTTAGTTAAGTTATTAGTAAGCTCAATATCCGAAAAAGCTTTCAAAAGATTATTGTTAACATTATATACAGATATTTTTAGAGAATTTTTATTTACCTCAGGCTTGATAACAAAGGCAATTTTTTGATTTTTCCAAAATTTTTGATCAAAAGATATTTCTTCATCGAAATGAGATATTTTGAATTCTTTTTGGTGGTTATTTTCACTCAAGTTCATAAAACCATTAGAATTTAAATCAAATTTTAAGACTTGAAATAGTTTTTCTAAGTATGAATCATCAAAATTTGATTGTTCATTAAAAACTTTTGAAAGATAGGCTGGATATAATAGCTGTTTTGTAGAAAGATTTACTTCGATCTCTTCATTGGCAAAAAGAGAGCTTATACAGAATATAAAAATTAAAAGCTTTTTCATTCGTTTTTAAATGTTACAGTAAATTCTTGTGTCTCATCAAACATTTTATTAATACTTTTAAATGATAACTCAATTAAGCTATTTTTTAAATATCTTTGATTTTTCTCACTTTGAGAGTCCAATATTACTATATCACTTATCTCTCCTGTTGGATGAATTTTTAAAGATACTTTAACCGTGCCATATTCTGGTAAATTTAAATTGTTTTGAAGCTCTTTTACCAAAAGCTCTTTATAATTATTTGAATCATTTTTTTGAACTATATCTAAAAGTTTATCGATATCAATTTTTTTTACGTTTTTAGGAATTAATAAATCATTTTTACAATAAGATTTTTCTTCTTTTTTTTCTAAAGTCTTTATTTGTTTTTCTAAGGCGCTGATTAAAGAGGCTTTTTTCTCTATTTTTTGAATATCTTTTTTGATTGGTGGGGGAGAAGATTTTCTTGCAATTGGTTTTAAGATGGGTTTTGGAGGGAGTTTTTTTTGAATTATTGTTTTTTGAGGTTTTTTGGGAACTATAACAGTATTTACTACTAAATTTTTTTTCTTATGAATTTTAGAGCTTTTAAATTGAAAGGCTAAAACTACAATAAATATAATATGAAAAATGATTACTTTATGGATTGTTTTTTTCTTAATCTTAAAAAGATCAGGGATCTTTTCCATAAACTTTAGTCGGGCTGCAGAACAACATCCACCTGCTCAAATCCAATAGCTTCCATAATATTTTTTATGGATTGAAAAGTGCCAAAGAAAGCGTTTTTATCATGATAGAGTTGAGGGATTTGATTTGGATGTGCCCTTTTTGTTTCTTTTAATAAATCGCTAAGTTCATTTATTGTAACCAACCTATTATTTAATAGAATAGAATTATCTTTACTAACTTTTAAAACAATATTTGTTTTTGAGACATTTTTATCATGTTGATAAGGTGAATTGGCTAAATTGATGTGATCAACCTCCAATAGAGGGGCAATCAAAATAAATGAAATTAATACTACAAAGACAACATCTATTAAAGGTGTTAAATTTATTAAGTTCTCATCTTGGCTAGAGTCGATATAAATTTTTCTTTTTCTTCTCATTTTGTATCAACATTTCTATATTGAATTTCTAAAGTAGTTATTAATTTATGGGAAAAATGATACATATCGTCTTTTAAATTTTTTATCCAATTTTTTAAATAATTATGAGCGATAAGAGCAGGAATTGCGACCATCAGACCAACAACGGTTGTTGCCAGCGCCATAGATAGCCCAGATAAGATTGAGGAATTGCTGTTCAATAAAGACTGATTTTGCAGGGTATTAAAAGTTATCAAAATACCCCAAACTGTACCGAGCAAGCCTAAAAACGGTCCAAGCGTTACAACAGTTGGTAAAATAAAAAGATTTTTCTCTAAGAGTTTTGTCTGTTTAGCTATTTGAGCATCAATGTGAGAATCTATTAGATCTAAATCGGCTCCAGACATATATACATTTTCTTTTTCAGTTAGAAAGTAGCGGTTCTTTTTTAATATTTCTAAGGTTTTTTCTTTTAAACCCTTATAGATACTTAAATAAGGGGAAGAGTTCTTAGAGGTGAAATTTAAAGATAAAATATTATCATTTTTAGCATCGATTTCTCTATCGAAATTAGCGTTCAATATTTTTAATTTTTTAGCCATGTACATTTTATGTAAAAGAATTACCCATGAAGTTATAGATAATATAAAGAGCGCCCAAAATATCAATTTCCCAAAAAAATCAGCTTGAAAATAGGCATTTAAAATAGGTGAGGTTGCAAGCATATCACTGTCCTGTTTTTTATTATTATTACATATTTTTTGATTTGAAAAAAAGCATTGTAGCAAAAAAAGCGGATTAATTTCTTTGAAAAAAATCAAATATTTAACCGAGATTTTTATTTTTTGATTTTAAATGGTTGATTTCTTAATAATTGAAATAAATTTTTTTAGGAGACTCTATAATGAAAAGCAAAAAAATATACCTGCCTCTTTTATTTATCTTATCTATTTCGTTAATTGGATATTTTGCTTTTATAAGGCCACATAGGACAAGAGTTGTTGAAACTTTTTTAAAATCTTTTCCTAAACAAGAATTTTTATCTAAATTAAGACAGAACCATCCAAGGTGGATGAATGAGCAGATAAATCTCGATTTAAAGGATTTTTCACAAAATAGCATTAAACCAGATGCCATAGACACAACCTATCAGCAAATAGTTACTTCTATCCCTTCTCAAAAAAACTCTTTCATTCGTTATCGTATAATAAATAATAAGGTGTATAGATATTATCCAAAAGATGTTGAAATTACTAAAAGAGAACCCTCATTTGAAAAGGCAATAAAAACTTTAACGAAACTTGTGAAACTTGATGATTCTGATTTTATTTATTCAGATATGGATGGTACGCCTGAGTTTTATACTCCAAATGATTTTTATTTTGTTAAAGATGGCAAAAATCAAGCACCACTTTTTAGTCGAGCAAAAAACCTAGACGCTCCTTTTGTAGTTCTCATTCCGGATTATTATTCAGTTAGTACCTCTTGGGAAAATGATTGTATTAGTATGTTAAAGGAAATGAAAAATTATCCTTGGGAAAATAAATCAGCCCAAGCATTTTGGCGCGGAGGGTCCCATGATAAAGGTTATAATGTCAAAAGTTTCAAAAAAAGACCTAGAATAGCTATTTCGCTTTTATCTAAAAAATACCCAAACCTGATAGAAGCGGGTATAAATAAGACAGAACACATGCAATTTTTAGAGGTTATTGAAAAAGAAGGTCTAATCAAACCGTTTGCTACGGTAACCAATCATTTAAAATATAAATATCTACCTGTCTTAGATGGATATATGTGCACATATCCAGGCTATCAATGGAGACTTTTATCAAACTCTGTCTGCTTTAAGCAAAAATCAAAAGAAGTTCAATGGTTTTATTCGGCTCTGCAGCCTTATGAACATTATATCCCGGTTGAAAATGACATGTCAGATTTAGTTGAAAAATTAAATTGGGCAAAAAGCTCAGATGAGATTTGTAAACAAATCTCAAAAAATGCAACTGATTTTGTTTTAAAAAATTTGATGCTTGAAGATGTCTATCTTTATCTTCATAAAGCTCTTTTAGCATATTCTGAGTGCTTAGATCTTGATAAGGAAGAACTCTTAAAAAACACTCAAAACGATCCTAATTGGGTCTGTATTCAAAGCAGAACTATTGCAAATAAAAAACTTTTAAAAATGAAAGAGATAAGTCAATCACCCCTCCCTAAAGGAAGGGGCTTGAACCGTGAGGATTAAGGGCAACTGGTTGACCAGAAGACAAACTCAAGGAGTTTTATTAATGTTTGTAACCGTTAAGACAGAGAAAAGACAACAGACCAACGAGTGCCACCTCAGCTTGTTGCTCTCTGCTGTGCAATTAAACAAAGTCCAAAGACTTAGTGTTGCCCAGGAAAAAACCTGTTTTAACTCTTCGAGAGGAGGACTTGACGATCTATTGGTTGCTCCAACCGGCTGGATCGTTGAGCATAACCGGTTTGTTTGTACCGGGAAGGCTTTATGTTAGCCTTTGTTTTAAACAAATTAAAAAAACCTTTGATGCCTTGCTCTTCGGCTAAGGCTAAAAGGTTACTAAAAAAAGGTTTGGCCAAAGTCATATCAAAAAAACCATTTACAATAAAGTTGCTTTTTGGCTCTAGCGGACATAAACAAGAAGTTATTAGTGGAATGGATACGGGTTCAAAAACCATTGGCATAGCAGCTATTGCCAATGGAAAAATTTTGTATCAAGCTCAAACAAAACTAAGAGGCGAAGAAATTAAAAAAAAGATGGATCAAAGAAGGATGTACAGAAGGAGTAGGAGGAGCAGAAAACTTCGTTATCGAAAACCTAGATTTTTAAATAGAAGAGCAAGTACAGCTATTAATAGGCTCGCTCCTAGTGTTAAACATAAACTACTCTCTCATCTAAGAGAAAAAAAGTTTATCGAATCGATTCTTCCTGTAAGTATGTGGATTGTAGAAACTGCAAGTTTTGACATCCACAAAATCACAAATCCGAAAGGGGTTTCAAAAGCTTTAGGTAAAGGCCGGACTTATCAAAAGGGCAGGATGTTAGATTTTTATAATGTAAAACAATACGTTCTCAATCGAGATAAGTATCAATGCCAAGTGTGTAAAAAGAAAAATAATCTTAAATTGCATGTTCATCACATTCAATTTAGATCAAACGGCGGCTCTAATTCACCTGACAACTTAGTAATTCTTTGTGAAACTTGTCATGACAAACTCCATAAGCTAAAAAAAGAAGAAGCTGAAAAATCTTCAAAAAAATTACAAAAAAGCGCACAAAAACAGACTAAACATGCAACAGAGTCTTCAATTCTCAGATCACAACTTTGTAAACATTTTAAAAAGCTTGAAAGTTCTCAAGTATTTGAAGAAACTTTTGGCTATATTACAAAATTTAACAGAGAGAGAGCTCTTCTTCCCAAATCGCATTATATAGATGCAATCTGTATCGCTAGCCGGGGGAAGATACCTGAGATGCATATTCAAAATAACACCTCAGATCTTTTTCTTAGAAGATGTGTTTCAAAAGGCGATTATAAACAAAGAAGAGGAATTTGTTCGGAACTGAAAATACCAACCGGAAAACTTTTTGGATTAAAAAAATTTGATCTTGTTAAGACTTCCAAGGGAGTTGGATTTGTTAAAGGGAAAAGAAGCTCCGGTTTCTTTGCCATTTCAGATATCAATGGAACTCTCATCTCTGATAGTGTAAACATTAAGAAAAACATAGGCCGGATACAAGCTAGGAAGGCCGTTTTAACTTGGAGGTCGCAATTCCTCCCTGACCTAAAGGACAGGGTTTCCTTGCGAGAAAAAAGATGAAAAATAAGAAATATTTATTCATCTTATTTTTTTTAGGATTTTTCGCAGTTTTTTTTCTTGTTAAACAAGTTGATAATCAAAGAAAAAAAGCCACTAATTTAAAATTTTTATCGAAAAAAAAATTTCTATCGAAATTAGATAATATCCCTATTTGGATGCAAAGACAAATAGATAATGATTTTCAAAATGTTTCAAAAATATCTGACAAAGCTTTAAACGAGACGACAAAAACTATAAAAAATAATCAATCAATCAGAAAAAATGCTTTTTATAGATATAGATTGGTAAATAATAAACTCTACAGGCTCTTTTTTGAAGAAGATACTGAAGTTTTCAATGATTTAGATTTTGAAAGAGCAATCAGAACTCTAACAAAAATGATCAAATTGCCTGATCTAGATTTAATCTATACTGATTTAGATGGTTTGCCCTCAGATTTGATCGATGAAAGAGTTTATATGTCAATAGCTCCAAGTGATAGAGCGCTGATTCTTTGCCATGCTAAATTAATAAATAGTAAAAATTTAGTTTTGATACCTGATCATAATTCTTTATCGCGCTCTTGGAAGGAACTTTTTGATAATGTTTTAAATGAAAAAGAGCTTTGGACAGAAAAAAAAGAGAAAAGTTTTTGGCGAGGCGGATCTAATGATCAAAAGTACTCTTTGGATAATTATAAAATGAAACCCAGGTATATAATTTCTAGATTGTCGAATAAACATTTAGATTTGATTGATGCAGGTATTACAAAATCTTGGGTTTTTCAATTAGAAGATGTTTTAAAGCAAAAAAATGTTATAAAAAACTTTGCCTCTACAAATGAGCATTTAAAATATAAATATTTACCTGTTTTAGATGGGCATATGTGTTCTTATCCTGGCTTTCAATGGCGGCTTTTATCGCATTCTATCTGCTTCAAACAAAAATCAGATCAAATTCAATGGTTTTATCAAGCTCTAAAACCATATGAGCATTATATCCCAATAGAAAATGATCTATCAGATTTAATAGATAAAATTGTGTGGGCTAAAAAAAATGATGATGAATGTAAAAAAATAGCTAAGCATGCGACAGATTTTGCTATGAACAATTTAGCCCTAGAAGATATCTATGTCTATCTTTATGAAGTTTTAAAAACTTACTCAAAGCACCAAGGTTTTAGTAAGTTAGAGCTTTTAAAAGACATTAAAAAAGATAAAAGGTGGATATCCATTCAAAATAGAAAAAAAGCAAATAAAACATTAAAAAAATTAAGAAACATACGTTGATACTTGAACTTTTTTAAAAAGGGAAATTAAATGAAAAAGAGTCATCTTATATTTTTTTCGATAGCAATAAGCTTTGTAATCTTTTCTGTTTTCTACACCTCTAACCCAAATAGATCTCGAGAAACTTATGTAAAAATCATTTCTAAAAAACAATTTTATTCAAAACTAAAAAAAGCACCTTCATGGATGGATGAACAGATAAAAGCTGATGTCGCCTTTATTAAATCAAAAAAAGTCACCCAAGAGGCACTAGCTGAAACTTTTGAGACTATGAAACGTAATTTTGCTATCTCGAAAAAAGATTTTATTAGATATAGAATTGTAGACAACAAGCTTTATCAATGTTTTTTAGATGATGAAAAAATCTCTAAAAAAGAAGAGGCTTTTGAAAAGGCAATAAAGACTATCTTAAAACTAAAAAAACTCCCTGATGTAGATTTTATATATTCTCATATTGATGGTCTGCCATCTAAAGTAAATAAATATAAAACTAGATTTTATTATGAAGATAAAAGAGATTTTTATCTTGTTAAAGATGAGACAAAACAAGCGCCTATTTTTACTCGAGCAAAAAGCAAAGATGTAAAAGAAGGCATTTTAATTCCGGATTATGTAGCGCTATCAGAGCTTTGGCCTAAACTTCAAAAAAAGATAATAGCCGTAAGCTCAGATGTTTCTTGGAATGAAAAGGCAGCACGTCTTCATTGGAGAGGAGCTTCTTCTAAAACAGAAAGGTTTAACCTCTGTGAGCTATCTTTAAAACATCAAAATATTATTGATGCGGGCTTTGTTGATACGATAAATGATAGAAAAATTGAAGAGCTAAAGCTTTGGGGCAAATTAGATATTTATCAATTTTTAAAACGTGATTTTGCTAATAAAAAAGAGCAATTAAATCATAAATATTTGCCTGTCTTAGATGGGGTTATGTGCACCTATCCAGGCTATCATTGGAGACTTTTATCAAATTCACTCGTTTTAAAACAAACCTCTGATGAAATTCAATGGTTTTATAAAGCTTTAAAACCATATGTTCATTATGTTCCAATAGAACATGATCTATCAGACATCTTAGAAAAAGTTAATTGGGCTGTTTTAAATGATGATAAATGTCAAAAAATAGTTCAAGAAGCTACAGATTTTGTTTTAAATAATTTGATGTTGGAAGATGTGTATGTCTATTTTTATAAAGCCCTTTTAGAGTATTCAAAACATCAAGATTTTACCAAAAAAGATCTAAAACAAGATCTTAAAAATGATAAAAGATGGGTCGCAATATCCAATAGAAGAAAAGGCAACGAGATCTTGAAAAAAAGAGGCCTTCTTTAAAAAAACAATATTTTTTTTAGCTTTTCTTAACCAAAACTAAGGCTTAGATAATTTTTGGAAAATTGGTCGTCTAAAACGCTAATCTATTTATTTCCAGCAAATTAGGCCTGACTATTCCGAACGCCACTGCGAAAAAGTCTTGACTATTCCGAAATGGGGTGCGAAAAAGTCGAAAAAAAAGCAAAGATTAATTTTAGATATTCAAAAAATGGAGATCAATAAAATATGGAATTTTTTGATTCACATGCTCATTTAACCCTAGAAGATGAATATAAAAACATTGATGAAATAATTCAGAATGCAAAAAATGCCAATGTTACAAAAATCATTAACGTTTGCACAAATAAGACCTCTTTAGAAGAGGGCTTAAAATTATCTAATAGATATGATTTTATCTATAATAGCGCAGCTACAACCCCACATGACGTAGATTATGAAAGGGATGTTTTTTATGAATCTGTTGAAAAAAAAGCAAAAGATAAAAAAATAGTAGCTATTGGAGAGAGTGGCTTAGATTATTTTTATGGAAAGACAAAAAAAGAGCTGCAAAAGAAATATTTCATAGATTATTTAAAATTAGCCAAGAAACACAATCTACCTCTAATCATTCATTGTAGAGACGCTTTTTTAGATCTTTTTGAGATAGTCGATAAAGAATTTATAAATCAAAAGGCTGTCCTGCATTGTTTTACAGGCATAGAGAAAGAAGCAATGAACGTCCTAGATAGAGGATGGTATATATCTTTTAGCGGTATCATTACTTTTAAAAATGCAGGGGATATCAGAGATATTGTAAAGATGGTTCCTCTAGATAAGATTTTAATAGAGACAGACTCGCCCCTTTTAGCTCCTCAATCTAAGAGAGGAAAGCTAAATGAACCGGCCAATGTAGTAGAGGTGGCTCAAATGATGGCAGATATTAAAAATATTAGTTTGGATGAGATAGCTAAGATAACTTTTGATAATGCTATGAAATTTTATTTTTCTAAATAAATTTATAAGCAATTATACCTGATGTTAGACAAATCAATAAGCATTAAGGCATTGATAATAATTAGCTTAAAATGATTGTTTAAATAAAACTGTTTATTTGTTTATAATATATGTTTGTGAGTAAGTATAATAATCAATTTAAATTGAATTTAAAATAAATGTTTGAGATTTAGTATGTTTTCTAGAATTGTTAGTTATTTTGTTATTCCACAGCAATTTGCCGCTACCTTTGTAGGCTCATTAGTGAGAAATCTATATTCTAAAAAGGTTATCCAAAAAGCTCGAAATGATTTTAAAGACAAGCTGCGTGGTCAAGAGATTACTATTGTGGCTGAGGATAATATCAAGTTAAATGGAATGCTTTTTAAAAGAGAAAAAGGCTTTATCGATTATTTCAAAAGGCGAAAAGTGTGGATAAACTTTAATGGTCAAGGTGTGCCTTATGAAAATATTTCAATGGATTATATCAAAAAAATTCAAAAGTTGGGATTTGATGTGCTCCTTTTCAATTATAGAGGAGTTGTAAAAAGTGAAGGCAGACCAACCGGTCCTGGTCTTATTAAAGATGGCATTGCTGTTATAAAATGGGCAAACTCTTTAGGCTATAAAAAAAAGGTTGTCCATGGACATTCCTTAGGGGGAATCATTGCTACAAGATCTATATCACTACTAAAAGATAAAAATACCTATTTGATAAATGATAGATCTTTAGGATCTTTAGGATCTTTTGTAAAACACTCAATTTTAAGATTTTTAATAATTATTCCTTGGATAATACGTATGTTTTTGAAAATTTCAAATTGGAATCTAAAAGCTAAAAAAGCATTTGTTCAAATTGAGAGTCCAAAGTGTTTAATTTATGCTCCAAAAGATGGAATGTTGCCTGAAAAAAGTTTTTTATACACTAAAGTCAAAAATGTGACTGATTCTAAAAAGATAATCAAACTATCGGATGAATGGAGCCATCGAACTCTATTAGATGAAAAAGTCATGAAGCAAGCTCTTAAAGCTTTAGGATAGTATTTTTATTATCAATAAATTTTAACTTTAAAAATTTTCATATTTTTTTAAAAAATTAATTTTTTTAAATAGAAAACAAAAAGAGTTTTTTTTTAAAATGTATTGATTTTGAAAAAAATAAATAATGATGATAACAAAAAAGATACCAATCTCCTTTGTCTTTAGACGTCTTCAATCTTTAACTGGATTTTTTTTAACTCTTTTTTTGTTTGAGCATTTGATGACCAATTCTACAGCGAGTCTATTTTTAGATAAGGGGCATTTTTTTATTAAAGCTGTTAGCGCATTTCAAGCTATTCCATATCTAAAATTTGTTGAAATAACCTTGATTGGTATTCCTTTATTATTTCATGCCTCTTTGGGAATTAAATATATTACTACTGGAGAGGTTAACTCTTTTAAAACTGATGGTAAAAAAGCCGCTCTATATCAATATAAAAGAAACAAAGCCTATACTTGGCAAAGAATCACATCATATATTGTTGCGATTTTACTCATTTTTCATATTGTTCAAATGAGATTTATAAATAGTCCTAAAAAAGTTACTTTAAATAAAAGTACATATTTTTTAGTTAAGATTAAAAAAGATGCTAAACTAGATGCTTTAGCAGCCTCGATGGGCGCAAAAATTTTTTCAAAAGATGAAACAAAATTTTTAGATGAAAAATTTCAGAAAATGAAGTTAAAAAATTTTCAGGTTTTAGCTTTTACAAAAGAATCTGGCCAGGCATTTTTGTTAGAAGTTAGAGATACCTTTAAGAATCCTTTTATGGTCGGTATATACTCTCTTTTTGTAGTGGCGGCATCTTTTCATGCATTAAATGGACTTTGGACCTTTTTAATGAGTTGGGGATTTATTATTTCTAATAGATCTCAAAGTATTTCTTTGAGAATCTGTTTTTGGGCCATGATTGCAATAATATCTTTAGGATTTATATCTATTTGGTCGAGCTTTTTTTATTAAAGGAAATTTATTTTTTATGGAAAAAAAAGTTATTGTTATAGGAGCGGGATTAGCAGGCTTGAGTGCTGCCATGAGTTTAGCGAAAAGTGGTGTATTTATTTATCTAGTATCTCTTCTGCCTGCAAGACGCTCGCATTCTGTTTGCGCTCAAGGTGGAATTAATGCAGCTATTTCAGATAAAAATGGCGATAGCCCAATTCTGCACAGCTTTGAAACTATAAAAGGTGGTGATTTTTTAGCAGATCAACCGCCAACTCTAGAGATGTGTTTAAACGCTCCATACATTATAAAGATGTTAGATCAAATAGGTTGTTTATTTAATAGAGATGAAAATGGTGATATAGATTTTAGAGGATTTGGAGGGACGTTATTTAAAAGAACAGCTTATGTAAATTCATCAACAGGCCAGCAACTGATATATTCACTCGATGAACAAGTAAGACGTCTAGAAGAGAAAAACAAAGTTAAAAGATTTGAAAATCATGAGTTTATAAAACTTATAAAAGATAAAAAAAATAGAGCCAGAGGAGCTGTTTTTCAAAACCATAATGATTTAAATATTTTTGCGCTATTTGCTGATGCTGTAGTTATTGCAACAGGGGGCTTAGGCCTCATTTTTGGAAAATCTACCAATTCTTATGCTTGCACTGGGGTGGCAAATTCTATCCTTTTTACCCAAGGCATGAAACTTGCTAATCCTGAATTTATTCAAATCCATCCAACGGCAATTTTAGGAGAAGATAAACTAAGACTTATTTCAGAAGCTGTTAGAGCAGAAGGGGCAAGAATCTGGGTCTATGGCGATGAAACAAAAGAGATTGAATTTCCAGATGGAACAATGAAAAAATGTGGCCAATCAAATGAAAAGTGGTTTTTTTTAGAAGAGATGTATCCAGAGTATAAAAATTTGGTGCCAAGAGATATTGCAGCTAGAGAAATTTTAAAGGTGTGCGAACTTGGCCTTGGAATTGATAAAAAAAATCAAGTTTATTTAGATGCCACCCATTTATCAGATGAAACTTTGAAAAAAGTTGAAACTCCTCTAAATATCTATCAAAAATTTAGAGATGAAGATCCTAAAAAAGTGCCTATGAAAGTTTTTGTAGCTGTTCACTACACAATGGGGGGAGCATATGTTGATTGGCCAGCGATAGATGACGTGGATAGAGACAAAAGATTTAGACAAATGAGCAATATTGAGGGTCTTTTCAATATTGGTGAGAGCGATTATCTCTATCATGGAGCGAATAGACTAGGCGCTAATGCTCTACTTGCCTGTATTTTTAGTGGTCTTGTTGCGGCAAAAGAAATCCCAAGATATATAGATAAAAATTCAGAAGAGTTAAAAGAAGAAAGCCCTGATGTAAAAGAAGAAATTGAAACTGAAGAGAAAAAAAAGTTTAAACTGCTTCATCAAAGAGGAGATGAAAATGTTTATGATCTTCATCAGGAGATGGCCTCTTTGATGCTTAATAATGTAACTGTTAAAAGAAATAACAAAGACTTAAAAGATACTTTAGATAAGTTAATTAAAATTGAGTCTCGTATAAAAAACATCCAGCTTGTTGATAAATCAACCACTTTAAATCAAAGCTATATTTTTGCAAGGCAGTTTCCCTACATGCTAAAATATGCTATGGCAATAACCCTTGGAGCAATAAAAAGAGATGAATCTAGAGGGTCTCATTTTAAAAAAGAGTTCTCTAAAAGAGATGATAAAAAATATTTAAAAACGACTTTAGCAACTTATAATGAAAAAATAAATGATATTGAAATATCATATAAAGATGTTGATGTAAGACACTTTGATCCGATAGATAGAACATATCAAAAACAACAAAAAATACCAGATATAAAAAATTATAAAAATTTTGAAAAAGTTTTATGAAATATATTTTAAAGGTTTATAGAGGAACATCTCAAAAACAGTATTTTGAAAAATTTGAGCTTAAATACATTGAAGGCTCAAATGTTATTTCGGCCTTGCTAGAAATTCAAAAAAATCCTGTGAATAAAATGGGTAAAAAAGTAGCTCCCATTAGTTTTGAGATGAGTTGTTTAGAAGAGGTCTGTGGCGCTTGTTCTATGCTTATAAACGGCTATCCAAGACAAGCTTGCACCGCTTTAATAAAACCTCTCATTGAAAAAACTAAAACTATTGTTTTAGCCCCACTTTCCAAATTTCATCTTATAAGAGATCTAGTTGTTAATAGATCAAAAATGTTCGAGCAGTTAAAAAAGGTTAAGGCTTGGATAGATATAAATGATATAGATCCTGAAAGCTTTGGTGTGAAAATAGATCCAGCCAAAAGAGATGCTTTATATATTTTATCTAAATGTATGACTTGCGGCTGCTGTTTAGAAGCTTGCCCGCAATACAATAACCGCTCAAACTTTATCGGTCCTCAAGCCATCTCTCAAATCAATCTTTTTAACAATCATCCACTTGGAAAAAATATAAAAGATGAAAGATTTTTAAATCTTGTAAAAGATGGAGGAGTATCGGATTGTGGCAATGCTCAAAACTGCAAAGAAGTTTGCCCGCAAGATATCGATCTGGTAGAGGCTATAGCCAAAGCGTCAAAAGATACAACAAAACATCTCTTTAAAAGTCTTTTTCCAAGAAAGAAAAAGTGAAAAAATTTAAGAGTTAAAGACTTATATTTTTTTTAAAAAATTTTAAAAAAAATGCTTGAGCTAATATCTTTAAAGGATTAATTTTTCTTACAAGTTTTTAACTCTGCTGCTATAGGGCAGCCTTTAATGTGTGCTTAACAACGAAAACAAACATTAGGGAACATGACGTCAGATTTATAGCGCGGTGGGACCCAAATTTGAGTTTGCAGGCCTTACCAGCTCTCTCTGAGAAACGTTTCCACTTAAACATAATGTTGTAAGCAGTGTTTTAGGTCCTTGCAGCGGAGCTTTTTTTTAAAAATTAAGTCTCGCACTTACAATCAGCCCATGCAAAAATAAATTTCCCGGATTATAAATATCTGCTCTCGTAGTATGGATCGCATCATCGATATAGTTGGTATAATAATTAGTGTTGGAAAAGTATTCTGTTTCATAACCAATTGTTGCATCAAAAAAGACGCGATCATTAGCCAGATATGATCCCCAACCAAAACCTATTATCAACTCTTCAACATGCCTGAGCGTTCTTACTCTTTCTTTATCTAGATGAAAATCTCTAGAAGCCGTTGCATAATCTGATATATCAGCGTTAGTTTTATTTGACGCATATAATAGACTCAAAGCCAAATTTGCAAAAACTCTAGTATTGCCCCAAAAAATCCACTCTGAATCCATTCCAAATCTTGGCCCTAAAGCCCAAGAGGTTGATCTTGCATGGGTAGATGCTGATTGCGCGCCATTATTAAAAACTAAAAAATCATATTTCTGAGAAATCCAATGGCTACTTACTCCTGCAAAAGGTCTTAATATTACACGTCTTCCCACATAATATAATCTAGCAAGCTCTAAATCGGCTTTATCAATATTTCTTTCCCATCTAGCTTGAAAATTTATCAGGGGATTGCCAGATAAAGTATTGATTAAATATAAGGTGGAAAAAGCTTGAGAGGTGTCTGCAAAAGTAAAATCAAATCTGTTTGTGGTATGCAATCTCGTATAGTTTAAAAATACATTCCAATTATCCAACTTATAATATTTACCAATTCCAACTTTAAAACCCGGTTCATAATCGTAACTAAAATCTAATCTTTGAACATCTATAGGGTTAAAAGCTGCCCCATTATAAAGTATACCAAGTCTTGGATAATCGCCCGGTGCTTGCCAATAAATAAAAGTGGCTTTGACATAACCTTGCATGCCATCACAGATAGTAACATTACCGGGGGCATTATAAGCCTCTGGAAGAGAACCTCTGCAAATAGCAAGGCCTTGATCATAAGGCTTATTTATAGATTTTTCATAACATAAATCACACTCATCATTATCTTTAGGCTGACAAGGTACGCAGCCATCGGCAAAAACTTGAAGACTTAAAAAAGATAAAGAAATAAAAATTATCAAAAATGATTTATTTATTAGCTTGTACATATATTTTCCCAGTTTTAATTGATCTCTTATACCATTAAAAATTTTTTAATAGTTATTTGTCAATAAGATCTTATTTGGAAAAGTTTTTAATAATTTTTAAATTTATCAAAGAAATTTTGTTGAATATTCTTTTTCTACTTCTTTAGTATCTAATATGTTTAGTGGTTTGACTAAAAATGTCTTTTGCAAAACCTTTTTTATTTTTGAAACAAAAACCTCTTTTGAAAACATTTTGCTAATAGAGAATAAAAAACATTCATGAGATCTGTTTTTTCTATATTTAGGAGCAACTTTTGGAATTTTTAAATATTTTTTCATTTTTTCTATATCAAAATCTAATAAAAAAGAAGTATGCAACAAAAAACGATCTTTTTTGATGTACATGGCATTTCCAGCGATTTTTTTATTATCAATTACAAAATCATTTTCGATTAATTTAAAATTTTCTATCTCAAAAACTTTTTTATAAAACTTTTCGGCCCATCTTAAAATGGATTCTGGAAAAAAAATAATATCTAATGATTTTTTTGAAAAAATAAATGTTATAAATAAAGTATTTTCATCAACAAAAACGCAGCCACCGGCTGTAAATCTTTTTATAAGTAAGATCTTGTCTTTTTTGAGATCTTTATTTTTAACAAGGGCCTTGATATCGTTAGATATGCCCAAAACAACAGCTTTTGATGTTCCATCATTAATTAAACAATAAGATTCATCAGAGTGTCTTAAAAGATGCTCTTCTAGTTTAAGTTGATCTGAAATATTTAACTTTTTGGTATGGATAAAATTTAACATTTTATTAAAAAAGTAAAATTACTTATTTGGATTGTTTTTCAATTTAAAAGAAATAGAAGAGACTTTTTTTATGCTTTTTTTGTTCTCTTCACATTTTTTTAATAGAGATAATAAATGATCTTCTTTTAAAGGGAGATATAAAAAATCAAAGATTCCAGATTTTAGAGCCTTTTGTTTAAAAGATTTTTTTAAACTCTTAGTAATTAAAATTATGGGAGTAGTGAAAAGTCTTTTTCTTTTTTTTAGATTAAAACAAAGATCGATAGCATCTTTAATCCTATCGTCTAAGATTACAAGATCTAAATTGGTAGTCTCTGCAATTGTAATAGCATCATCAGAGGTTTTTTTCTCAATAAGATGGAATTTTTGATCTAAATGCTTTCTTAAAAAAAGTTTAGTCGAAAAATCTTCTGTAATAATGAGTGCTATAGGGGTATCGTTTTTCATAACCTCATATTAACTAAAAATTTTAGTTAATAAAAGATTTTTTATTTTTAAGCTCTATGATAAGGATGGAAATATCAGCAAATGAAACCCCATTTATACGAGAAGCTACCCCTAAATTTGGAGGTAGAAATTTTAGTAGTTTTTCTTTAGCTTCAAATCTAAGGTTTTTAATTTTTTCATATGAAAAATTTTTAGGAATTTTTATCTTGTCTAAATTCGCAAATTTTTGAACTTCTTTTCTTTGGCGAGTTATATAGCCTTCATATTTTATCTCAATCTCGATTTGATCATTTAT
>SDBV01001663.1_pt1 | contig 33438 bp, 27 predicted proteins | sample 2277081 | NCBI WGS metagenome assembly SDBV01 (sample SAMN10402039, study PRJNA504765) | marine sediment metagenome | isolation source: marine sediment core GS10_PC15, 223 cmbsf | place: Arctic Ocean: Southern Knipovich Ridge | collected 2010 | reverse complement strand
GGGGCCCGGCTCTTGCGGAGCCAGACCAGCACGGTCCAGATCCGCGTGATGGAGCAGACGAAACCGCCGGTGCGGATCATCTCGATGGGTCGCGTCTATCGGCCCGACACGGCCGACGCCACGCACTATCCCATGTTCCACCAGATCGAAGGCCTGCTGGTCGACCGGCACGTAACCATGGCCGACCTGAAGAGCGTTTTGCGGCTGTTTGCCGAAAGCTTTTTCGAGCAGGGCGACGTCCACATTCGGTTCCGCCCGTCGTTTTTCCCGTTCACCGAGCCCAGCGTCGAGGTCGACATGAGTTGGCGCGGCGGTTGGATGGAGATGGGCGGCGCCGGCATGGTCGACCCCAACGTACTTCAGGCCGTCGGCTACGATCCCGAGGAGGTCACCGGGTTGGCCTTCGGGCTGGGCGTCGAGCGAATCTGCATGGGCCGGCATGGGATCAATGATATTCGTGAGTTTTACAAGAACGACGTGCGGTTCTTGCATCAGTTTTGAAAACAGTATGCAGTAGGCGGTAGGCAGTTTAAGGTCGCGAGCGATTGTTTTATGATTGTATCTTGGGATTGGTTGAAACAGTACGTGCCGCTGACGATGCCGCTGGCGGAGTTGGAGCAGCAGCTGATGATGGCCGGGCTGAACCATGAGGGGACCGAACAGGTCGATGGAGACCTGGCGATCGATCTGGAAGTGACCAGCAATCGACCCGATTGCTTGGGCCATATCGGCGTGGGGCGCGAGGTGGCCGTGCTCTGGGACGTCCCGCTGACGATCCCCGAGGCGAAGGTTCCCCAGGGCAAGACGCCGGTCGACCAACTGCTCAAGGTGCGGATCGACTGTCCCGACCTCTGTTCACGTTACACGGCCCGGGTGGTTCGCGGCGTGAAAATCGGCCCCAGTCCCGAGTGGATGCAGCGACGGTTGAGAGCCTTGGGCGTCGCGGCGATCAACAACGTGGTCGACATCAGCAACTACGTGTTGATGGAGTGCGGCCAGCCGTTGCACACGTTCGACTTCGCCAAGTTGCAAGGGGCCGAGATCATTGTCCGGCGTCCGAAGCCGGGCGAGACGATCGAAGCCATCGACCATCGCGACTACGAGTTGGGGCTCGAGATGTGCGTGATCGCCGACGCCCGCGACCCGGTGGCCATCGGCGGCGTGATGGGCGGGGCCCAAACCGAAATCTCCGAAGCGACGACCGACATCCTGGTCGAGGCGGCCGAGTTCGATCCCGTCGCGATCCGCAGCGCGGCCCGGGCGTTGAACCTGCACAGCGATTCTTCCTATCGGTTCGAACGGGGTGTCGACTCCGAAGGCATCGATTGGGCCAGCCGGCGATGTGCCGAACTGATCCTGGAACTCGCCGGCGGCGAATTGGCGCAAGGTGTGATCGACGCCGGACAACCGCGACCAAAGCGCGAACCGGTCACGCTACGGCTGTCGCAACTGAAACGGATCCTCGGCATCGACGTGCCGGTCGATCGGGTACGCGAGATCCTGCAAGCGTTGGGCAGCGAAGAAGTAAAGGCCGACGGCCAACAGGTTCAGGTCGTGCCGCCAAGCTGGCGACGCGATTTGACCCGCGAGATCGATCTGGTCGAGGAAGTCGCGCGGATCCACGGTTACGACCAGATTCCCGAGGACGTCGGCGTGCCGATGGTCTCCTCCACCCGTACACACGAGGACCGCGTGCTGGACAAGATCCGCCACGCGCTGACGGCGTTCGGGTTCGACGAAGCGATGACTCTCAGCGTGGTCGACCAAGCGACGGCCCAAGCGTTCAGCCCTTGGACCGACAAGCAGTCGCTACAGAGCCACGTGCCCGTGTTGCGTGGCGCCGATCGGCTGCGCACGAGCCTGGTGCCCAGCCTGCTGGCCGTGCGGCGAGCCAACGAGGCCTTGGCCAACCCGGTGATCGAGCTGTTCGAGATCGCCCGGGTGTATCTGCCGCGCGGCGAGAAAGAGCTACCGCAAGAAGAACTCATGCTGAGCATTACCAGCGGCCAAGAGTACCTGGCCGTCAAAGGCACCATCGATGGGCTGCTTGCCACGATCAACCCGCAGATTGAGCTTCAGGCGAGCGAGGCCGGCGAGGAACTGTTCGATCCGGGCGCGGCCTGCCAATTGCAACTCGACGGCGAGGTGCTCGGCTACGTGGGTCAGGTTCGCGACGAGCGGCTCAAGCAGTTCGGACTGCGGCAGCCGACCACGGTGGCCGAGGTGAAGCTGGGGCCGCTCTTCAAGGCGGCCAACCTGATCCCGCGCCATGTGCCGCAACCACCCTATCCGGCCGTCGCTCGAGATCTGAACCTGGTCGTCGACGAGTCGGTTCGCTGGTCCGACGTGGCGGGTACGGTGCGGGCCAACTGCGGCGAGTTCTTCGAGGAACTCGACTACGGCGATACGTACCGCGATCCGGAACGTCTTGGCGCCGACAAGAAGAGCCTGCTATTGACGTTCTCGCTCCGCTGGGGCGAAGGCACAATGACCAATCAGCAGGCCGACGAGATTCGCGACCGAATCGTGGCCGCTTGCCAAAGCGAACACGGCGCGAAGCTACGGTAAGTCGGGCCGGACTCCGTTTGCACCGAGTTTCCGCGTTACTAACTTGCGGGGTGCTTGTTGTTGTGGATGGCGACCGGCACGGCGATGGCTGCGGCAACCATGGCGGCCAGGACCCACGGGTTGGACATGAACCGCAAGAGCCGCCCGCCGCCCATTTGACCTCGAACGGTCTTTTCTCCGCTGACGATCAGGGCTTGCGGCTGGGACGCCGGCGGCGCGACCTTTTGTGGCCAGGCCCGAAGCACCCCGCCACCGTCAGCCGCTGCCAGATGGTAGACGCCCTGCCTTAGGCCGGCAAACGCAAATTGGCCTTGCCGGTCGGTCTTTGCTTTGGCCAATACCCGGTCTGCGGCGTAAAGCGAGACTTCGGTGCCCGCGACACTCATGTTCTGGGGGTTGACGACCTTTCCGAACAGGATTCCCCCTTCGTGAAGCTGGATGTCGGCCACGACCGATTGCCCAGAGTCCGAGTGTACGGCAGCCAAGGCGGCCTGGGGAATACATAATCCCACCATCGCCAAACCTGCGAGCATGTGTTTCAACAGCCAAATCCTTTTGCCCATTGTAGTACCCCTCTTAATAATACTGGTCGATGGCGACAGGGCGGGTCCAGCCGCTCTGATCGTTTGCCGTGCATGACACACACAGACACTAGAATTCCTTATCGGACGGCCAGGTTCCGGAAATCCAACCGTATTCTTTCCAGGCCTCCGAATCCGCATAACTTGTCAGAGATTTCCAGAAAAGTCGCCGGGAGCCTCAAGGTCTCGCCCGCAAGGTCGGCAGTGCTTACCCAAACTCACAGCCCGCGTTCCGCTCGAAAGAGGCCATGCCTGGCCGATTTCCCGCGGAGTCCGGCCAAGCACATACCTTTAGGGGGTGCCGGCAAGGAGCCCCGTCGCTCGGTTGCGTGCCCAGCGGGCCGGCCCGTATAATTGTGTCCCTTGCCGGTTGGCTCATACTAAGGAGTTGCTGTTACCATGAAATCACACACCGAACACCTGACCCTTCACATCGACGAGCGCATGGGCTTCGTCAACATCACGCCCCAAGTCGAAAGGGTTGTGGTCGGCAGCGGCATTCGCGAGGGTCTTGTGCTGATCAACGCCATGCACATTACGGCCTCCGTGTTCATCAACGACGACGAACCGGGCTTGCACGAAGACTACAAGACTTGGCTGGAAGGGCTGGCCCCCTTCGATCCGTCGCCCGAGCGATACCGCCACAACCGCACGGGCGAAGACAACGGCGACGCCCATCACAAGCGCCAGATCATGGGCCGGGAAGTCGTGGTGGCCGTAACCGAAGGCCGGCTCGATTTCGGGCCCTGGGAGCAGATCTTCTACGGAGAGTTCGACGGCCGGCGCGCGAAACGCGTGTTGGTGAAAATCATTGGCGAATAACGAGTAAACCCCTCAAGACCTAGGGAAGACAAACATGACGCGCAAGACACGCCGAGAGTTCCTCAAAACGGCCGCTGCCACGGCCGGGATCGCCAGCGGATTGACCATTGCCGGAACCCGGGCTTCAGGGCAAGTTTTGGGGGCCAACGACCGGGTGCGCCTCGGCGTGGCCGGGATCCACAGCCGGGGTGGAGCCCACATCGAAAACTTTGCCAAGATGGAAGACGTCGACGTTACCTACTTGATCGATCCTGACAGCCGACTGTTCGAGGCAAGGACCAAGCAGGTCCAGTCCCGGGGCGGCAATACACCCAAGTGCGTGCAAGATATTCGCGAGGCCTTGGAAGACCAGCAGCTCGACGCCGTCTCCGTCGCCACCTGCAACCACTGGCACGCGTTGATCACCTTCTGGGCCTGCCAGCATGAGAAGGACGTGTATGTCGAGAAGCCGTGCAGCCACAACGTCTTCGAGGGGCGCCAGTGCGTCAAGGCCGCCGAGAAATACGGCCGCATCGTTCAGCACGGCACCCAAAGCCGCTCGGACAATCGTTGGGCCAGGGCGGCCGCCGTCATCCGCAGCGGCAAGTACGGCAAACTGTTGGTCTCCAAGGCCTACGCCTCGAAGGTGCGATGGTCGATCGGTTTCAAAGAGGTCAAAGATCCGCCGCCGGAGTTCGATTACAACCTCTGGCTCGGACCGGCCCCGATGCAGCCCTACCACGAGAATCTGGTCCATTACAACTGGCACTGGTTCTGGGACACGGGCAACGGCGAAATCGGCAACCAGGGCGTACACCAGATGGACATCGCCCGCTGGGCCATTCCGGACGCCACGTTACCAAAGAGCGTGATCAGCATGGGTGGGCGCTGGGTCAATTCCACGGAGGGTCATCCGCCCTTTACCGATCAGGCCCAAACCCCCAACCAGCAACTGACCGTGTTCGACTTCGACGGAACGCTCTTGGTCTACGAGGTGATCGGTCTGGGGGGACGAGTTCCCGGAACCGACAAGAAGTTTCCCACCAAGGTCGACAACGAGTTCTATCTGGAGGAAGGCGCCATCATCGGCGACAAGTTCTATCCCCAAGGCAAGAGCGAAGGCGAACCGTTGGTGGAGGTCGACTACGACCGGCCCTCGGGAGGCATCTTCCGCAACTTCATCGACTGTGTCCGCAGCCGCAAACGGGAGGACCTGCAAGCCGGCATTACTGAAGCCCACTACTCGGCCGCGCTTTGTCACCTCGGCAACATCTCCTATCGGCTGGGCCAGCAAGTGCCCGGCGCCGAACGGCCCGAGGTGCTCGACTCGAATGAGCACGCGGGCAAGTCGTGGACCGACATCCTGAAAAGGACCAAGGACGCCCTGGGCCTGGACGTGGAAGAGGCCACCTACCAACTGGGCCCCAAGCTTTCGTTCGATCCGGCGGCCGAGAAGTTCGTCGACAACGCGGAGGCCGACAAGCTACTCACCCGAGAGTACCGCGAGCCGTTCGTCGTAACCGAGGAAGTTTGACGGTCACGCGGCGCGCCGGGGCGGGGTCTTGCGCTTGCGATCGGGGCCTTGGCGCGTTGCCGACCGCCGGCGCCTGAGGACGATTGCACCGGTTCCGGCGATCAGACCCCCAAGCACGATCACTGCCCCCCAGCGGGCATAGGTCATCCACGGCACCGCCACGGCGCCGAGTTGCAGCCGCACGACGTGCCCGGCCGGCAAGGTCTCTGCGTCCGACTGGAAAACCAGTTCGGTCACACCGTCTTGCTGTTCAGTGGCTTGAGTCGGAAGATTGCAGGTGACTTGCTCGGGATTCTCCGTACGGACTTGGATCCGCAACTTCGAACAGGGTAGATCCATCGGGCGCTGCCAAACGAAATTGCTCTTCGTGTTTCGCAGCAGGTAGGTGAACTCGAGCTCGCGCTCGCCCGGCGTCCAAGGAATGTTGGTGACCAGCTTTTCGTCGATCATCGAGAAACGTCGTCCGAAGAACTCCTTGTGGAACGTGGTGCGGTCGAGGATTCTAGGGATGTTCAAGCAGAGGGTTACCGGCTTGGACTCGTCGTTCAGCGATTGGCCCACGTACGTTCTCGACGACGGATTGTCGACCAGGATCGATTCGGTGACCTTCATCGCGCCCGATTCGGGTTCGATCAGCACGTCGTGACGTCGAATGACCAGCGGGCTGGGGTGCGCGACCGAATCGCATACGCCCAACTCGACGCCCACCCGCCATTGCTGGGAATTCAGGCGGACATCGGGGCCCGGATAATGAACGCCATCGCGATTGGCCCCGGGCCGATACTTGTACTGCATCCCGACCGGCAGCTCCTTGAAGACGAATTTGCCGGCCCAATCGGTCGTCGTTTTGGCGACCGGAACCATACGCCCGTCGACTTCCGCGCGAAGCACCACATCGACGCCGGGCAACGGCGTGTCGCCGTCGGACGCATTGACCACGATCCCACCGATGATCCCCTCGTGTTGCGCGGCATCTTCCGCGGCGCCCAAGCAGATCGCCAAGCAAAGATTAAAGATGAACATTTCGATGTTCCAGTTGTTGCTGGAGGGCTTCGGCCAGTTTACATCCATACCAAAAGGGGGGTGAGATATAACAGATCCCCGGTGAGGTGTCAAACTCACTTGGCCCCATCGACGGGAAACGGGGGAGACTGCGTGGTTTGCGAGAGGAGGCAATGGCGTATCAACGCCGAACTTGCACTAATACAACCCAATCCCGGGCCGCTTCCTCGGGCGGGTTGCCGATCGAGGGTTTGCCCGGGCCGGTGAGTTCTGCGACGCTGCCCAGTCGTAGCGGGCCGCCTTGACGCGGGTTGAACCACTTGACCGTGTATCGGCCCTCGGGAAGCTGCAAGGCCGTGCTGCCGCCGGGCAGATAGATGGCGTAGACTTCGCCCGGCTTGGCCAGGCAGTAATCGTCGGCCCGCGAGGTCAACTCGTCGGCCGGTTTCATTTCCACAAAAGGCAGATGTGCGCGGAAGAACTCCAATGCATGGCGCGTCTGGTCCCACATCCGTCGGCGACTGCGCCAGTCTTCGCACCCGAGATCGTTCTGCGCGAACTTGTAGCCGAAGTACCACTCGCAGCCCGAACCGCCAGCCATTAGGTTACCCCACAAAGCATAGCGCCGCACGTCGTCGTGGTCCGGATCGTCCACATCGGGCTTCACACCCACGTCGGACGGACCGATTTCGTCGAGACAAACGAACCACGGTCGACCGGCAGCGGCCGATCGTTTCACCCACTTGAGCGTCTCGCCGTGAGTCGCCTTCATATCACCCACCTGCAACGACGGGCCGTGGAAGTGTTCGTTGCCCAAAAGCGGAGAATAGACTTCGTCGTACTTGCCGGGATACGTGTGGACCACGATCGGATGCTTGTAGGGATCCAATTCGTGAATGAACCGCGAGAAGGCGGCCCGTTGTGAATCGGTGTTCGTGTTTTCTTCGCCCAGGTTCCAGACGATCGCCAGGTGATGTCCAAACCGTGCAACCAGTTCCCGATAGTACAGTTTCCGCTGGATACCCAATTCCCCGCCGTCGAGCAACTGGTCGTTCTCGGTCTCCTGGGTAATCACGTGCAGCATGATACCCAGCCGGTCCATGTGCGAGAAGACGATTTCCCATTGATCGAGTTTGCTGCAATCGAACCGGTCGCGAGTGTTCGGGTCGATCCACGGCCAAACGTCGTTGCCATCGCCGCCGACGTTCATCGTCAGGAAATAGACGCTGTTCATGCCCGTCGACGCAAGGTAGTTCAGTGCCCCGATGATCGCTTTGCCTTTGCCGCCACGCCAAGTGGGATCGCCATCGCGCCAATCGCCGCGATGCGGTTCGTACCGATGCCATGGGGCGGGAGCCGCTTCGCCGGAGCGCCCCGCACCGAGGTTCTTCGGTTTGGATGGATTGCCGTCGAAGTCGGCGTAGGCCAGGAAGTTCTCCGGACTGTCGGCCCCGCCCTTGAGGAAGAACTCGCCATTGGCGAATTGCAGGTATCGCAGGCCCACGTAACGCAACCGTCCCTTGGCCCGATGGTCGCGGCCCGTCTTGTCGGTCGGCTCGATGTTCAACGTACCGGTGGCCCCGTCAAAGGCTGTCGGCTCACCGGCATTCACGTCGTCGGCAACGGCCACGTTCGGGCCGGTGCGAAACGATGCCCGATAGGACCACTTGCCCGGCGCGTCGGGCGCGAAGTGGATCCGCCATCGGTTGCCGCTACGTGCGGAAGTCTCTGCCGCGTTGCCGTCAGCCGCATAGAAACCGGGCACAACGTATCGCTTGTCGCCTTGCGTGAACTGGACGTCGAGTCGATAGTCGCGCGGCGGGTTGACCGTGGCCGATTCGTCGGTTTGCGGGCCGGCGAACGTGACGGTTACCCGATGCCACTGTTTCAGTTCACCGGAAACGACACTCAACGTAGTCGCCACAATCAACGTTGCCATAGTGGGCAGCATCGCGAAACCTCCTGGGGATGGAATACGGACCTGGCAACCATTGTGGTCATATCCGACCCCATTGTAAAGCCGCGACCACTGGTCGCGGGGCGCTGCGAATGGGGCCGTTTTCCGCGACCACTGGTCGCGGCTTTACAATGCGTATGGCGGTAGTGTATACTGAATTTGCTCTACAACACGGATTCACGCCCCTGCTCGGATCCACTCATGCAGGTCGAAGTGGCGGTCGATCGCCGGTCGGTTAATGTGACATTGCCGATCAAGACGTACAAGAACTGCATCGGCTACTACTTCAACGTCGGCAAGTTTAAGTCCGAGGACGGCGAAGTGGTGGAACATCCCGAGGCGTGGTATACTATCCAGCGACTTGGGAAATGATAACGGTTGGTGCCACTGGTGGCAGTATTGTAAGGAGCGTGTCATGCCGATTCACATTCCCCCGATCTCTCGTCGTCGTTTTTTGGCCGGCTCGGTCGCTACCGGGGCCGGATTGCTCTTGCCATGGCGGGCGGAGGCGGAAGAGTCGGCGGTCGATCCCAATCGTTGGGCCCTGCTGGCCGATACGCATATCTTCGAGCACCTTGACCAGGCGCCCAACGGGATCAAGCCGGCCGAGAACTTCGCGGCGGCCCGCGATCGGATCACGGGCTGGACACCCCAGCCGGCCGGGGCCATCGTGGCGGGCGATTGTGTCTACATCGAGGGCCAAAAGGGTGATTATGCCGTGCTGGCCGAGTTGGTTCGGCCGTTGCGTGAGGCGGGCCTGCCGTTGCATCTGGTTTTGGGCAACCATGACCATCGGGAGAACTGCTGGGAGGCCTTTCCCGAGGCCAAGCCGCAGGCGGCCGACTTGCAGCCGATCGATAAGCATATCTCGATCGTCGAGACGCCCCATGCCAACTGGTTCCTGCTGGACTCCTTGCACGAGACCAACTACACGCCGGGTCGTCTGGGCCGGGCACAATTAGATTGGCTTGCCACGGCCCTGGACGCCCGGCCGAACAAGCCGGCCTTGGTGGTGGGCCATCATTTCCCGTCCCGAGCGGAAAACGACGGCGGGCTGATGGACGCCAAGGAACTATTCGAGATCCTCGTGCCGCGCAAGCAAGTCAAGGCCTACATCTTCGGCCATAGCCATCGATGGTCGATTACTGGGCAGCAGGGTATCCACCTGATCAACCTGCCAACGCTCGTCTGGACCTTCGACAATACGCAACCCCGCGGTTGGGTCGATGCCCAGTTGCGCCCCGACGGCATCACGTTGGCCCTGAACCACTTAGATCCAAACGATCCGAAGCCGGGCGACACGATGGTGCTCGGCTGGCGAACGTAGCCGCTTGCGGCTTTGCAAACTGCTCAACCCTGCCCGGGCAACTCGGGGCGACGCATCAGGCACGACCAGCCGAGGTAGCCTTCCTCGCGCTGTGGGCTCTCGAACCGGAAGGGTCGCAGGTGGACGAAGTCGAGCAGTCGGCCCAACTCGTGGCGGATCTGTTTCTCGGAAACTTGCGGCGGCCCGCCTTCGGCCGGCTCTTCCGTGCTGCCGATCAAGGCCAGATAGAACGAGCCGGGACGGGTGACTCGCCACAACAGGTCGACGAACTGAGCAAGCTGATTCTGCCGGATGAAGTGATAGAAGCCGGCGTCATAGACCAAGTCGAATTGACCGGCCGTTGCGGCGAACTCGAACGCATCAGCCAGCACGAACCGGGCCAGCACGTCTTCCTGCTCGGCGCGAAACCGGGTACGTTCCAAGGCGGTCGGCGAGGAGTCGATGGCAGTGAGCTCGAAACCGCGTTGGGCCAAGAGGATGGCGTCGGCGCCGGTTCCGCAGCCCAATTCCAACACGCTGCCGGTCGGCACGAGCCCCTGGTCGAGCACGCGGACCAACTCGGCGGCCGGTTTGCCCGTCTCCCAGGGGGGAGTCCCCTGTCGATACAGAATGTCCCAATCGGCCGTTGTCGACGGTCTGATCTCTTGCGAAACTTCCATTGCAATCTCCTGCCTGACTTTCACCTAAACATCCAGTTTGACGTTTGGCGGGGCGGTTGGCAAGAGGCCCGGCGGGGAAGCTTTCGTGATCACGAAAGTTCGTTTAGCTGGCGGCCCGATTCTTTCTCGAGGCGGCGTGTTTGAGGAACTTTGGCTCGGGCAGGGGGTGTCCGCCGCGGTTTGTGCCCAGAAAGGCCCCCATCCGATCGACGACTCGATGTTGCTCGTCGGCCGTAAGTTCGGGGAAGATCGGCAAGGCCAGCACTTCTTGGGTGGCACGGAGCGTTTCGGGCAGGTCGTCGGGTGCGTAATCCAAGTAGTCGAAGCATTTCTGCTGGTGCAGTCCCAGCGGATAATAGATTTCCGTGCCGATCTTGGCCTCGGCAAGGAACTCGCGCAAGGTGTCGCGTTTGCCGTCGGGCACTCGGACGACGTACTGGTTCCAAACGTGCCGTCGGCCGGGGGCCGTGCTGGGAAGCCCGAGAGTCTGTCCCAATCCTGCGGCGTTGAACATCTCGGTGTAGCGATCGGCGTTGGCTTGCCGCATTTCGATCCAGCGGTCGAGGTGTTGGAGTTTGATGTTCAACACGGCCGCCTGGAACGAGTCCAACCGGCTGTTGATTCCGATCACGTCGTGATAATAACGCGGCCTCATGCCATGGCCTCGCAGCAGGTCGAGCCGGTCGGCCAGTCGGTCGTCGTTGGTGGTCAACATCCCGCCGTCGCCGGCCCCGCCGAGGTTCTTGGTCGGATAGAAGCTGAAGCACCCGATCGCGCCGATGGCGCCGGCACGTTGTCCGCCGAATTCGGCTCCGATGGCCTGGGCCGCGTCCTCGACGATCGGCACGTCGGCCTGCTCGGCGATTTGGCTCAGCGCATCCATCTCGGCACACTGTCCGAACAGATGCACGGGCAGGATGGCTTTGGTCGAGTGGGTCACGAGCTCCTCGACGGCCGCCGGATCGAGGTTGAACGTGTGCGGTTCGATGTCGGCAAAGACGGGTCGAGCTCCCAGTCGGGTGACTGCACTGGCAGTGGCGAAGAAGGTGAAGCTTGGCAGGATGACCTCGTCGCCCGGGCGGACGTCGCAAGCCATCAGGGCCAGCAACAGCGAGTCGCTCCCCGAGGCACACCCGATGCCGTGCCGAGCCTGACAATAGGCGGCCATGTTCTTTTGAAGCTCGGTAACTTCCGGTCCCAGGACAAACGCCCCGCTATCCCAAACTCGACCCAGTGCGGCGATCACCTGCTGCTTCAGTTCGACGTGTTGGCGTCGAAGATCGAGCAGCGGAACTGCTTGCTGGCGAGCTGCCGGGTCCTGCGATGACGACATCGGCCTTCCTCCTACGGCTAATGAACGGCCCGACGGACAAATCGTCGGGCTTCAAAGAGAGGGCCGAAAGTTAGGCGTTTCCTTGCCACGGGTCAAGGCCAACCTCCCCGATACCAGTCGTCTGGGGGGTGTCCTTCTGCAATGGGTGGATCAGACCGTTTCCAAGGGAGCCTCGACCGGGTCCGACCGGTTCGCCGAGCAGTACTTGGCGAGTTTTTCGCGGAGCACGACCGGATCGAACGGCTTGAGCACGTAGTCGGAGACGCCGACCTCGACCGCGTCGACGACGTGTTCCTTGCTTGTCCCGGTGGCCGTCACCATGACGATGGGCACTTGGGATCCTGTCTCACGGATCGCTTCGACGACTTCCAACCCGCTTCGGCCGGGCATCTGCCAATCCATGACGATCAGATCGATTTCACCCTGCAAAAAGGCGTCGAACGCTTCATTGCCGTCGGTGGCTTCCACGACCTCGGTCACGCCAATATCGTGAACCACATCGGCGATGATCGTCCGAATAAGCTTGGAATCATCGGCAATCAAGACTCTTGTGTTCATAGGCTGTGTCCTCCGTCGTCACGGTCGTGGTTTCTTGTCGTCCGGCATCATGCTGTTTAGCGGTCGACGGCACGTCGGCCCGGTCGTAACGCAAGGTTCAACAGACCATATATATCAACCATAGCACATGCCTTTGTAGATAACCCCTCAGAGGGGGTGGCAAGATCGCGGCCTATTTGGCTTCGACACCGAGTGTGGTCGCCAGTTCTTGACGATAGTCGGCCTTGTCCAGGGCGGTCCACTCGCGGATGCGGGTTAAGGGGCAAGATTCCAACGTCCCGAGAAAGGGCTCGAAACGGGCTGCCGCCAGCTTCAACAGCGAGTCGTTCGCCGGAAGCTTGCCGCCCTTCTGGCGCCGGGCGCGTTCCACGATCGCGTAGTCGACGCTCATTCGCGAGAGCTTCACGCGGCGCAGCACGTCCGGCTTCTCGCCCACGGTCGCTTCGGCCTGTTGCCAGAGCTTGTCGGCCGCGATTAGCAACTCGTCGGTCAGATGGGGGCTTTCCGGCTCGGCCCAGATGTTCACGTGGATGTTCTCCTTCTCCACTCGATCGTGCAGTAGGTCGATGTACCTGCGGATCGGCCCGGCGGCCTCTTCATAGTAACCGGCTAGGAACTCGGTCATGGCCGTTTCTTCATCACAGTCGGGGTCCCAGAGGAACTTGGCCGTCATGTAGCCGCCCAACTCGGCCAGTTCGCTGTGCGACGTGTTATAGGTATCCTGCTCGAAGATGCCGGTGACGTTGTGCTCGACGAAGAAGCGGATGTTGTCGTTGCGAATCCGCTGGTTGGGGAACGGCAGCAGGTAATTGCGAAAATCAGTCACGTAGTCCCAGACCCAAAGTCGGTTACCCACCTTGGCCCAGGCCGCGGCGTCGGCGCGGAACTTGCGGTTGGCCTCACTGTCGCACTGGGCCAACGAATGACTGAAACAGCACTCGATCGAACAGAACCGGACCACCACGTTCGAGCCCGGGCGGATGGTCTTCGGCGCCTTTCGGGTCCACTGATAGGCCAGCGTTTCGACCAGCTTGTCGGGAAACTCGCTCCGGACCGCTTCAGCCACCCGATTGACCAATTGCAGGACGGGGGCCATCTGCGACTCCTCACGCTTGGCCAACGCCTGACAATCGTCGCACTGGCAGTAGGCGTACCAGTCGTTCTGCGAGACGGAGAAGACCGTGGCGTCGGGCTGGGCCTTCATGGCCTGGCGAATTCCCTCGCTACAGAGCCGAATCACGTCCGCGTTGGTGCAACAAAGCTGCGAATGGTCCTTCTTCCGCTTGCCGTCGATCAGCGAGAAGTACTCGGGATGTTCGGCGAAGTATTTGTTCGGCGGGACCAGCCCGTTGAAGGTGTGGCAGAAGAAGCCTTGGCCGAACTTGATTTTCCCGCCGTGCTTGGCTTCCAGCCGACCGGAACTGGAATTGACCCGGTTCCGCGCGCACCAATCGCCGTCGAAACAGTCGTAAGTGAACGGCTCGCGATACTCCAAAACGGGCACTTGCCGCTCGTCGATGGATTCAAGGACCAATCGATCGATTTTGGGGATTCTGCTCACGCCGGGCGCAAACCACCGGCAGCCCAAATGGTCTTCCAGCAGGCCATAGACGCCGTACATGCTTCCCCGCAAGTCACCGCCGGCAATGATCAGGTGCTCGCCGACGGTGCGGATCACGTAGCCTTCCTTGCCGAGCGAGGGGATGTCGATGTCCAGATTCAGCTTCCCGAGATGGGCGTTGTTGCCCAGAATAATCTCGCACGGCCCGAGCGGCTCACTGTCCAAGACGATCGGCAGCTTGGCGCCGGTCATTTGTTCAAGGAACGACTGCAACTCCACGGCACCATGCCGGGTTGACGGCGAGGCCTCGTCGGCCACCACGATCCGGTAATCGGACCGCCCGTTTTCGGCAAGTACGAGTTCATCGGCCACGCACGGAACGATAGTAGTCGCACCAAGCGTGACCAATATCAGTGCCATTGCGTTTCGCGAGTTCATGACGGGGCCCTTTCGGTGATGGGTTACTTTTGACGATTGTTGCTGAGCATCGCTAACACCGCGTGGCCGCGGCGGCTAAACAGTTTTCTTCACTGCCTACTACTTCCTAATCGCCGTAAAGAGTTCCGTCTGGCCCTTGATGGCCCGTTCGGTTGGCAGGCGTTCCATGGAACTGGCGCCGTAGAAGCCGTCGATGGCTTTGCAGTTCCCCAGGATGTAGGCCGCATCGTCCGGTTCGGCGATCGGGCCGCCGTGGCACAATACGATCACGTCGTCGCGGATGCCCTTGGCCGTGTCGGTGATTTTATCGATCAGTTTCACCGAGTCGTCCAACGTCTTGGCCGTATGGGCCCCGATCGAGCCGCAGGTGGTTAGGCCCATGTGGGCGACCAGGATGTCGGCCCCGGCACGGGTCATGGCTCGAGTCGTGTCGACGTCGAACACGTAGGGCGTGGTCAGCAATTCCAACTGCCGGGCCAGCCGGATCATCTCGACTTCTTTGTCGTAGCCGAAGTTGGTCTCTTCGAGGTTCACCCGTAGCGTGCCGTCGATCAGGCCCACGGTCGGGAAGTTTTGTACGCCGGCGAACCCGACGGCCTTGACCTGTTCGAGGAACTTGTCCATCAGCCGCATGGGATCGGTGCCGCAGACGCCGGCCAGTACGGGCGTGTTTCGGGCCACCGGCAGGACTTCATTGGCCATCTCCATCACGATCGCGTTGGCGTCGCCGTAGGGCATCAGCCCGGCCAAGGAACCGTGCCCCGCCATGCGGAACCGGCCCGAGTTGTAGATCACGATCAGGTCGATACCGCCGGCCTCTTCGAACTTGGCACTAATGCCGGCGCCGGCGCCGCCGCCGATGATCGGTTTGCCGTCGGCGATTTTCTGGCGGAAACGTTTCAGGATGTCGCTGCGTGGTTCGGCCATGGGGAACTCCGGGATGGTGAGTTGTTAGTTTGGCCGCCGTGCCGGCGACCGCTAAACGGTTTGTTGGCGTATGTGTTTCAAGAGGGTTTCGGCACATTGGCGGGCGAACTGGGGGTCGTTGACGTTGTGGTCGAGTTCGATTACCGGTATGTCGTCGCGGAGGTTTTCTTTCAGGGTGTCGAACAGGGCTTGATTGGCTTCGGGCCACCAGAACTGGCCGCCGGGTGAGTCGATCACGCTGAGACCCTTCAGTGGAATCAACACCGTGACCGGGCCCGTGCTCAGGTTCAGCCTCTCGGCCATAACGCGGCCGAGCTGCCGACATTCCTCGGGCGAGGTTCGCATCAGGGTGATGTTCGGGTTGTGTTGGTAGAACGTGCGGTCCTTGAACTTCTCGGGCACGGTCTCGGGGGCCCAGAAGTTGACCATGTCGAGACAGGCCGGCGTGACGATGGCCGGGACGCCGTGCCTGGCGGCCGCCTCGAGACGTGTCGGGCCGGCGCCGAACACGCCGCCGACCAATTCGTCGGCCCATTCGGTGGTGGTGATGTCCAACGAGCCGGCGATCATTCCGGCCTCGATCAGGCTTTCCATGGTCCGGCCGCCGGTGCCGGTAGCGTGGAACACGAGCACTTCGTAGCCGGCCTCTTCCAGGATCGCCTTGGCCGCCTCGACGCACTCGGTCGTGTTGCCGAACATCGAGGCGGTGATCAGCGGCCTGTCTTCACCCGGCGGCACGTCGGTTTCCAACATACCGCAAATGGCCCCGGCCGCGGTGGCGAACACTTGGCGGCTGATTCGGTTGATACCCAGCACGTCGACGATGCTGGGAATCATTACGATGTCTTTCACGCCCACGTAACCCGACACGTCGGTGCCGGCCACGGTGGAAACCATCACCTTGGGCACGCCCAACGGGAGCGTCTTCATCGCGGCGCAGCCAACGGAAGTTCCTCCTCCTCCGCCCAGGGCCATGATCCCGTCGAACTTCTTTTCGGCATAGAGCTTTGGCACCAGCACGGCCGCACCCCGGCTCATGGCGGCCACGCCTTCACCGCGATCTTTCTTCTCGACCAATTTCGCCAGATCGGCGCCGGCCGCCCGGGCCACTTCGTCACGGGAGACGTCCGACTCAATCTGCGGCGATCCGAGCACCCCCACGTCAATCAGCAGGGTCCGGTGTCCCCGGGCTTCGATACACTCTTTCACGAAGCCGTATTCGGTACCTTTGGTGTCCAGGGATCCCAACAATGCGATCGTTTTGGCCATGGCCGTTGCTCCAGGATGGGAAATGACGAAATCCCAATGTCCAATGACCAGAAAAGCACGGTAATCCAATCTTGATCATTGGTCATTGTTCATTGTTCATTTTCCCTGGTGTAACAGCCGCAGGACCAGAACGCAACCCCCGGGATCCGATTCCCCGCATTCGGGCCGAAGACTCGACGACCGCCGGTGCCGGTGATAAACTGGTACCTTGTGTCAATCCACGCTGTAGATGGCGGGTGGTCGAACGAACAACATGCGAATCTGGTGGATCATTGTTTGCGGATTGGTCTCGGTGGGGCTCTTGCCTGGCGTGGCCCATGCCCATGCCTTTTCCATCACTTGGGCCGATGTGACGGTGACTAAGGAAAAGGTGTCGGCCACGATTCGGGTCCTGGCCGAGGATTTCTTGTATCTGCAGGGCGCGAAGCTCAATCCCCAAAACTATGTCGAAGCGGACGAGCTCACGGCGGCCATGCAGCGTCATCGGGAGTTCCTTCAGAAATACTTCGTGGTGGTCGCCGGCGACGACGAGCGATTGACCGGCACGATCACCGGCGTGACGCCGTTCGAAATTCCGGCCGAGGGGATCGCCAAAGACGACCTGATGGCCCATTCGGTCCATTATCGGTTGGAGTTTCCACTGGCCACTTCACCGTCCGTCCTGACGATCTATCATCAGTTTGGCAGCCAGGAGATTTCATGGCCGGCCGTGATGGAACTGAACGTAACGCAACAGGGTTTCCCGCCGATGGAACCGGTGGCCCTGGACAGCGACCGCCCTTACAGCTTCCGTATCGATTGGGATCGACCGCCGGTTCCCACCGACATGGTCGCCGGACAAGGGCTTGGCCGAGACAACGGGCCGGGTACCATGGGGATCGCTAGCTACGGATCGGTCTACTCGTTCATCTACATCACCGAGTACGAAGTGCGACACGAGATCCTGATCCCGCTGGTGATGATGGAGAATTGGTTTCCGATCGAGCGGAAGGACCGGTACTATCTTGAGATCGAAGAACAAGACGTCGCGGTGGGGCAGATCGAGGAGTTCTTCTGCCAAGGCAACCCCGTGGAGATTGACGGCATCGAGGTCAAACCGATCCTCTCCCGGGTCGACTTCCTGGGATTGGACATCCGGGACCTGGCCCAACTGACCGAACGCCGACGATTGCGTGTGGCCACGGCCCGGGTGGGAGTCATCCTTTCGTACCCGACGAAAGGAGCACCGAGCCGAGTCAAGATGGCGTGCGATATGCTCGACTGGGGAGTAAACAAGGTCCGCTCGACCGTCTATGCCTACGACGATGTGCAGCAGATTGTTTTCACGCGTTATAAGCCGACGTTCGAGTGGACCAGCCCGGGCCGTCCGCCGTTGCCGCAGATCACGCAGTTGGTTTTGCCGCCACCGCCCACACGACGCTTGCCGGTCGTGTCGCTGGCTTGCCTGGCGCTGTTGTTGGGTACGCTGGTCGGCCTGAGGTTCAAACGCAGCCCGAGAAAGAGTTATCTTTGGGCCGTGGGGATCTTGGGGCTTTGCGCGGCGGGAAGCTGGCCGTTGGGGCAAGTGGAAGTGCCCGATCCGCTGGCTCCTCGCGCGACACTCTCCGAGCACGAGGCCCGAAGCGTCTTTTCGGCCCTGCACAAGAACATCTATCGGGCCTTCGACTACCATACCGAAAGCGACATCTACGACGCCTTGGCCAAGAGCGTCGGCGGTGAATTGCTCTCGGACCTCTACCTGCAGATCCACAAGGGATTGGTCATGCAGGAGCAGGGTGGCGCCGTCTCGCGCGTGCAAGAGGTGGTTCTGGTCGAGGGCCAAAAGGCGCCGCGAGCAAATAGAGCCACTTCCGATAGCCCGGGGTTCGATTATCAGTGTACTTGGACCGTCGAGGGTACGGTCGAGCACTGGGGACACCTCCACACGCGAACCAACCAGTACCGTGCCATGTTTGCCGTACGAACCGAAGAAGACGCCTGGAAGATCACCGACGTCGAGCTGCTGGACGAGAAGCGGTTGAAGTTCGAATCGCAGCGCCGGGGGCCGCGTTGAAGCACAACTTCGAAGTAGTCCAGCGTGTTCGCAAAACTGCTACCCAAAGCCCACCGACTGCGTCGGTGGGATCAGGCGGCTCGGGCCGGCGGTTCGATGACCTCGGGGGCCGGCACGGGGATCTCTCCGGCTCGTGCTGAGAAGTGGGGGACGAACGCCGACAAGCAAGACGTCAAGGAGGCCAACCGGGAAGGTTCGTGTCCGAAAACGTTCCCTCCGCTGGCCCGAAGTTCGCAGACTCCCCGCTGGGGATCTTGCCATGCCACGGTGGTCGACCAACCGTGGTTCTCGTCGAGCTTGGCGGTCGTGTCGTGCCAAGTGTGCCGGCGCGGCCCGACGCCGGGGCGCATGAGCGTGAGTTCCAGTCGGTCAACGTCGTGCGGTTGAATCGCGTCGACGAGTAGGTCCCACGCCTGTTGGAAATCAAGACGGGCTAACTCGTCCGGTCCGGGCAGATTGCGTCTCGGCGTGGTGCCGTCGAGCCGTCGAGCGAAGGCAGCCATTCTGCGTACGGCACCGTCAATGACCATGGCCGCCTCGTGGTGGCCGAAAACGCGTAAGCGGATCATCAAGACGACCAGCGTCAGAGCCGTGATCCAGGCCAGCGCGTCGCTGCGAAAGATCGTGGCGATCGTGGCGGCGGCGCCGGTCACCAGGCAAAAGGCGCCGATAATGCACAACGCTTGCCACTGCGAGAGACCCCGGTCCAGCAAGCGATGATGCACGTGCTGTCGATCGGCCGTATCGAATTGCCGCCCGCTGAGCTTGCGACGCACCACGGCCAGGGTCATGTCGAACATGGGCAGGCTCAGCACGACGGCCGGAACCGTGATCGCCAGCGTGGTGGTGGTCTTCATCGCGCCTTGGATTCCCAACACGCCGAGAACCAACCCGATGACCATGCTACCGGAATCACCCAGAAAAATAGTGGCCGGCGGCAGGTTGTAGACGAGAAATCCGGCCAGGGTTCCGGCCAAGACAACGGCGATCACGGAGACCTGCGGATTGCCGAGCGTGGCCGCAATAATGGCCAACGTGACGGCGGCAAGGAACCCGACCATTGAGGCCAAGCCGTCCATGCCGTCGAGTAAGTTCAGCGCATTGATGCAACCGACCAGCCAGACGACGGTCAAGGGAATACCCAACCATCCGAGCTCGAAAGGGTAGCCGAACAACACGATCCGGTCCATGTAACAACCGAACACGACGATCGGAAGCACCGAGCCGATTTGCAGCAGTAGTTTCACCCGGGCACGAAGCACCCAGGAATCATCGATACTGCCGACGAAGCAGACGACTCCGGCCATGACGATCAGGGTGGTGGTCAACTCACCTCGCCCGTGCATAGCGCCGACCCAAGGGGAACCGGCGACAAGCAACCCGATGACGATGGCCAAATAGACGGCGATCCCACCCCATAAGGGGACCGGTCGGGCATGAAGCTTCCGTTGACCGTCCGGATGGTCGACAATTCCGCGACGCCGGGCGATCGACCGCGCCAACGGCGTCAGTACCAATGACGCGAGAAAGGCGGCGGCAAACGGTATTCCCCAAGAGCTCATGCGGTCAGCTTCATCCGTGTAACGAATCGGGCGTGGTCACCGAAACACGGGACTCCGAAGAGCCCTCGACGGAGGAAGTCGATCGAACGAAAAGCGGACGGCGGACACCCGTCTTCAGGAGGTCCGTTCGCCACGACTTGCCCCATACGTTTCGCCCTGGCGGCAGATTTTGCCTAATCAGTTCTCTCGGTAGTTTTCGGCAGACTCCATCGGAATACTGAGGGAAACTGCAAACCTTCCCGAAAGACCCACTTGCAGCGAAATACCCTAGTTAGCCCAGAATGCGATTTATCGGCTCCTCGCCTAGTGTGCCACTGCTTCGAAGAAGCAGTGCCGCTTGTATGCCCGGGCGAAAGGACTGCTTCTGCGAAGCAGTGGCACACACGATCGTCGAAACGCGTGCGATTCGCCCGGCTACTGCGAGCGCCAGAAGCTGGGTACGAAGAGGACCAGGATCACGAAGATCTCGAGCCGACCGAGCATCATGAGCCAAATGAACAAGAGCTTGGTGGGCCAGGTGAAGTTGGTATAGTTTTTCGTGGCTCCGATGACACCCAGTCCCGGGCCGATGTTATTCAGCGTGGCGACGACGCAACTGGCCGAATCGATCAGTTTGTGGTCATGTTGTTGCCCGTGCTCGACCCAGGTGTCGTCCGGTTCGACTGTGATCGTGAACAACCAACTCGCGGCAAAGATGATCAGGACCAGACCGAAGTAGACGAGGATACTTCGCCGCAGCTCTTGATCTTCCAGCGGCCGACCGGCCAGGCGCAAGGGGCGTACGACCGTCGGATGAAAGGCCTGTTCCATCTCCAGGCGGAGGATTTTAACGAACAAGATATGGCGGATCACTTTCATACCGCCGCCCGTGCTGCCGGCGCATCCGCCGATGAACATGATCAGCAGCAGGATTCCCCGCCCGAAACTGTTCCACAAATCGAAGTTATCGGTGCAAAAGCCGGTGGTTGTCATGATCGAGACGACCTGGAAAAGCCCATAACGCACGGCCGTACCCAGCGGCAAGGCGTCGTCGTTGTCGGTTGGCGTGTCCGAGCTTGCGGTCATACCGCTTTGCGGCCCGAAGTCGTGATGGTACAGCCCGAACCCGACAACCAGCATCGTTACAAGCAGGATGATCGAGAAGTAAACCCGCCATTCCACGTCACCCAGCAGTCGCATAGGTTGGAAGACGGCCAAGAAGTACAAGAGCATGAAGTTGGTGCCGGCGAGGATCATGAACACGACGATGGTCATCTCGATCAGCGGGCCGTTGTAAAGTTCCGGCTGCGTGGCGAAATGGCCGATGCTGAGGTTGTAGGTGCTGAATCCGCCGGTGGCCATCGTGCCGAAGGCATGGCACAGGGCGTCGAACATCGACAGGCCTTCGATCCACAACAGCAATGTCAGCACACCGTTGAGCCCGGCGTAGATCAGGAACAGGACCCAGGCCGTATGCTGCATTCGGGCTTGGGGGGTGGATTGTGTGGGGCCGGGCATTTCCGCCCGCATTAGGGCCTTGCCGGCCGAACCTTGTCCCAGAATGGCCACGAACAACACGATGATCCCCAGCCCGCCCAGGAAATGCGTGCTGCTGCGCCAGAACAGGATGCACCGCGGCACCAATTCCGGATCTTCCAGGTTGGTTAGCACGGTGGCCCCGGTGGTACTGAAGCCGGATTGGGCCTCGAACATCGCATCGACAAAGGACATCGGCACGTCCGCCTCGCGATAGGTGACGCTGAGCAGGAACGGCAAGGCGCCGAGCACGGTGGCCAGTACCCAACTCAGCCCGACCACGGCCATGGCCTCTTTGCGAAACAGTTGCCCGTTGCTATTACGACCCAGGTATCGCAGGGCGGCCCCCACGGCGAAACAAACGACCATGGCCATCAACAGGCCGAAGAACCCGTTCTGTTCGACTTGCCAAACGCCGCCGAAGCCGGGCAGTGCCCAAGGTAGGCTAAAGCCCATCGAGGCCCCGACCAGTATGGCCACCAGGCTGAGCAGTTTGCACAAGAGGCGTCTGTTCATGGGGAAAGAAGGGGTTAGGGGTCAGGGGCTAGGGGTCGCCGTGCCGGCGACCGCTAAACGAGTTTGCGTTCAAGATGGTCTTCTCTTAGGCGCCGTTGGTGCTGAACATTTTTAGCGTCTGCTCGACTGCCGAGGTTTCGACCAACGCCACGACCGTATCTCCGGCGGCGAAACGATCGTCACCGCCGGGGACCAGGACGTAGTTGTCGCGGATGAGTGCGCCGATCAGACAGGCCGGCGGCAAATCCAGCTTGGCCAACACGTGTTCCGTGGCCGGTGCCCCTTCCACGACTTCGATCTCGAGGATCTCGATACCCGACTCGTCGGCCAAGGTGGCCCGGGAGACCACGGCTCCGGTGTTCAGGAACGCCAGGATCTGCCGCGAGATGACCTTCCGCGGACTGACCGCGTGATCGATGCCCAGTTTGCGCATCACGTTGGCGTAGTCGGGTCGATTGACGATGCACATCATCGTCTTGGCCCCCAATTCCCGGGCTTCCACGCAGGCCATGATGTTGTCTTCATCTTCACCCGTGCAGGACACGAAGACATCGGCGCTGCCGACCCGTTCTTCTTCCAGGTTGACTCGTCGTTGGGCGTCGGCGTTGACCACGGTGGCGTATTTCAAGTGGGCGGCTAGGAACTCGCAGCGCTGCCGGTCCTTTTCGATCAACAACACGGCAAAGCGGCGTCCCTCGAGCACGCGGGCCAAATGATAGCCCGTCTCGCCCCCGCCGGCGATTACCACGCCCTGTTTGGGCGGCAGTTCCTTTTGGAACAACTCGCGAACGTCGTCGATCTTTTCACGGTTGCCGATCAGCGTGAGCCGATCGCCGGGGGCCGCCCGATCGCCGGCCTGGGCAATCGTCATCCGTCCGTTGCGGAAGATCGACCCGATCCGCACGCCCGAGGGGAGCTTCAGATCCTTCAGCGGAATTCCCACCCCGGCCACCTTCTCGTCAACGACCAGTTCCTGCATTTCCAACTCGCCTCGGGCGAAGTTTTCGACCGCCACGGCGCCGGGATGCCGAATCTCTCGGGCAAGCTCCATGGCCGAAAGGTGTTCGAGGCTCAAGAGCCGGTCGATCTGGAAATGACGCTGGTAATCGAACGTGCTCAGATCGCGGAAGACGGGGGCATATACGCGGGCGACCGTTCGTCGGGCCCCCATCGCTTTAGCCATGCTGGCGGCAATCATGTTCACTTCGTCGCTGCCGGTAACGGCCAGACACAGATCGGCTCCCAGCACGCCGGCCTGGAACAGGACGCTGGACTCGGCCGCCGAACCGGTTACTGCGCGGGCGTCCAATTCGTCGTTTACCCGACGCGCGTGTTCCGGGTTGTGGTCCACGACGGTCACGCTATGGCCTTCGCGGCACAACATGCCGGCAATCGAGGTGCCGACGGTTCCCGCCCCCATCACGACAATTCTCATGAAAGCCACCTCATAATCGCCACGAAACCAACAACAACGCAACGAAGATCACCGCCATGAAACCGAGAATCCATACCCCGATCCGTACGGCATGGGCCAGGATCGGGCCCATCCGCTCATGTCGGGTGGCGGCGTAAACCAGGCTCACGGCAATCACCAGCGGCAAGGCGTACCACAGGTCACCCGCCTCGACGGCCCAGATGATCGCGGGTTCGAATTTCATGGTATTGGGTCTCAGTTAATGGAACGGGCTTGACAGAAAGAACTGGTGTGAAAAAAACTACGCGGGAAGTCGGGCGTCCGTTTTTTTGTTATTCGTCCTCGTCCTCGTCGTCTTCGTCGTCGGTTCGGACGAACACGGGGCCGGCCCAGGCGTCAAAGATGGCTAAAACATTCAGCAGACCGGCGACCATCGTGAACACGGTGCCCAACTCGTAGTAACGGTGCAGGTAACGATGCAACTGGTCGGCGGTGGGTTGATCGGCGTTGAGGTCGTTCAGCCCGATCGACGAATCGCGTGGCGGGGCCATCAAACCGCCGCACCACACCTTCTTGCCGCTGCTCATCCGATTCGCCTGAACCAGCGCCGGCAGGACGGGCAACCCGATCCCCACCTGGCACAAATAGGGCAACCGCTTGTCGTTCGCACGCCACGAGAAATAGACCACCCGACCACTACCCAGATCTCGGCCGTCGTGGGGATCGAAATCGCTGCCGAGGTACATCCCATAAAGAAACGTCCCGATGATGCAGACGAAGAATAGTCCCGCCTTGGCCTTTCGACCCTGGTAAAGGTGCCCCAGGCCGGGAATCAACCAGGCCAAGAACGCGGCCAGCGCCGGATCTTTCAGATCGATCGGTTGCTCGCTCTGCGGGGACTGGCTCTGCGGGGGCTGGGAAAACTCGGACACCGGAAAAACTCCTTGTAAGGGGCGTTGAGGAAAGCACTGCGAGGGTGGTGTATTCTAGCACCGCAGGACTATCCGGCAAAGATCGGTTCCGTGCAATTCTACCCCCCGTAGAAAACAATGCCAGGGGAGAAACCGATCTGTTTTTGCCGATCGGGCCTTGGCCCCACGGATAATGCCCACAGTCCGTTTAGCATCCGCCGGTACGGCGGCTTTGATGGCAGAGGGTATCTCCGCGTCGAGCCGCCGTACCGGCGGCTGCTAAACTGGAGAAGTTGTTCTGGTACCAGTCTTTAGGGAGTGGCCGCGCCCGAGACAGCAGGCTCGACCGGGGAAAGCAGGCTGGGGACCACCGGGGCCACCTGCCCACGTGCTTGCATTACGTAACGCAAGAGGTCGTGTCGGCTGATGATCCCCACCACCTGACCGTCCCGGGTAACCGGCAATCGGCGGATCGAGAGCGTGCGGAACGACTCGGCGGCCGTGGCCAACTCGGCGTCTTGGTCGATCTGTTTCACCTCGCGGGTCATATACTGATAGACGCGGTCCTGGCCGGTTTGCGGATCCCAGACCAATTCCAGCAGGTCGAACTCCGAAATCAACCCCAGCAAGCGACCGGTCGAATCGGTCACCGGCAGACCGCTCAGCCGATGTTTGATCATCAGTCTAATCGCCTTTTCAACGGAGTCATCCGGTTCGACCGAGATGACGCCGGTGGACATCAAGTCTTTGATTTTGGCCATTGCTAGCACCGTCGTGAAGGAGGATTGGGTGGGAGAGAACGTGACTATATCTTTAGATAGCACGCTTTCCGGCCTAGTGCCAGATCAATTTGTGCCCATTTCGAATGGTGGGTGAAGAAACGGTTTTGCGCGAGTACGGCAAACCACAATCCGAAGAATCACTACTTGCCGCAGGTCAGTTAGCATGGACCGGCAAGGGGGTCATCCAGTGCTGAAACACGGCGGCGATGTTCTCCATGGAGACGCCGTTACCCCATTCGCATTGGGCAATCACGCCGCCGGACCCGAAATCCAACGCCCGACGGACCCGCAGCACAGCTTCGCGGACCTTTTCCGGATCGCCGAAGGGGAGGACGTCTTGACGGTCGATCTCGCCCCAGAAAGTTACCTGACCGCGAAACTGCTCGGCCAGCCGCTCGATGTCCATCGCGAACAACTGCGAGTTGATCGCATCGACGCCCACCTCGACCAGATCGCCGAAGATCTCCGAGATATCCCCGTCGGAGTGGAAGAAGGCGAATTTGTCCTTGCGATGGAGGATCTCGCAATACTCGCGATACAACGGTTTGAACAGGTCGCGCCAGATTTCCGGCGAGATCAGCAAGGCGTCCTGCGACCCCCAGTCGTCCATGAACTCGACGCCGTCGATATCCGTTTCGGCCCAGAGTTCCATCTCGCGGCAGAAGAAGTCGTGCAACATGCCCAGCAGGTCGCGAATTGGCTTACTTCCGGTGGCCAAGTCGATGAAGGTGGCCTCTGTCCCCCGCAGAAACTGCAAGCGTTCGAAGGGCCGCGTCTCGGTCCAGCCCAGCGCAAAGCTGCTGGTGGCCGCACAACTACGGTCGACCTTTCCCCACTTGGCGTCCTCGAGCAATTCCATGGGCGGTTTGTACTGAGCGATCATGTTTGGTTCTCTCAGCAGCGGTTCTTTCACCTCCCCGATGACGCCCCGTTCGGCCACATGCCACGTACACCCCCATGCGTCGGTGTAATTCCCCACGCGAAACGGCTTGCCCTCGGATCGCTCGCCGGCGGGATACTTGAAATCCGGCGGCGTAATATCCCGGGGAAAACGCAGCTCGATCTCGGCCAGTTCGTCCGGCTGCGCCATTTCCACCCCCGGCAAGTACCAGAGGTCGCGCGGCGCCCGGTCCACCGGTTCGTGGTTCAAGGTACGGATTACGAGTTCACGTGATGTCATGGCGGCATCCTTGTCGAGATCAGCAGGCGAAGACTTCCCCTACCTCGTCAGTGTTGGTTGGTGACCAGCGCACCAAGCTTCCCCTCGGGTGAATTGTTCTACGATAGCCGGATCGTAACACTTCGTCAAGCTTCTTTTCCAGCCCACCAGCCAACCTAGCCCGGAAACCGGCAAATTCGGAATCTTTCGCACCACTGGACTCTGCTTGCGGGACTCGACGGGGCTTGCGGGACTCAACGGGGCTGTTTTCTGAACTATACTTGCGCAATCAGACCATGCCCCAACCGACGGGAGTGCAAGCCGTGACGCTGTTTACAAAGAACAAAGTTCGCGAAGTCCAAAGTTTCATCCTCAAAGTGGTCAACAACAACTGTGCCGACCTGCACACGCGCTTGGACGGACCGCGACTGGAAGGCCGGGCCAATTTGACCCTGGTCGTGCTGATCGTGCCGATCGAAGACGGCAAGATTCGGGTCGATCGGGCTTTCACGGCCGTCACCAAGGAGTTTTCCACCTCCGGCACGGCCATCGTGCTCGAGCAGCCCATGGGGTTCGACGAAGTCATCGTCGGGTTCCGCTGGGAACAGGATGTCACCTTTATCCGAGCCGAGGCCAAGCATCTGAACCCCATGGGGGGAGGGTTCTTCCAACTCGGACTGCAAATGAACGAAGTCGTCCACGTCGGCGACCACCCCGAGCTCAAAGCCGTTTGCTTCTAGCCGCTTGCTTCTAGCCGCTTGCGGCTTGGCAACAAACCCGGTTGCAATCCGGACCCCCGCAATCCACAATAGTGTCTCACACTGCGCACCCCCCTTCCAAGCGAGACACCCCATGGACCGACAATTCTCTCGCCGCGAGATGCTCGCGGCCACCGGTACCGGCATGGCCGCCGCTTTGACCACTTCACCCACCATTGCAGCCGAGACGCCAGAGAAACCGAGCGACGCCGAGCCGTTCCTCTATTGCTTCAACACGGCCACGATCCGCGGCAAGAACTTGCCGCTGGACGAGCAAGTTAAGGTCGTTGCCGGGGCCGGCTATGGGGGTATCGAGCCGTGGATCGACGAGATCGCCCGATATGCCGACTCGGGTGGATCGCTGGCCGATATGAAGAAACGGCTGGCCGACTCGGGCCTCAGCGTGGTCAGCGCGATCGGGTTTGCCGGCTGGATCGTCGACGACGATACCCAACGGGCCAAAGGCCTCGAACAGATGCGACGCGACATGGATCTGGTCGCTCGAATCGGCGGCCGACATATCGCCGCGCCTCCGGCCGGTGCGCACGGCGCCTCGGGCATGGACCTGCTGAAAATCGCCGAGCGCTATCGGGCCGTCTTGGAGTTGGGACGCGAGATGGGCGTGGTTCCCCAACTGGAGATCTGGGGTAGCTCGAAGACCCTAAGCCGCATCGGCGAGGCCGCCTTCGTGGCCGTCGAGGCGGGCCACCCCGACGCTTGCCTGCTGCTGGACGCTTTTCACATCTATCGCGGCGGGTCCAGTTTTACCGGTCTGAAGCTGCTCAACGGGGCGGCCATGCACAACTTCCATCTGAACGACTACCCGGCCGACCCGCCGCGCGAGAAGATCGGCGACGCCGATCGCGTCTATCCGGGCGACGGCGTAGCGCCGCTCGGATCGATCCTGCGCGACCTGTACTCGACCGGCTACCGCGGCCCGCTCTCCTTGGAACTCTTCAACCGCACCTACTGGGACCGCAACGACGCCCAAACCATCGCAAGCGTAGGGCTGAAGAAAACGAGAGCCGTAGTACAAGCGGCCTCTCTATAAAGCCGCGACCGTTGGTCGCGCCAAAGTGCCCCGGCATGTGATGTGCCACGGCTGTGTCAGCCGTGCACGAATCGGAGCAGCTTTCCCAACTCGACACGGCCGACACGGCCGTGGCACACTTGTGCATAATTCCATCAGCACGCGCGCCCACCCTCCAGCGCCGGTTCGTTCGGCAGCGGTGGCAAAGCCTCTTCCAGCACGCCCTTGGCCTTGCGCCAAACGAGCAACCCTTCGATCACCATCCAGACCTGCAAAACCATGACCGCCCCGCCGATGCTCAACAACAGATAGTTCTGCTTCACGTACCAGCCGCTCTCGCTGTTGAACATCTGCCAGCCCATGGCCCAGGGGGGCATCACGAGCATGGCCAACAAGGGGACCACGATAAACCAGACGGGCCGGCTGCGGCGCCATAAATAAAAGGCCGTGACCATCAACGCCAACCCGGCCAGCAGTTGATTGATCGCGCCGAACAAGGGCCAGAGAATCAATCCACCGGTTCCCATTGTACCGCTGGGCCCGGGCAGCATCGCCATCGCCCCGCCGAGCACGACGGCCAGCAGCGTGGCGGCGTACTTGTTCGTCAACGGTTTCAATCGAGCGGTGGCCGCCAACTCTTGAATCACGTAGCGTTGCAACCGCGTGGCCGTATCGAGCGTGGTGGCCGCAAAGCTGGCGACCAGCACGGCCATGATGCCTATGGCGAGTTTCAAGGGCAGTCCGACCGCGGCGATGAAATTGGCGCCCCCCTCGACGAACGCCCCGACCTTGTCCCCCAGGCCGAAACTACCCCAACCTTGCGACGGGTCGTAGCGGGTCTTCCAGGCCTCGGCGCCGGCCAGTTGTTCTCCGTTGACCATGGTGGGCGCGTAGTCATAGCCCGAGAAGGTCTCGGTTGTGACACGATCGAACTTCCCCATCCCCACCCCGGCGCAACAGGCCAGAATGACAATCACGGCCAAGGCACTCTCCAACAGCATCGACCCATAGCCCACGCACTGGGCGTCCGTCTCGCAGGCCACCTGTTTGCTGCTGGTCCCGCTGCTGACCAGGCAGTGGAACCCGCTGATGGCTCCGCACGCGACCGTGATGAACAAGAACGGCATGATGGGCGGTGCGTCGATGGGAATCTTTTCCTTGGCCACCACGGCCGGCGTGTCGCGCATGATGTCGGCCTCGCCGCTGAGCCCGGCCACCGCCAAACCGGCCACCAGAATCAACAGCGCCACGACGAGTTGATGGCTGTTGACGAAATCCCGCGGCTGCAACAACAGCCAGACCGGCAAAACCGAGGCCACGAAGCAATAGATCAACAGCACGATCGTCCAAATCACAATCGGGTTGCCCCATGCGGCCGGCAAGGTGATCGGCAGCCAGTAGGCGCCGACATAAATTCCGAAATAAAGAATCCCCAGAGCCAACAGCGAGGGAACCAGCAGACCGCCGCGGCGTCGGTAGACCCAAATCCCCACCAGCACGGCCACCGGCAATGAAAGCCAGACGGGAATGACCGACTCGGGATAGATCTTGAAGATCGACGCGATGACCAGCCCGAAAATGGCCAACACGATTGTCAGCGCGAAGAACAAGATCAACAAGAACAACAGCTTGGCCCGAGGAGCGATTATGCGTCCGGCAATTTCGCCGACCGTCTGTCCCCGATTCCTCAGCGAGACGACCAGGGCCGCAAAATCGTGGACGGCTCCGATGAAGATCGACCCGAGCACGACCCAAAGCAACGCCGGCAGCCAACCCCAGAAGACGGCAATCGCCGGCCCCACGATCGGTCCCGTGCCCGCGATGCTGGTGAAATGGTGCCCGAAAATGACTTCCTTACGCGTGGGTACGAAATCGACGTTATCGCAAAGCTGCCGGCTCGGCACAGGCGCGTCCGGGTCGAGCCGGAAGATCCGCCGGGCCAGCCAACGCCCGTAGGTATGATAGGCCACCAGATAGCCCAAAAAAGCCGCCAACGCGATTGCCAGAGTGCTCATTCGCCTTCATTTGCCTTGTAGTGAGCTAGATTCCCCAAATTCAACATAATACGATTCTATGTTTTCGGCAACCATGGGCTTTTCGACAACCGTGGGCCGCTGGACGCCAATCGCCCAGACCCTATAATGAGCGGTTGCGAAGCCGCCGCTTGCGGCTTTGCAGTCACCCAAGAAAGAACTCGCCAACCAAGGAGATCCCCCCTTGTCCGAGAAAGTGATCATCATCGGCAGCGGTCCCGCTGCGTGGACGGCCGCCATCTACGCGGCCCGAGCTAATCTCGAGCCGCTCGTATTCGAGGGCGCCATCACCGAGGACAACCGCCTGGCCGGCACCTTGCCGCTGGGACAGTTGTCGCTGACGACCGAAGTGGAAAACTTCCCCGGCTTCCCGGCCGGCAACCTGGAGTCTTACCTGGACGACTCGATCGACAAATCCCAGCGTCAGTACATGGCCCCCCACACCAAGGAAGGTGTCAGCGGACCTGAGCTGATGGAACTGATCCGACAACAGGCCAAGAACTTCGGCACCCGGATCATTACCGACGACATCGTCGACGTCGACTTCGACAATCGGCCGTTTAAGCTAACCGCCAGCGACGGTAGCACGCACGAAGCCGACGCGGTGATCGTGGCCACCGGCGCCCGGGCCAACTACCTGGGCCTGCCCTCGGAAGAGAAGTACAAGAATCTCGGCGTCAGCGCGTGTGCCGTCTGCGACGGGGCCTTGCCGCGATTTCGCAACCAGCCGCTGGTGGTCATCGGCGGCGGCGATTCGGCCGTCGAGGAGGCCGACTACCTCAGTAAGTTCGGCTCGACCGTCTATATGGTACACCGTCGCGATGAACTCCGCGCGTCGAAGATTATGGCCCGCCGAGCCATGGACAACCCCAAGATCGAAATCCTCTGGTGCACCGTGCTCGATGAAGTGTTAGGCACCGACGCCGACGGCGTGACCGGCGTGCGGCTCAATAGCACGGCCGGTAAGGAAGACCGCGAAGTCGAAGCCACCGGTGTCTTCCTGGCCATTGGCCACACGCCCAACACGGCCTTCCTCAAGGGCAAGATCGAGATGACCGAAAAGAAGTATCTTCGCTGGACCACGCCCGGCCGAACCTACACCAGCGTCGAAGGCGTGTTCGCCGCCGGCGACGTGGCCGACGACTACTATCGCCAAGCGGTAACCGCCGCCGGAACCGGCTGCATGGCCGCACTCGATGCCGAACGCTGGCTGGCCAGCCAAGGGAAATAATCAACGAAAGACCGTTTCGCCGTCGCCGGCACATGAGAGGGTTCAGGGTTCAGCACTCAGATACCACGTTTGCCCCGGAATTCTGAACCCTGAACCCTGAACCCCTGTTTCTATGTCCGAACAACTCAACAAAGTCGAAGCGGATCGTCAGGCTATCCGGGCCGCCAAGGAGAAGGGCATTCCGGCCACCGTCGGGACCTACGTCCGGCTTTCCGGGCCCGGCTGGTTGCAAAGTGCGTTGACCTTGGGCGGCGGGTCGTTGGCCAGCAGTTTATTCTTGGGGGTGTTGGCCGGGTTCGGCTTGCTCTGGTTGCAGCCCGCCGCCATGATCCTGGGTATCATCATGCTCAGCGCGATCGGCTACGTGGCCATGAGCACCACCGAACGGCCTTTCCAGGCGATCAATCGGCACGTGAACCCGGTGCTCGGCTGGGGTTGGGCGTTGGCCTCGCTGGCGGCCAACATGGTTTGGGCCCTGCCGCAATACTCGCTGGCCAGCGGCGTGCTGCAACAGAATCTCCTGCCCGGCGTGCTGGGGCCCGAAAGCAGCCTGGGCGACTTCGGCGGCAAGATCGTCATCTCGGCCTCGATCCTCGCGATCACGCTGGCAATCACCTGGGCCTACGACAGCGGCGGTTGGGGAGTGAAGCTCTACGAACTGATGTTGAAATTCGTGGTGGCCGGCATCGTGGCCTGCTTTGTCGGCGTGGTCTGCGTGTTGGCCTGGCAAGGAACGCTCGACTGGGGCGAGATCTTCCGCGGGTTCGTGCCCGATCTCTCGAAGATCTTCAAACCGGCCGAAGGTTTCAACTGGCTCTTGGACGCCGTGCCCTCGCAATATCGCGACTTCTGGGTCGGGGCCATCGTCAGCGAGCAGCGCGACGTGATGATCAGCGCGGCCGCCACGGCCGTGGGTATCAACATGACGTTCCTGCTGCCCTACTCGATGATTCGCCGCGGCTGGGACAAGGATTTTCGTGGCGTGGCCAAGTTCGACCTGGGGACCGGCATGTTCATCCCCTTCGTGCTGGCCACAAGCTGTGTGGTCATCGCCTCGGCCACGCAATTCCATCCGGACATGGCGGCCGAAGCCGCCCTGCTGGTGCCGGGCAACGAAGCCAAGCTTCCGGTGCTCGGCGAGGAAAAAACTCAGAGCCTCATGGTAGGTCGTCAGGCGAGCCAGGCGGACGACACCGAGTTGGAACCGCTGAGTGACGCCGAGATTCTCTTGGCGGCCCACCTGCAGCGAAAGGATGCCTTTGATCTGGCCAAGTCGCTCACACCGTTGACCGGCCACGTAGTGGCCGACGTGGTCTTCGGCATCGGTGTGCTCGGCATGACGCTATCGAGCATTACCTTGCTGATGCTGATCTCGGGCTTCGTGATCTGTGAGATGCTCGGGCTGCCGCCGACCGGTTGGCCCAACCGCTTAGGAACGCTGGCCGCGGCGACCGGCGTGCTCGGTCCGTTCCTCTGGTCGGGCACCACGCGATTCTGGCTGGCCGTGCCGACATCCGTGTTCGGCATGGTGTTGTTGCCGATCGCCTACCTGACGTTCTTCTGCATGATGAACTCCAAGAGTCTGTTGGGCGATCAGATGCCGCGTGGCGGACGCCGCGTGGCCTGGAACCTCGCCATGGGCCTGGCCGTGGCGTTGGCCGGCTCGGCCAGCATCTACATGGTCTGGGTCAAGGCCGGCTACTACGGCCTAGGCGGCGTAGGCGCCTTCCTGTTGCTGACGCTGGTCGTACATTTCGTGTTTCCGAGGAATGGCCAAAGCAGATCGTGAGGGAAAGTCCAAGAGTGACGCGACACTTGTTCCATATCGCAAATACCCTAGTTCGACTGTTTGATTTCTATTGACCCAACGTAAGTATTGTTGTAATAACACCTTCCGTGTTTTGTGTATCGCGTTGTTTCACGGAAGGAGTATAAGCATGGAAGCGAAGGAATTCGAGG
>SDBV01001662.1_pt1 | contig 33448 bp, 36 predicted proteins | sample 2277081 | NCBI WGS metagenome assembly SDBV01 (sample SAMN10402039, study PRJNA504765) | marine sediment metagenome | isolation source: marine sediment core GS10_PC15, 223 cmbsf | place: Arctic Ocean: Southern Knipovich Ridge | collected 2010 | reverse complement strand
CTTGGCGTGCTCGTGTCTTTCTTAAATATCTGACTTTGAACATCTTCCTTGTTACCGGAGTAGTCTTTAGAATAATAATATAAAGTATGAGAGCCTTCTAACAGAGAGATCGAATCTGAATAAGTAGTCCAACTAGCGGTATCGGTCGCGTCCCACTGGAAGAAAGTAGAGCCCAACTCATTTCTTGTTAAAGTAAAAGTGGTCTCCTGCAAAAACCAGCCGCTTGCCTCCGGCGAAGCGGGAAAAGTCTCAAGGGTAGTTACGGGAGCCGTAGAATCGTGAACCATTTCAAAACGATATAATCCGTCATCGGACGCGGTCCATAACAATCCATCAAAAGAATAATTTGGACTTATTCCAATGCCGCTACCGTTACCAGTGGATGAGACAGCGGAAAGATCTCCCGTCTCCACCCAAGTCTCGCCAAGATCCAGCGACCTGTAGGTACCATCGTCAGTACCGGCAAATACTTCTAGACCGCTTGAACCCTGTTCTATGCTTATCTCGTTTATGACTCCGTTTAATAGTCCAGTTGTCTTTTGAGACCAACTGCTGCCACTGTCGGTCGATTTAAATATATATTGATCAGTTCCAACAAGTACCAACCGATCGTTATCAAAGTTCGGGGAGATAGCGATAGACCGTATGCGTCCGCTATCTAGGCCAACGGTAGCTGTTCCCACAAATGACCAGTTATTTCCATCGTCTAAAGATTTCCAAAGCCCCTGATCCCAAGTGCCTGCAAAGACAGTAGGGGTAGATGCGTAATTGGGAGCCACCTCTATTGCCCGAACAGACGAAGTCATGCTGGACTCACTTATATTTATCCAGCTCTGACCCCAATCAGAAGATCGATATATATTACCGGCGCCGGCGCCGAAAAAAATCTTACCCGTGCCGCCGGTCTGATAATCGGGGGATAGCGCCACCGACCAACCGTCAGGATCTAATGTCATCGAGCTATCCCAGCTCGAACCATTATCGTTTGACCACCAAATACCGCTATTTTGAATGGCGGCAAAAACGGTTTTATCAATTTCGTAATTGGGAGATACTTCAAGAGATCGAGCATTTGTGGTCGTTGACGGGAGAGATAATACTTGAGTAAGGGTGGACTCGCCCCTGTCTACGGATTTATAAATACCGCCCTTAGCGGCCACAAAAATCGTATCATCAAAGAAAATGTTTGGAGATGCATCAATATCGTAAGTTACGACACCTGGAGCAACAACAGTCCAGTTGTTATGGCTTGCGTTTAATCCCACTGATAAAGCGATCACCAGCGCTGCTATGATGCATATAAGTACTAATAGCTTATGCTTTAATGCAAAGCTAAAGTGTCTATCCACCACTCTCCAATTTCTTTAAACTTTTCTTAGCTTGATCGTCGACATTACCAAAGGGTTTGGCATCGATGATCTCTTTATATAACTTGATAGCTTTTGACTTATCGCCCGTATCGCTATATAAGTCCGCAAGAAAAAGTTTCGCGCCAAGAAATCCCGGGTTGATGGAGAGCGCGTCCTTCAGTTGACCTATAGCTTTCTTTTTCTTGTTAGCCTGCTTGTTAATACTGGCTAAATTGTAGAGGACTTCCGGTTGCTTAGGATCAATCTTCAGAGTCTCTTCGTATTCGACGTATGCTTTTGCGAGTTTGCCGGTAGCCTCATAGCTAAGGCCGAGTATCCTGTGAGATTCGGCATCCTTTGGATCATCAGCAACCGCCTTTTCCAAATTTTCAATGGCGCCGTCAAAATCTCCCGCCTGAAACGCGACCAGTCCGCTACTCTCACCTTCTTTATCTAAAGATGCTCTCTTAGCTAGCGGTGATGCCGTTAAAAAGGCAGCGTAAGCGATCAGAGCGACTACTGCTGTGACAGCTCCGATCATCAAGGCAATATTTAGCGAACTACTAGAAAGTCCTGTTTTTTTCCTATCTTTGGCTCTTCGTCTCTTTGGTTTTGCCATACAACTCCCCTTTAGTGGTTGATAAAAAAACGGTGACCTCCAGCAAACTTTTTTCTTTAGAGATAGATTTAAATGAAAAGAAACCAATTTATAAAAGGCTTAGAACACTCTAGCCGTTAAGTCTGTCGACCCCCGCTACCCGTTCCGTTTTGATCATGATCAATACCATGAATCATCCCCAAGCTTGCTCCGCCGAAGCTTGCAAGCGTGACACTCGCTGGACCTTGCCGCCGACTCAAAGTATTGGTGACACTTGCTGCATTGATAAAGGCCGCCTTCGATCAAGACCTTCTTATCTCTTAGGATCAGCTCTTTCCAGGTGGGATTACCATCTATCTTTAAAGAATCGTTTAAACAGACGAACTCGCACAGACCACAATTAACACAGAGCGACGGGTTGAACTCGATTCCCCTTAGGTCTCCCTTTGTCCGCGTGAGGGCATCTGTCGGACAAAATGTTGTGCAGTTATTACAGAAAACGCAAAAGTTAGTTATGGTTATATCGGCAATCAGAGCGCTTTCATTTTTGAGTCTTTCTTCCACCGGCTTTCCAAGATGAGATAACATGATCAACAAGATCGAGCGCTTCTCCGGAATATTAGAATCATATATCGGCTTATCCGTAGGGGATATGCTCTCCATGACCTTATCAATGCGCTCCCCGACGACATTGGACCCGGAACTCATCAAACTCTTGCCGATACCCGAAAAAAAATCTCTTCTTGTATTTTTTTCCAATTCTGTGAGATCAGCTGAGTCCGGCGCACTGCCCCCGGCCGGCTCATCACTAGAAAACAAGATCTCTGTTTTTGAACCAAACGCTCTTAATATCTCCATTGAATTTTTAACATGACCTTCGATAATCCCACTTGCGTTATATGCACAATCATTGCACGCGCTGGCGTCTAACCAGACACTTTCTGCCCCCAAAGCGGCGGCACCAAGAAGAAGTGACTCATCGAGCCTGCCCAGACATATAGTTTCCAGCGCTGAGGCTTCTTCCTCTACCTCATCCTTATCTTTAGTCTTAACGCACTTACAGACAACGGCCCCATCATTTTCACTAAAGAGTTTTATCCGTGAGAGCACTGTCCTGTTATCGACTTCCAGCTGAAAAGCGCCTGTAGGGCATATAGAGTAGCAAAGACCGCAGCCGTCACATAGCTTCAAATCAATTGTGATGGCTTGATTTTCGAGAGTTAAAGCGCCGGCATGGCAAACCTCAACACACTTCTCACATTTATAAGTCTTATCTCTATAGGTATAGCATTGCGAGGGTAAAAATTTTACCGGTTCCTTAATAAACCTTGACATGACTTTATCAAGTCTTTCGAGACCCAGTAGTTTGCTCACGTCGACCATCCAATTCGCTCCTTGAGACTACCGTCATATTCGGTTTTATCCACTATTACCCCTTAAAAGGGAAGCTAATTATAACATAATAAGGCAGCTTTCCGTACGTTCAAGCTGTGTAGATATAGTGAATTTTTAAGTATAAAACTAAGAGTTAGACCACGCTTACAATTCGGTCAATGGAGCAAACCCCATAGCCGGTTTTACATCGGTTTTTTGTCTATATTAAAATGGCTGGCTTAGGTAGGAATATCTAACGGTAATTATTTACGGCATATTTATCGTATAGCCGCCTGAATTTTGGTATAATTACGCCAACATGAAATCGTCTAAGATCCATAAGTTAACCTTTTTTTTAGTAATATCGATTTTTTTGCTATCTCTTAGCTCCTGTGCGCAAAGTGGCGAAAAAGCGGACTCCAAGACTGACAAGGGCAGTAAGGAAGAGGCGGGCCACGCTATGACTAAAAAGCAGCAAAAAGCCCTCATTAATGATCTAAAAGAAAACGTAAAGATCATAAATGGGGTAAGAGAAGATACCTCGACGTTAAGTAAAGCTTTAACTGGCGCACTGCTGGAGAGTACTCTAAAACAACACTCCGAGGACGCGGCTAATGATATTATACGTGTTAGAAAATACTCCTCCCCCAAGTTTGAGATCGGTAATTACGTCCCCGGAACTGTTGGGGTAACGATGAAGTTTACCGATAAGGGATACCTCATGAACAGCGACACTAAAGAGAAGTTGGATAAACCAAAGAACGATAAGACGACACTGTTACTTGCCTTAATGGAAGAAGACGACCGCTGGAAAATATTCGAGATACTTCAAGAAATACCAAAAGAAGAGTAACTTATCTTTTTGGTATCGCGTCTATCTTGCCAATTTCAATAGTAGTAAATTCATCATCACGCCAATCAAAATCCCTACCTAAAAGGCTATACTTTTTCTCGGGACTTACATAGACGTAGAAGAAAGCCGTGACTTCTTTGCTTCCATTACCGGCGACTTCCTCTCCCCAAGGAGATCTTTTATCTATGTCTTCATACCAGAGACTGGTGATCCGCGGATTCGCGACAAATTTATTACCAAACTGGTCTTTTACCTCAACCATCGAGAAATCGAGCGTCCTATTAACAGAAGCAATATTCTCTACCTTAAAACGCACGCTAAGAGCTGTCGCTTTATAAGTGCTCTGTCTCACTCCACCGATCTCATCAAATACCGGCTCGGCTTCTATGACGGTATACCTGGCATCACCGACAACGCCTTCACCGGTGGCTTTTCTAGAGCTGTTAGATCTCGAATCGGCAACGTTCTTCTTGTCTGAATCGACCGGCCAGAAAAGTAAGAGGAGAAGCAAGATAATAATAATAAGCGCGACTGTCCTAAAACAGCCGCGCTTTTCATCGTTTTCTTCCTCTATCTCGAATTCTTCTGCTTCTACAAGATATTCTTCTTCATTTTGATCGACCATAATTTATGACTTATTTACTAGGTGCCTCTGTAAAAAATCTTTCGTATTTAGTTTCGTGTTCAGGAGTCGGCTCAGGAATTTCATTTACCCGTATTACCTGTATCCTGTTATTTTCACGATCAGCGATATACATGGCGCCATCGGGAGCGAATGTAAGTCCTTCGGGAAAATTAAATTGCCCGTCATTCAGGCCCCGTTGACCAATGACTCCCAGCAGTTCTCCCTTCTTACTTAAGACATAGAGTTCATTATGGAAGGTATCGGAGACATATAGCCGGCCCTCAGTGTCCAGCGCCAGCCCTCTCGGCAATCCAAAGAAACTTTGTATTTTACCATCAATATCCGGATTACCTACCGTCCACCTGATGTTACCTTTGGAGTCAAGCGCCTTTAAGCGGCGGTTTAATTGATCGGCTACATAGACCGAACCGTCCTTTTGATCTATGGCGATCCCGATCGGATAATCATATTGATCAACGCCCTTCCCCTTTGAGCCCCATTTCTCGATAAATTTTCCTTTTTTAGAAAAGATATAGATGCCATCGTTGCTGGTTACATAGAGCTTGTCTTTATAGGCGGCCATACCATAAGGGGAAAACCCATCGGCTCCAAACTGCTCGTCAAATGAATCCTCGGGAAATTGCCTCTCATACTTACCCTCATCGGAAAATACTTTGATCTTTCTTAACTTCCAATCGGCTACATATACAGCATTGTCTTCCGCAACGGTACCAAGAGCCCCATAGAATCGCTCCCGTCTTTTATCGGTACCTATTCTTCTTAAGAAGTCTCCATTTTTTTCAAATACGAGCACTCGATCATTTCCCGTATCGCTAACATATATAAGCCCGTTCTCATCCGTTCCCACCGATAAGGGCCGATCGAAACCGTATATAGAGAACTCAAATTGGACATCCTTGGGGTTTAAAGTCTTTTGTATCGCATCACCAAAAAATACAAGATAGGCAAAGCCGACAGCGAATAGTAATAATAGTAGTAGTAAAAGAATCACTATTAATCGCTTGACGCGACTATCTCTGTCTTTATCGTCCCTTCGAAGTTCACTTCTTGACCCGACCCCTACTTTGGGATCGATTACATTATCCGTACCCATTTATATACTCTCACCTTCTAAGCGTTCAATAGCATCATTTAGTTCCGTATTGTCCGGATTAAACTTAACGGCCTCTTTGTATTGCTCCAAAGCCTTCACCATCTCACCTTGAGATTCATAGATCTCGCCGAGTTTATGGTGGGAATTCCAGATCTGATCATCGTCCTCGATCGATTTAAGGTAGGATTCTATCGCCTTATCAAACTTTTTTTGGTCCTGATAGATCTCACCGAGCGTAAAAAAGGCCAGATACTTATTTCCATCCTCCGCGTATTTTGCCGCGCTTGTTAAATTATCGACCGCTTTTTTAATATTATCGTTCTTCTTATAGTAAACACCCAGATTATAGAGAGCGGGAACATACTTAGGATCATTTTTTAGCGCCTTAATAAAATATTCCTCAGCTCGTTTTTCTTGATCGTCTTCAAGATATACAAAACCGACATTGGTAAGCGCTCCGGGGTCATTCGGCTTACTCTTTAGAACTTCATTCCAAAAACGAAGCTGATAATCAGAGTATGTACGCGGCGGCGAATTTAACTTTCCAAAATATTGGTAGATCAAAAAAACGGATCCCACAAAGACCACAAGGACCACAGATACGATAAGTAACTTCAACAGGTTTTCTGTTTTCATCTTTTTCTTGGCCATTGGCCTTTGTTTTTCATGCTGAACAGTACTCACATTCACCACCGATTGTTATACAGATTGAGCCATAATTATAATGGATTTCAAGGTCCTTAACAATAAGCGCCTAGCAAACTCACAAAAAATACATAATTAGATATAGGTACTACCGCTCACATAAAACAAGTTTACTTGGGTAACGCCACCTTGGGCAGCTTAAGGGGCGGGACCGTCCTTCTTTCTTTGCTCGGGGCGTTACTATGACATGTTGTGGCGCACCAGTTAGCATTATGACAATTCCAGCATATCTGCATTGATATCTCTTGTCTTATCACCCGTCCTCCGTGTGTGGGTATCCAGTCCGGGATAGACTTGTGAAACATAGCGTGGCACTTATCGCAAAACCGGGGCACGTCATGGCAGTTTTTACAAACATTGCTTATTTCGCCGACCGGGTGCTCAAAACCCTGTGGAACTATCGATCCGGATATCCTGCCCGCTAAAAACTCTTCGATAGTCGTGTGGTATATGACTTCATCGCTCAAAATAGACCCAGGCGTATGGCATCCGCCACAACCGGTTCCGGCATCCCTGTCCTCATGACAAGCTATGCAAGTATCTTGCTCGACTTTATCGGGCTTTGGATGTTTATTGTCTTTATGACAGTCAATACATTCGACTGATTCCACCTGATGGATCCGGTGATCCATATAGATATTGTTAAAAACTTTTCGATCGAATAGACCGGCGTGACATGCATCGGTAACGCAACCTTTAAAATCTATCTTAGGCGGCGCCGGTTCGGCTTTAGCGATCTTTCTGTCCGCGTCGACCTTATCTCTTCTAAATAATCCGGTAACAGACTCCGCGATCGGGCTGATCCTTGAATTAAAACCATCTCTTCCTCTACTTGTTATCCCTGAAAATACCTTGATGGGCATACTGTCTTGAAGCTCAGGATCATCTCTGATCTCTGATATTATCTGTTGGGTCGAGGAAGGAAAGACGATGGCTATGGCTACAACAAATATTGCCAGAATGATAAGTAGCGAGAGCATTAAGATTAGCAATTCTAGAAGTCCGAATTTTTTCATCGGCCCTCCTTAAGTTCGCTAAAATCATAATTAGACTTACTGTTATGGACTTTATGAACGGCGTGACATTGCTCGCATTGGTTTCGCTTATGGCAGTTCAAACACAGCTCTATTTGGTTATTTTGCAGAAATGCACGATGCTTACCTATCCAGTCAGCGGCGTGAGGCATATCTATTCCTTTATGACAGCTCTCACATATTAACGCGTCTCTGTGACAGGTATAACACGCATCCTTGCCTACCTTGACCGCTGTCTTTCCGTGAAGCGGCGCCCACGGTTGCACGTGTGGAAATACGACCGCTTTATGGCACTTGGCGCACGAGGGCGCGGACTGATAAGAAAAAGCCGGACCATCTTTTTGGTGACATCTGGAACAGGAAAAGTTGCCCTTACTATCCACCGCGGCGTCTGAATTAGCGACCGTTCCATGATAGTATGTCCACTCGGGCAGCCGGTGAGGTATAAACTCCGAACCTAGAATATGGCAGTTATCACAGAACTCTTGGATGTGGCAAGTCCGGCAAAGTCCTCTGTCTTCCTTTGCCCACTCTCTATGTTCGCCCCCCTTAAAGGCGACCGTATGAAATTCCGGCACCAGATCCATACCCTTAGGATGGCAGACGCCGCACTCTCCAGGGGCCTTCATGCCTTGAGCGCTATGGGAAAGACGGTGACACTTGGCGCAATCATACATAACCGGCCGCAGTATCTCGTCAGGTTTATGCGGCCACTCTTTATGACATGAATCGCATCTTATGCCTCTCTCGAAATGTACGGGATGATTAAAATTGATCAGCAAGGGATTTGTCTTATTCTTCTCCCATACCTGTAAGTCGGTATGACAGGTCCTGCAACCGGACATCCTGACCTCATCGTCCTTTATGACTAACTTCGGCCAGTCGCGCTTTTTAGGAGCCTTTAAGACCGGTTTGAACCTATAATCCTCACTATCACCCTTGCCCAAACCTTTGGCCTGGTGACAATTCTGACACATTAAGCCCTGATGACAGATCAAGCACTCTTGATTAACGCTCTTACTTGCCTCTTGTTTATGGGTTGACGATACAAAAGCCGCGTCGTGATCTGTCGGCGTAAGCTTAAATCCCGGTGGGTGGCATAACGAGCAGTCGCCCGATACGAACTTCCCTTGCGAGCTGTGAGAGAGGCGATGACAATTCATGCATAGATCCATTGTCGGCCTTATGATCAAGCTATTCTGATGAGGCCATTCAATATGACACGAAGTACATGTTATTCCCTTTTCAAAATGGACCGGATGATTAAAATTGACCAGTTTCGGATTGCTTAAAGAATTTAAGTCCAGATGGCACGGGGCGCACTTTGACATCTCGATCGGCGGCGCCGTGTCGATCTCGATCTTTGCCTTTTCTTCTGCCGGGCCAACCGGTACGGCAAAAACCGCCCCCAGGATCAGGAGCGCTGCGAGCGGCAAGATTATTACTATAAATAATCGAAATATCTTTTGGATGTCTAAAGCGCCTCCTAGAAAAAATCAAGCGACTTTTGCCTCATCGCCGGAGTTCTTTTATTTGCTATTTGGCCTAAGTGATGGGGGGAAGAAAAAGTTGATGATCCTTGTCAAAAAACCTTTAGAGTCATCGCCTCTTCTAACCTCTGTCTTCACTTCCTTTTCTGAAGAATCAGGGGCCTTATCTTTTCCAAAGGGGATAATGCTGGATATCAATTTTACAACAAAATTATTTTCTACGATTTTTCCTCTTCCATGTATTAAGCTGGAATAAGAAGTAAATGCCTTACTAGGTCTGTCATGGCATTTGCCGCAAGTCTTGGGAAGATTTTCCTCATTGATCGTCGATCCAGGATCGCTGAAGGGTAGGATCTCGTGGTTATCATGGCAATCCCAGCATATAGGCGCGTCCTTTGCGCTGTTCTTGTAGGCCCGTCCATGGTAGTAGTCGTTCCATGATTTGAGCCGATCCGCATGGCACTTGGCGCATACCTCCCCATCTTTGACCGAATCTCTAAATTCAGTACGATAAGGCTCGAACCGCGTCGACTGAATATCATGGTTTCCATGACAATCAAAACAAGTCGGCGGATCGACATCCTTTCCATTTATCCGCCCGCTAACATTTTCGAGCGCCAATTGGCCGTGAATGCTTTTTTCGTATACGCGCGCTTGATATGGATGGCATTTCCGACAGGCAAGTCCAGCTACTTTGCTATAACCCTCAGGGGTTCCGGCCGGATGAAGATCGTAGGAGAAATCCTCGTGACAGTCGAGACAGGCGATCTTTTTATGAACGGAATTGCCAATAATTTTCTCGTCTATAAATAGTGAGACTTCCCTGCCACCGCGAAATTTACTAAGTTTCGTACTTGAGTGGCAAGATAGACACCCCCAGCGCGATTGTTTGGGAAGAACAAAAGAGGGCGGGATCGGCTGCTTGGCCTTATCGTCCCACGGTAGAGTTATGATATCTACGTTTTTCTCTTCTTTTGTTTCATCTTCCACGCCAAGAGAAACACCGGAAAAAACTAAGAGCCCCAAAATTATAATAAAGAAAAACGGTACTACCATTTTCCAAGAATATTTTCTTGTTCTCTCTGCATTGATTGGGCTGTGCAATTTTCGTCCTTTAGTGTGTAAGCTCCGGCTCTGAATCTCCGGATTCTTCTAATTCCTCATCCAATTCATGCGTATCGCCGTGATCGCCGTGTCCATCATGCTTTAAGCTCTCCCAATCCGGCTCTTTGCCAAACCAGAAAAACTTGAGTACCGGATAATCCTCCATGATCCCAAGATATGAATGGATCGTGGCTATAAAAAGCATGATCCGCATATTTGCCGAATGGAGCACCCGCATCCAAGCCGCGAGCGACGCCGTCCCACCGATCATCCCGCTAATAAACCCGGGGACAATCCCGGGACTAAAGATGATAAAACCCGTTAAAGCTTGAACGCCTATCAAGGCCCACAACATCGGATATGTCTGTCTTTGGATCGGGTTATATTTCTTCTTATGTTCGTATGGCGGACCGATAAAGGCATAGTACTTGAGTATCGACGGTGCAATTTTTAGATCGTACATATCAAAAATCAAATAGTTGCGCCAGTCATTCTTTAAGAGATAGACCCGAAACAGAAGGTTGATAGTCACAATATACATGAAAAGATAATGGATATATCTCATTATCTCCCGGCCGCCATCAAAATACGGATAGCGAATATAAATTCCCGAAACCGCGAGAAAAAAGAAGGATATAATATTTATCCAGTGCCAGGCTCTGGCGGTTACCGGAAAATCGTCGGCATAAGGATGGCCATACCCATAAGTCTCGGGATCATGGGCACGGTGCTCGACGGGACCCCATTTTTTTTCAATAAAATGCTCTCGTACCCGGCCCGTAACTATACTTCCGATAATATGCGGAACAACAAAACCAAGCACTATGCCAACAGCCACAAGGGCGCTAATAATATCAAGCCATACGTTTACACTGGCAAGCATTTGTCCCCCTTATGACATTTAAGGCTATGGAAAAGCAATGAACCTCGTAACTTAGAAACTGCCGTTTAAGAATTTTTTTACGTACCAAATAATACAAAAGGGGAGGCAAAAGGTCAAGTTGAGCATCGCTTAAGGAGCGATCAAGTCGTCCCTTCTTTTTGTAGGCTCGCTCAAGTCAAGATGGCCTGTGATCGTCTCTATTTTTTTTCCCTCAACCAAAAATATGACAGCCTCGATAGTAGAAAATTCAGTAAGTGTGTTTACTATCGAATAAACGCTCATGATCTCTTCGGCACTGCCGCCGCCGTGGCCGTCAATAAACTCTTTGGAGAGATCGACCCTGGCGTTGCCTCCCTCGATACTTATGCTGATCAATCCGGTACCAACCGGGACACTACGATATCGATCGGGGGCAGCGGGGCCCAAAATAAGTCGCTCCATCGCCATTTTGGCGACCGAATCCGTCTTTTCTACTTCTTGCACTGTCTTGATCAGCTTATCTCCGTTCGCGCTTGCAAAATAGAGGGTCAGGTCGATCACTTCAGCGGCTACTACGTCACCCGGACCGGTCACATTTTTCATGACTTCCGGCTCGCTTTCTTTTGCGCTTTCACTATTTTTATTAAAGCTCGCTTTTTCCTTATCATCGACGCTCGCCTCATTGCACCCGATGATCAAAGATAGAACTATCAGGAGAAAGACAATAATATATTTACCGGCGTTCCTTAAGCTAATCGTCTTTAATAGCAAAAATAAGCTCCCCCTTAGAAACGATATCCTCACCGACAAAAGCAATGCCTACACCCTTGCCGACGGGACCCTTTATCCGGGTGATCTCGACTTCCAACCTAAGCACATCGCCGGGGACAACTTCTTTTTTAAATCTGACCCCATCGATTCCGGCAAACAAGACGATCTTTCCCTTATTTTTCGGAAGACTAAGAAGAGCTATAGCCCCGACTTGTGCCATCGCCTCCACTATCAAGACACCGGGCATGATCGGATAATCAGGAAAATGGCCTTTAAAATACCACTCATCGGCGCTTACATGTTTTAAAGCTACCGCTTTCTTGCCGGCCTCAAGCGACAGAACTTCGTCGATGAAGAGAAATGGTTCTCTATGAGGAATGATCTTTTTGATCTCTGTCTTGTCCACAATAAACCTTTTAACAAAAGCGAATTATCAGTGATTAAGATTTTATCATAGAAGACGAAGCATGATGTGAATTAGCGATGTGGTTTTTATACTACCGTGCGGTAGGTATGTTAGCCCTCGGAGCCTGGTTAAAATTGATATATTGAAGATTGGTCGAAGATTTAGTACGACGAATATCAGCTCCAATAGATGAAAGTTTCTTAACCATAGAGTCGTAACCCCGATCTATATGAAATATATCCGATATCTCAGTAATTCCCTTTGAAGCAAGTCCGGCGATTACGAGAGCCGCTCCGCCGCGAAGATCCGGAGCCTTTACCTTGGCACCGACAAGACTTTGTGATCCATGGACGATGGCATGATGTGATTCGGTATCGATCTTGCTGCCTAACGTCCTTAGTTCGTCTATATATACAAACCGGTTTTCAAAAACATTTTCCGTTATAACGCTCGACCCTTTAGCTAAAGAGAGCAGCGCCATAAAAGGAGCCTGTAGATCAGTTGGAAATCCGGCGTAAGGAAGCGTGGAGATATTGGTAGATAATATCTTACCCTTGCTCTTGAGCTCTATTCCATCCGAATAGCAATTAACTTCAAGACCTATCTGCCTTAATTTGCTTATGACTATCTCGAGGTGGTCACCGCGAGCGCCCTTTAAAAAGATCTCACCGTTCGTAATAGCCCCGGCCACCATATAAGTACCGGTTTCTATCCTATCAGGCATAATGGTGTAATCAACGCCGTGCAGCTTACTTACTCCGTGGATGAAAATCGTATCGGTACCGGCACCGCTGACTTTCGCCCCCATCTCATTTAAACATTTTGCCAGATCTAATATCTCGGGTTCTTTGGCGGCATTTCTTATCCAAGTCTTTCCTTTTGCCAGGACCGCGGCCATCATCAGATTCTCTGTCGCCCCGACACTCGGAAATGCCAGATGGATATCAGCGCCGCATAACTTATCAGCCTTTGCCTCGATATAACCATGCCTTATCTTGATCTCGGCACCCATAAGTTCAAGACCGCGTATGTGCAGATCGATCTTACGAGATCCGATATTGCAACCCCCGGGCATAGCAAATTGTGCCTCGCCCAACCTCGCCAGAAGCGGCCCTAACACCACAACAGAAGCTCGCATCTGATTGACCAGATGATAGGGGGCTCTACTCTTTAAGGTCTTGGAAGTCGTAATGTGGATATCTCCGTCGCCGACAGTTTCGACCTCTACTCCGAGTTCTCGAAGGACATCGATCATTATGCGAACGTCTGTAATATCGGGGACATTCCTTAGGATCACCGGTTTATCGGTAAGAAGAGCGGCTGCCATGATCTTTAGTGTCGAGTTTTTCGCGCCGCTTATTTTAATATCGCCAAATAGTCTCTTTCCGCCATTAACGACTATCTTACTCATCTGACTCAACTACCTTCTGGGTAAACGACCATTCTTCTTAATTCAGCTGCCATAAATATTATTCTTTCACGACTACGGTTATTATCTTTTCCCCAAAAAGGATAGCAGAGTAACGCCGATTTTAACAGAAAATATCTGCGTGCTCGCTTAAACAATACTTGTTAGAAAAATGGGTATGCGACAAAACTAAGAAGTTGTATTTGACGTTTTTTGCGTCCGCAATAGAAAACTCACAAAGATCAGATTACCTGGAAAGACTCACTCAGCGGTATCCACTGCCAAACCTTGATATTCGTAAAAAGGTTATTGTTAGTTTCAATACTTGTTAAACCTTTTTACTTCCTACCTCGCCGCTCTTGGCTATTTAGAGTTTGCCCTTTGCTTTCTCGGCGACCCGAAGTTTATTTACTATGTTTTCCAATACGGCCGACGCCTCGAAGAATTCTTTGTCCCCGTCATCAATGTTTGCCAGCTTTTTCTCTATCTCGTCCTTCTCTATCATCAGTTTTTCGACATCGATCTTTGAGGATATCTCGGCGTCATTCGCCAGAACAATAACTTTATCTTCCATGACCTCAAGATAGCCGCCGGCAATAGCCACATAGTCCCATTTTTCACCGTGCTTTAGACGCACTTCCCCTGTTTTAAGAGTTGTGACCAGCGGGGAATGAAGTGGCAATATTCCGAGTTCTCCATCGCTTCCCGGAGCGATCAGCATATCCACATCTCCCCTATAAACCGGCTTTTCCGGAGTTATTATTTCACATGTAAGACTTTTTCCCGCCATATTACTACCGCTCTCCTAAGATGCTTCCTAATCGTTTAATTCTTTATCCTTTTTTAGGACTTCTTCAATAGTTCCCGCCATATAAAAAGCTTGCTCATGAACATTGTCATGCATTCCCTCTACGATCTGCTTAAATCCCTCGATCGTATCTTTAAGAGTTACATAGACACCTGAGATACCGGTAAACTGTTCCGCTACAAAGAAGGGCTGTGATAGAAATTTTTGTATTTTTCTTGCCCTTTGGACAACCAGTTTATCTTCTTCCGAAAGCTCATCCATTCCCAAAATGGCGATGATATCCTGTAGATCTTTATATTTTTGCAATATCTCTTGTACACGCGTAGCTGTGTCGTAATGTTCGTCACCGATGTATTGAGGATCCAGAACTCTGGATGTTGAATCCAGTGGGTCTACCGCCGGATAAATGCCTTGCTCAGCGATCTGTCTTGAAAGAACAGTTTTCGCGTCAAGATGTGTAAAGGCAGTCGCCGGAGCGGGATCGGTCAAGTCGTCGGCAGGCACATAGATCGCTTGCACGGAAGTGATCGATCCTCTTTTCGTAGAGGTGATCCGCTCTTGCAATTCACCCATCTCTGTTCCAAGAGTCGGTTGATAGCCTACGGCTGAGGGCATACGTCCAAGGAGCGCGGAAACTTCTGACCCGGCTTGTGTAAATCTAAATATATTGTCTATAAAAAGGAGTGTATCCTGACCTTGATCCCTAAAATATTCAGCCATCGTAAGTCCCGCGAGTCCGACTCTAAGCCTAGCTCCGGGAGGTTCGTTCATCTGTCCGTATACCAGAACAGTTTTTTCCAATACACCTGATTCTTTCATCTCCAACCAGAGGTCGTTTCCTTCACGAGTCCTCTCGCCTACACCGGCAAATACCGAATATCCTCCGTGTTTCGTAGCGATATTATTGATAAGTTCCATGATAATAACTGTTTTTCCAACGCCGGCGCCGCCAAATAGGCCGGTCTTTCCGCCTTTTACATAAGGGGCCAAAAGATCTATGACTTTGATCCCGGTCTCGAAGATCTCAGTTGTCGGCTCAAGGGTATCAAAATCCGGAGCCGGTCTGTGTATCGGATACTTCTCAGCCGTTTTAACCGGGGGACCGTTATCAACGGTTTCACCAAGCACGTTAAACATCCGCCCCAGAGTCTCTTCTCCTACCGGCATACTTATTGGTGCCCCGGTATCGATGACTTCCGTACCGCGGACTAAACCATCAGTAGAAGACATACCTACCGCTCTTACCCGATTATTGGGCAGATGCTGTTGGACTTCGACAACGAGCTCGACTTTACCGGCATCTGTTTCAGTCGATATCTTTAAGGCGTTATATATCGCCGGTAATTTCTCCGGCGGGAATTCGACATCAATCACCGGCCCGATGACCTGGATGACTTTCCCAGTATTTTGCGTCCCCACTATTTTCTCCTCCTAGTTTGACTCACCCGTAAAAAACTATTCATCAAGATCAATCGTCCCTTTCGTTTAATCAGCCATCGCCTCAGCGCCACCAACGATCTCGGATATCTCCTGAGTTATTAGCGCTTGCCTCGCGCGATTTAATGACCTGGTAAGATGACCTATCATATCGGTCGCGTTATCGGTCGCCGATTTCATCGCCGTACGTCTCGCTCCGTGCTCACTGGCGGCGGACTCCATTAAGGCTCTATATATCAACGCCTCTATATAAGTCGGCAACAACTGATCGAGCACCGCGCTATCGCTTGGCTCAAACGCATAGTCGGCGCTGACTTCCGCGTCACCACTCTTTACCGCTTCCTTTTTGATCGGAAGCAAGACATGCTCAATGGCTGTCTGTTCCATCGCCGACTTGAAATGGTTAAAAACAAGAACGACTTTATCGATGCTCTTCTCGTTATATCTGTTAATAAAATCTTCCGCGATCATTTTGGCATCTTGAAAAGTAGGTTTGTCGCTAATTCCTTTTATTTCACCGATAAACTCATGCTTAGTATATTTAAAATAATTAATTCCTTTCTTACCAATACCATAAACTGAGACCTTAGTATCGTTTGCCTTCTCACTTTTTATCAGTTTATCCGCTTTTCTGATCACGTTGGTGTTGAAGGCTCCGCAAAGTCCTCGATCGGATGAGAGCGGGACGACGACAGTGTGTTTTATCTTGTCTCTTACTTCTAAAAGCGGGTGTTGTCCAACGCTTACTCTCTCACCTACGTTCTCCAAGACTTCCATCATCGTAAGCGCGTAGGGACGAGCGGCCTCGATACGGTTCTGGGCCCTTTTGATCTTTGCGGCCGCGACCATTTCCATCGTTTTTGTTATCTGTTTTGTATTGTCAACGCTTCTTATGCGCCGTCTTAAATCTATTAAAGCCATCGCTTGTTCCCTTTAATTATCCGTCCCGGATCTTACTGCTCCATAAATGATTTTTTGAATTCTTCTACGGAATCGACCAATAGTTTCTCGGTCTCTTCGGAAATCTTTTTCTCTTCATTTATATTTTTAAAAATATTTGGATGTGTACCTTCTATATACTGTAAAAACTCTACTTCGAAGTCTTTAACTTTATCGATCTCCACTTCATCTATAAAACCATTTGTGACAACAAAAATAATTACTACCTGCTTATCTACCGGTTGCGGCTCGTACTGTTTTTGCTTTAGGACCTCTACGATCCTCTCTCCCTTGTTCAAAGTCGATTGGGTAGCTTTGTCTAGTTCCGATCCAAATTGAGCAAACGCTTCCAGTTCGCGATATTGAGCCAGATCGAGTCTCAGTCTTCCGGCGACTTGTTTCATTGCTTTGATCTGCGCGTTTCCACCTACACGCGAAACAGATATGCCTACATTGATAGCCGGCCTGACGCCGGAATAAAATAGATCTCCCTCGAGAAATATCTGACCATCGGTAATGGAGATGACGTTTGTAGGAATATAAGCGGATACGTCACCAGCCTGTGTCTCTACGACCGGCAGTGCCGTAAGAGATCCTCCTCCATTTGCATCGCTTAATTTAGATGCCCGCTCTAAAAGCCGGGAATGAAGGTAGAAAACATCACCCGGAAAAGCTTCTCTTCCCGGCGGTCTTCTTAGAAGTAGCGACATCTGCCTGTAGGCCGTCGCGTGTTTTGACAGATCATCATATACACAAAGTGCGTGACGACCGTTGTATAAGAAATGCTCTCCCATCGCGCACCCTGCATATGGCGCCAGAAATTGCAGCGGCGCGGCGGCGCTTGCGGGAGCGTTGACGACGATCGTGTACTCCATCGCCCCGTGTTCTTCAAGTGTCTGCACAACCTGCGCGACGGTAGAAGATTTTTGACCAATAGCGACATAGATACAGACAACGTCGCCGCCTTTTTGATTAATTATCGTATCCAGGGCGATAGCTGTTTTGCCTGTCTGCCTATCACCTATGATGAGCTCTCTTTGACCCCTACCAATCGGGATCATCGAATCCACCGCTTTTAAACCGGTTTGTAGCGGCTCACTTACCGGCTGTCGATCAACGACACCGGGGGCCATCCACTCGACCGGACGATTTTCTTTTGAATTGATGGGACCTTTCCCATCTATCGGCTCTCCAAGAGCATCTACAACTCTGCCGATCAGTTCATCGCCTACGGGAACTTCAACTATCTTGCCGGTTCCCTTAACAGGGTCACCCTCCTTGACAAGGGATGTCTCTCCGAGAAGAACGACTCCGATCTCTTCCTCTTCCAGGTTCAACGCCATTCCAAAGAGATCATTGGGAAATGATAAGAGCTCCCCGGCCATAACGCTTTTAAGGCCGCTGACCCTAGCTATTCCATCTCCGAGCTCAATGATCTGACCCTCTTCGACAACTTCTAGCTCTGATTTAAATTCTTCTATTTGTTTTTTTAAAATACTATCTACAACCGCGGCATCGATTTTTGAATTCACTCTAGCGTCACCCTACGCCTTTCCAATCAACATCTTGCTTTTTAGACCATTCAACTTGCTGAGTAGACTTCCATCATATAGCTTACCGTCGAATCTAATAACGATGCCTCCGATTACCGATCGGTCTACTTTACTTCTTAGTTTGACTTCTTTTCCGCTGACCTTTGACAGACTTTTTTCGATCCCTGTCTGCATAGCCTTATCAAGCTCTATGGCCGTAATAACTTCGGCTATTATTTTGTTCTCTTCTTTTTGGATCTTTTCTACTAGTTCTCTTAAAATCTCATCTAACTTTTTAACGTCTCCCTGACTGATTAACAGATTAAAAAAATTAAGTGAGACCCCGGATACTTTTTCTTGAAATAAGCCCTTCACCACTGCCAGCTTTTGCGCAATATCAACATCAGCAGCGACAAGAGTATCCTTTAATTTGATATTCTCATTAACCGTTTCCGCTATGAACCTTAGATCCTGATCGATCTCTTCGACCTTATCTTCAATAATAGCCAGCTCGAGAGCGGCAGCGGCATAAGCGGCTGCTCTAGTTTTCATCTGCGCTTCCTACTTTTAAAAGAAAGTCCTTGATTATGTCCTCGTGATCGGACTTTGTAAGTGTTTTGTCGATTACTTTAGAAGCGGCTTGAATAGTAAGATCCGCCATCTTGCTTTGAAGCTCTTCTACAGCGGCGGTTTTTTCTCTTTCTATCTCAGCCGTAGCTCGCTCAATAATCCGATCCGCCTCTTGCCTTGCCTTTTCACTTAACTCTTCCTTAATGCTTTCACCGAACTTTCTACCTTCTTCGATAATTTTCTGAGCTTCTTCTCTTGCCTTTGCCATCTCAGCCTTGTAATCATCAAGAAGTTTCTGGGCTTCTATTCGAGTTTTCTCGGCCCCTTCCAGTGACTCTTTTATCTTTTCCCCTCGATCTTCCATCATCTTTACAAGAGGCGGAAAAGCAAACCGGCCAAGTATAAACAGCAGAATAAAGAAAGCGACGGTGGAATAAAACATCAGACCGAGATCAGGTACAATATTCATCTTTTAGTTTCCTCCTAAGCTCTCTTATCCAGATAACAATATAAACGCGATTACCAATGCGTAAAGCGCGATCGCCTCAGCAAAAGCCATACCGATAAACATAGTCGTTCTGATCATTCCGGATGCCTCGGGTTGACGTGCCATACCCTCAACTGATTTAGCAACGATTAGTCCGATGCCGATGCCCGGTCCGATAGCTCCAAGTCCGATCGCCAGTCCAGCTCCTAAAAGTCCTACGCTACCTTCCATTTAAATCCTCCTTCCTTAGTGCTCTTCCGAGAGAGCGGTTCCAATATAAATAGCGGCCAGTATTGCGAATATATACGCTTGAAGAGCAGCCACTAAGACTTCAAATAAGTACATAAGCACTACCATCGAGAAGGGCAGTACCTTTAACCAAATCGGTGACGTCACCGTAAGAAGAGCAAATACCCCGATAACTAAATGGCCGGCGGCGATATTGGCAAAGAGCCTGACCGCCAGCGAGATCGGACGAGCGAGATGACTGATGATCTCTAATATAAACATAAATGGAACCAAGGGCCCGGGGGTTCCCGGCGGGACAAACGTCTTCAAATAACCATAAGGGCCGTGTTTAGCCAGACCAACAACATTATATAAGATAAAAACAATTAAAGCCCAGGCCCCGGTTGTTCCGGTTTGACTGGTAGCCGGCAGCATCGTCGGAATGAGACCCATGATGTTTACCGTTAAGATGAACATAAAAAAAGTGGCGATCACCCCAAAGTAAGGCCTGCCCTTCTCTCCCATTATCTCTAAAACCAGACCCTCATTAACAAAATCTATTATGCTTTCCGCTACGTTTTGGATCCCCTTAGGAACGAGTTGGGGTTTTCTTGAAGCTGTCCAGAAAAAGAAAAAAACTACAAAAGCCGCTACAAACATTAGTATCACCGGCTTAGTAATGGACATATTGATACCAAAAGCCTCTAAAGGATATATCGCGTGAGGCTGTAGCTCTTCAAGTATATGTTCCAAATCCCTCTCCTTTATCGATCATAAGTCATCTTCTATGACTTTATCAGCTGGTTATTCCTGATACTTGATAACTGCCTTATTGTTATAAACATCAACCATAATGAGTGAAAAAATAAAAAGCCGGCAAAAACATAGGTGATATCGATAGAGACAAACGCCGTGATCAGTTTTGCCGAGGCCCCGATCAAGATCATGCGCAGAAAGAAGCCCGTTATCGCTATAGGGACTTCAGCCTCCAAGGGAAGCCTTTTTTGGATATAGTGTATTAAGAGATAAGATAAAACATACGCTACAGTAATAATGATTCCGACATTTAGCACCATGTAAATGCTCAAACGCTCTCCATTTTAACTGTCTTTACCAACCTTTTCATCCCAATCAGACTTAACAATAAATAAATATGTCTGCCTAAACCCGGCAATAGCGCCCAGTATCGCACCGACGACCAATATCCATGGCTCTGTTCCGAGCCACTTATCTAATAAGTAGCCGGCCCCCGACCCGAGTAAAACTGATACTAAAAGCTCTATACCGAGGGTTCCAGCGCCTGTAATGTCTTCTGCTAGCGAAGATTTCTTATCCGAATTCATCTTAACAACCGTATTTTGAATTTCAATTTCTGACTTTTTTATCACATGTAATGGCAAAACTTACACAAATTGCTCTGGTAAAAAAGACTGTTGTCTCTTTTTATCGATTAGGTTAGCTCTTTGGCTCAAGCAACGCCCGGCTATAACTTCAATGCCAAGGCCCAAAAAGGAATTATAGCATAGCCTCGTAAAAATTGAAGACGTATTAAAAGAATTCATCGTCATTCCTTAATCTTTACTTCTCTCTCGTCAGATCTGGAGTCCTCATCTGTAGCTCTTAGCTCTTTTTTCTTAACACGTTTGCCATTTGAAAAAACTTCAAAAAATCCTATAAATTCCGCGAATAAGTAACTTAGAAAAAGCATAAACAATATTATCAGGTATTTCTGAGTAGAAGGATTGATCCGAAGGGTAAGCCCAAAGGCGCTAAGAGCTATCGACCATAAATAGATTATCGAGACCGCTTGTCTCTGAGTAAAACCGCGTCTTAGCAGCCGGTGATGAAGGTGGTCTCTATCTGCCTGTGTTACCGGCTGCCCGTCTCTGTACCTTCTAAGGATCGCCAGAGCGCCGTCGAGAATCGGTACCCCCATTATTATTAAAGGGGCAAAAAGCGATATCGCCGCGATGCTCTTCATCACCCCGCTGACCGTTATAGCTCCAAACAAAAACCCTAAAAACATGCTGCCCGAATCGCCCATAAATATCTTCGCCGGATTGAAATTATGACCCAGAAAACCAAGGGTACTGCCGACAATGGCTATTGAGATCATCGCCGTGGCTATCTGGCCGGTATCGAACGCGAAAAAGGCGAAACTTAAAGCGGCGATCGCCGCTATCCCAGCGGCCAGGCCATCCAGACCATCAATAAAATTTATGATGTTGATAAAGGCTACGACCCAGATTATGGTAAGCAGCACACCAAGGCTTCCAAGATAGATAACGCCGCCACTTATCGGATTCCCGATAAACTCCATCCTGATTCCAAAAGCCACTAGAATAGAAGCGGCGGCAATTTGACCGGAGAACTTGGCGAGCGGCGGAAGTTCGACGATATCATCTATCACGCCAATGACCAGGATAAGCGTCGCTCCGAGAAAAATTCCGCTAAGTTCGCGGGTATTAAAGTCAAAACTATCGCTCTGTCTCGAAATTAGATTAGAAAATTGTAAAGCGATACTGATCGCGAAACCGATAAAAATAGCTACCCCGCCCAACCTGGGAATGGGCTTGGTATGGACCTTCCTTTCGCTCGGATGGTCAACAGCGTTAACCTTTAACGCGAGTCGCTTGATCGGAAAGGTAATAAGAGCGGATACTATGAACGCTACAAAAAATATTGAAAGATAATCTACCATCTATAAACCGCTATCCGTTAGACAAACCGCTTCGATATTTGCCTCGCTTATCAGTTCTTCCGCGAGTTCATCCGGATATCCCTCCCGATAATATATTTTCTTTATACCGCTATTTATAATCATCTTTGAACAAAGTGAACACGGTTTATGAGTCGAGTAAATAACAGAATCTTTGATCTTTACCCCGTATAGGGCGGCTTGAAGAAGAGCGTTTTGCTCGGCATGGAGGCCTCGGCAGAGTTCATGCCTCTGCCCGGATTCGATACCTTTATCTTCTCTAAGACAGCCACGCTCCAAGCAGTGCGCTAAGCCACTGGGGACACCATTATACCCAGTCGATAGAATCCTTTCGTCCTTTACGATCACGGCCCCGCATCGCCTTCTCCTGCAGGTCGAACGAGAGGCGATTTCAGCAGTGATTTTCATAAAATATTCTTGCCAAGACGGTCTGGGCGAACCCGTTTTTAAGTCGTATTCGGAGCTAACCATTATGCCAATACTCTCTCTACGGTAGATGAATCGTAAGATGCGAAATTTTTTTAGACGCGCGTACCTCTTTTACCTGATCGCTAACTCAAGATCAGCATATAATGGAAACTGATGACAAAGACCGTCGACTTCAGCCTTGATCCGGTCGCATATGGTCTCGTCAGCGAGACCTTTAGCTAGCGCCGTATCGATCAGCCCGGCTATCAGCTCCATTTCGTTCTCCATCATCCCTCTGGTAGTCACAGCGGGCGTACCAATTCTTATTCCACTAGTAACAAAAGGACTCTTGGAGTCAAAGGGGATGGTGTTCTTATTTACGGTTATCCCGCATCGATCAAGTGCCTCCTCCGCCATTTTACCGGTAATTCCCTTCTTCGTTAGATCGACTAACATAAGATGCGTATCCGTGCCGCCTGATATAAGTCTAAAACCTTTTTTTAAGAGTCCGGCTGCCAGGGCCGCCGCGTTTTTTACGATTTGCCGCTGATATTCCTTAAACTCCGGTGTCTGAGCTTCTTTAAAAGCGACCGCCTTTGCCGCGATCACATGCATAAGCGGACCGCCTTGCATTCCGGGAAATATCGTCTTATCGATATCATGGGCAAATCTTTCCTGACAAAGCACCATGCCACCACGCGGACCTCTCAAGGTCTTATGGGTAGTCGATGTCACAAACTCGGCAAGAGGCACCGGATTTGGGTGCAGCCCCGCGGAAACAAGTCCGGCGATGTGGGCCATATCTACCATAAATATCGCGTCGATCTCATCGCAAATATCTCTAAAAGCCTTAAAATCTATTTTACGGGGATAAGCGCTGGCACCGGCAATGATCATCTTCGGCTGGTATTGGAGTGCCTTCTTTTTCAACTCATCATAATCGATGACTTCGCTACCGCGGTCCACTCCGTAAAGGATAGAGTTATAGATATTACCGGAAAAATTAACCGGACTGCCATGCGTCAGGTGGCCGCCATGAGCCAGGTCAAGACCCATTACGGTATCTCCCGGTTTTAGCGCGGTAAAAAAAACGGACATGTTTGCCTGGGCGCCGGCGTGAGGCTGGACGTTGGCGTGATCCGCTCCAAACAATGACTTGGCTCTATCAATTGCCAGGACTTCAACGTCATCGACAAACTCACAACCGCCATAGTACCTTTTGCCCGGATAACCCTCCGCGTATTTATTTGTAAGAACGCTGCCCTGGGCCTCAAGGACATTTAAAGAGGTAAAATTCTCAGCGGCGATCAATTCCAATGTGTTCTGTTGTCTGTGAAGTTCGCTCTTTAGAGCTTTTGCTACTTCGGGGTCTTTTTCCTCTAAGCCCATCTATCCCTCGTATTTTGCTTTATATATCTTCCATCTTATCTACCCGACGCTGATGCCGGCCGCCTTCAAACTCGGTATTTAACCAGCGATCGACGATCTTAAAAGCTTTGTCGCCTTCGATAAAGCGTGAACCAATCGATAGTATGTTTGAGTCATTATGCTGGCGACTCATCTTTGCCGACTCTTCATCATTAGCAACGACCGCCCTCACATTCGGATATCGATTCGCGGCAATCGCCATCCCAATCCCGCTGCCACAGATCAAGATACCTTTTTCTATTTCGCCGTTCGAGATCTTTTTAGCGACTATCTTAGCGTAATCCGGATAGTCGACAGATTCATCACTAACCGTACCCGCGTCATCGACATCATAGCCGAGCGATAGCAGCCGCTCTTTTACTTTTTCTTTTAATTGATATCCGGCATGATCGGCACCGATCGCTAACTTCATCCCGCTCCTATCGATCGTAAAACATTATAGCAGTAATACGAGTTTAGTCTCTCTTTAAAATATTTTGTATCGCTTCATTTTTTATAGCTCCGACCCTTACTATTCTCGGATAGTCACCAGTAACATCTACGATGCTCGACTCAATACCGCCTTCTATCCGTCCGCCGTCGAGAAGGATATCTACGCTTCTACCGATCTCGGTTTTTACCTGGTACCCGGCGGTAGCACTTTTAAAACCGGTACGATTAGCACTTGTCGTCGCCAGGGGAACGCCCGTCATCCTTACCAGATCTCTTACGATATCGCTATCCGGCAACCTTATCCCTATACCCCCGGCTCTTGTAGTGCTTGACGGCAGACGATCTGAGGCGGGAAATATTATTGTCAAAGCCCCCGGCCAAAATGACTCCATCAACTTCGTCGCTACGTCCGGTATAGATGAGACCAACTCAAGCAACCGCTCTTTCTCGTCGATCATCGCGATCAATGCCTTATTTTTCGGTCTTCCTTTTAAACGAAAAATCTTTTGGATAGCCAACTCATTATAGATGCTAGCTCCCAGCCCATAGACGGTATCGGTCGGAAAGGCGACAACGCATCCTTTCGCAAGATCACTTGCGACATCCGCCAATGTTTCCTTATCAGGATCGCCCGGATCTATCTTAAACTCTTTCAACTTTGACGCTCTTCGTTCAAGATCGCCGCGACGATACGGTCGCGGCCGGAGTGATCTTGCATCGTATGAATTTCTGAAAAGTCGTGATCGACAAAGATCTCTCTTACCTTTTCCCCTTGATCATCACCGATTTCAAAAATAACCGATCCGCCGGAACTTAAGTAATCTTTACTGCCTGAAATTATCGAATGATAAAAATCAAGTCCCTCTGCCCCTCCGTCCAGCGCTTCAATGGGCTCATGCTGAACATCGACGGGTAATTTGGAGATCATCCCGGTAGCGATATAGGGCGGATTGGCTACGATAATATCAAACCTTCCATTATATTCATCTCTTACTCCTGAAAAAATATCACTCTTAAAAAATCTTATTTTCTTATCCGGATCATAGTTAGAGGCGTTTTCCATCGCGACCTCCAAGGCTTTTGACGACCGGTCCAGCGCCCAGATCTCAATATCGTCCACTTCAAACGCGAGCGAGATACTGATCGCTCCGCTCCCGGTCCCAATATCCAGTATGACAGGGGTTTTACGCTCATCTTTTATATCATCTCTTAGACTATCTATCTTTTGGATCACATATTCGACTAGTTGCTCGGTCTCCGGTCTCGGTATAAGTACAGCGGGTGTTACTTTTAAATTGATCTTCCTAAATCCCTGCTCACCGATTATATATTGTAGGGGTAAACCCCGGGCTCGCTTCTTTATCAACTCTCGATAGGTTTCTCTTTCTTCCTCAGTAAGCGGACGATCATATTGAATATAAAGTTCGATCCTCGCAAGATCCAAAGCCCTGGCCATCAATCTCTCAGCTTCAGGTCGCGGTGACAGTGACCCATGCTTTTTAAGAAATAATCCGGCAGCTGATAAGGTCTTCTGAATGGTCCAGATTGAATTCATATCATCCATCAAAACATGACCCCGGGGAAGTAAGAAAAAGTTAAAAAACTAAACGACTTCTTTTAGTTTTTCCGCTTTGTCGGCAGTTATAAGTGACTCGATTATCTCATCTATTTCCCCTTCAAGGATCGAATCGAGGTTATAAAGGGTAAGGCCGATTCGGTGGTCGGTAACTCGACCTTGAGGGTAATTGTAAGTCCTTATTCTTTCGCTTCTGTCTCCGGTACCTATCTGAAGACGCCTCGCCGAGGCTACTTCACTTTGTTGTTCTTCCTGAAGCTGTGTATAGAGCCTTGCTCGAAGTATCCGAAGAGCTTTTTCTTTGTTTTGTAATTGAGATTTTTCATCTTGACAGCTTACGACCAGTCCGGTCGATAAGTGAGTTATCCTTACGGCGGAATCGGTTGTATTTACAGACTGGCCGCCCGGGCCGCTTGAGCGAAAAATATCGATCCTTATATCATTTTGTTTTATGTTTACCTCTATATCCTCGACCCCCGGCAATACCGCGACGGTCGCGGTAGAGGTATGTATTCTTCCCCCCGATTCGGTGACAGGAATACGTTGGACCCTATGAACGCCTGATTCAAATTTCAGTTTGCTGTAAGCGCCCCGGCCTTTTATCTCTACTATGATCTCTTTAAAGCCGCCCATCTCTGAAGGGCTTGAGCTCATAATATCCGTTTTCCACTTTTGCCCCTCGGCGTATTTTGTATATAACCTGTAAAGATCGCCGGCGAAGATGCTGGCTTCTCTGCCTCCGGCACCAGCCCTGATCTCCATAATAATATCTTTTTCATCATTGGGGTCTCTTGGGAGCATCATGACCTTTACCACATCAATTAGCTCATCTTTTGAAGATTCAAGATTTTTTATCTCATCTTGAAGGTAGTCCGTCATATCGTCGTCATCTTCCGCTTTTAGCATCTCTTTTGCGTCAGTTACGTTTTTATCCAGTTCGAGGAGTTCTTTGACTTTATTGGCCAAAGGCGAAAGATCGGAATGAGTTTTTGCGAGTTCCCGGTATTTTTCTTGATTGTTTATGACTTTAGGATCACTTAGTTTCTCATTTAAATCTTCAAAATGCGCAACTATTTCTTCAAACTTTGCTTTCAACTAATTCCTCGCTTTTAGCCTCTTCAAGCAAGAGCACTCTCTTTAACGAACAGATCGCTACCTCTAGCTGATCTGTCGAAGGCTCTCTCGTCGTCAACCTCTGCAAAAAAAGACCAGGAGCCATTATAACGCCGATAAACTTTGAATCTTCATGACGTCCGGCGTATTTTATCACCTCATACGATATACCGGCCACAAGCGGAAGCACGAGAAGCCTTAGCCCGATTCTTGCGAATATCGAGGGCGGCCTACCTAGAAAAATGAAGACGAAGATACTTACGACCATCACGATCAATAAGAAACTGGTCCCGCATCTTAAATGTTTAGTGCTAAAACTAGCGACTTTTGAAGGTTCAAGTTCAACCCCGTGCTCGTAGGCGTGGATTGTCTTATGTTCGGCTCCGTGATACTCAAAAACACGCCTGATATCCTTAAGTCTCGATACCAGGACTAGATAGGTGAAAAAGATAACCAACCTGATCCCGCCCTCTACCAAGTTTAACCCCACAGTCTTACCCCAAGAGGACAATTCGGAAGACTCGGAGATACCCGTTGTTATAGTCCTAGTCAGCCAGACCGGAAAGACAAAAAAAAGTAGAATCGCTAAAGAAAATCCAAGAATCATCGAGATGGCCATCTCCCGAGAGGTTATCTCCACCTCTTCATCAACAGATTCTTTAGCTGAAAAACTTATCGCCTTGACCGCAAGCGCCATTGATTCCGCCATGGCGATTACCCCTCTAAAGAGTGGCTTTTTTAAAAGCGGATACCTACGTGACCAGGAGGGAACGTCTCTTTCTTCGACGACTATCTCATTGTTCGGTTTTCTTACGGCGACAACATACTTCTCTCTGCCCCGCATCATGACGCCCTCTAAAACAGCCTGACCGCCAATGTGTGTACGAAATTTTGAATTCTGCATATGCAAAAATATACCAAGATACGCGCTACATTACTAGGTGATTATGGAGAAAGAGAAAGAGACAACATTAAAAGACCACCCGGTTCGATCGATATTTATGATCTGTAGACCCACTGATCCTCAGGTATTACAATAAGACCGTCTTCGCCCATCTTGCGAGGATGACCGCAGTAGAACTTTCCCTCCGGACATTTACTTCTGATACAGGCCGGCCCGCTCTTCTTAAATACAATAGGCGCAAGAGGCAGTACTAATTTTAGCATCTCCTCCGCCAGCCCCCGGATCTCCCACTGTGCTCTTTCGCATGTCCTCAAAGAAAAATAATGAAGCAGTTCGCGAGCGTTCATAGTAACGACGATCTTGGTCGCCACCGCTTGAGGTAGTAAATATCTGGCGTCCTCGGGCTCGACTCCGGCATCCATAAGTTCCCGGTATTGATCGAAAGCCTCCAGCGTCTTTTCTTGAAAAAACGTTGCCAAGTCATCATCCTTACCTATAGATGGGGGGGTTATAATCTCGGGCTCGCTGTAGCGTACGTATCTTTGAGATTGCTGACTATAGGAGGCCAGCCGATGACGGACAAGCTGATGAGAACAGGTACGGGAGATGCCGTCGATTCCAAATGTAAACGATGGATGCTCGCAGGTGCTTAGGTGTCCGGACTTAAGGATGATTTTTAGAAGATCCGCTACTTCCTCATCGGTCAACCGCTCTTTTAATTCCGCCGCGCTCGATGGCGAATAGCAGAGCCTAGCCGCGGCGGCGATGATTCTCTCCGGTTCAGGAGTATGCGTAAGAAGTGTTACCTGCATGTTTGAATTCGATTTGTAATTGTTTCTTTTCTGTCGCTTGAGAAATTAAAAAGATCTTTTGCCAACGGGTTATTTACTGCCCGCGTCTTTTCTTTCTTTTGCGGTCTAGCTGGTCTTTTTTCCATACTTTCGCTGGAAGCGCTCTACTCTACCGCCGGAATCCACTAATTTTTGCTTTCCGGTGTAAAAAGGGTGACAGCTTGAGCATATCTCCACTTTAAGCTCGGGAACCGTTGCCCGAGTAGTAAATGATTCACCGCATGAACAAGTCACTTTGGCTTCCGTATAATCTGGGTGGATCTCGGTCTTCATCTTTTCCTCCGTAAATGACAACTATTCCTATATCAGAAATAATATTGTTAATAAGCGAATTTTTGCTTTCCGATACTAACATAGACACCGCCGACTTAAAAGAGCCGGCGCTAAAATTAATTCATAGACGACTTGCTTATCTGCGCCAAAAAGTCCCTATTAGAATTGGTCTGCTTGATTTTATCTATCAGTAGCTCTATCGCCGCTGCCGAGTCCAGCGCGTGAAGTACCCTTCTAAGTTTCCATATCTGCTGAGCTTCATCGTTTAAGAGAAGTAACTCTTCTTTTCTGGTGCCGGACTTATCTATATCGACCGCGGGAAAGATCCGCTTATCGGCAAGCCTTCTGTCAAGATGAAGTTCCATGTTGCCCGTTCCCTTAAACTCTTCGAAGATGACTTCATCCATCCTGCTGCCGGTATCCACTAAAGCGGTAGCCAGAATTGTCAGACTGCCACCATGTTCAATATTTCTCGCCGCTCCAAAAAATCTCTTCGGTGGAAATAAGGCGGTTGAATCGACACCACCTGAGAGAATACGTCCACTGGTCGGAGCCGTTAGATTGTAAGCTCTCGCCAAACGAGTGATGCTGTCAAGAAGGATGACGACGTCTTTGCCGTGCTCGACAAGTCGTTTTGCCCTTTCTATAACAAGTTCGGCGACCTGTACATGATTATCCGAGGGCTGGTCAAAAGTCGAGCTTATGACTTCGCCTCTCACTGAACGCTCCATATCGGTGACCTCTTCGGGTCTCTCGTCGACCAATAGGACCATTAACATCGTATCCGGATCATTTGAGGTAATACTGTTGGCAAATTGTTTCAGTATCGTCGTCTTACCGGCTTTAGGGGGAGACACGATGAGACCTCTTTGACCTTTTCCGATAGGAGCCACAATATCGATGATACGCGGCGCGAGCTCGTCTTTTGAGACTTCCAATCGAAACCGCTGGTCCGGATAGATCGGAGTAAGCCTTTCAAACTGTTCTCTTTTTCTGGCTTTTTCAGGGTCCTCGCCGTTCACGCTCTCTATTCGGAGCAAAGCATTATACTTCTCGTTATCTTTTGGAGGCCTGACTTGCCCCTCGACCTCATCACCCCTTCGCAGATCAAAACGCCTGATCTGGGAGAGAGAAACATAGATATCCTTATCACCGGGAAGATAGCCTTGAGAACGCAAAAAGCCGTAACCATCCGCTAGAATGTCCAGTATCCCTTTTCTTCTTAACATCTCTTCGGAAGAGTCGTTTTTCTTTGATTTTTTCTCGTCTGCCTTTACTTCAGGCTTTTTCTCGTCTGCCTTTACTTCAGGTTTTTTTACGGAAGCAACGGGGGCTGCTGTTTTTTCTTGAGCGTTCGCTAAGATGGCATCGATCAATTCACCTTTTTTTAGCTTAGCGGCACCATCGACGCCTAAGTCGATCGCCATCGGCTGTAGTTCGATCAATTTCTTTTCTTGCAGTTCAGTTCGTTCCACCAACACACCGTCCTTCATTTTTAAAAAGACAACTCCTTATGGGTAAATCTATATTTTTTCTATGGCATAGTTTTTATTTATAATCGATATACCCCTGGCATATCTGTATGGTAATTGATGGCATCATAGCTTGCCAAAAAGAGATATGGACTTTAAGTGGATCGGATTTCTAGCGGTATTATTTCAATTATTACCTTTTATATACTACTTGTTCGTTTTTGTCCAGAAAAAAACAATATTTCTACAGCTATTCCTCTTAGTAATATAATATCCAAAAACACCTCAGATTATTCTATTTTTTTACTCTATTTTTTCTGTTCTCCGGATATATTTATTCGCCGCTCATACTATCTCTGCTCTCGATGGCCCGATCCAGGATCGTATTTAGGACTTCGGATATAGTAGTGTCAAGATTATAGCTAGAGATAATGTCTATTTTATTATCTTTTGCCAACTCTTCGATATAGAGACCGATCTTACGGATATTTTCAAAATTGGCTTTATATTTCTCAAACGGTCTATACCCTTCAGTTTCAAGTTCTCTTATATAGAAGTGGCTTTTATGAAGATTTTCATCCTCAACCGATATAACGATCGGTATGACTATCGCACTACCCTCGTAAGCAGAAAAATCAATAAAACCGGGAACGATGTGGACCCCCTCGATTATCTGATTGGCACCTTCCGTGATCGAGCGTTGAATCAAGGCCTTGACCCCCGTAACAACGCTTGCCGTCTGTTCTCTAAACCCAACCTTTACCGGATCCGACTTTTCCGGCAAGGGCACTCTAAGTTGCTGCCAGGCATCAAATGACGATCTATAGAGCGCCGGCATCAGATCCTCTGAAAAGATCGCCCGCATCAACTCCCTTATCGCGTCCGTTGAAATGATCCTGGTTATTGCCAGACGATGAGCAAGTTCGGTAGCTATGGTCGATTTTCCAACCCCTGTAGTGCCGCCTATCAAGATGATCAGGGGCCTGTCGATCTTTGAAAGCGATTGCCATTTTATATATTTTTCCTGATAATCCGCGCCGACGTCGTCTAAGAGTATCTGCTCTGTAAGCCCCCTTAATTCCTTGATACTGACGGCATACTTATTTTTGGACCGAAGCCTTTCCTCCACCGATTTGGCGACTTGATAAGCCATGGAGGGGGTAAGTCCGGTAGCCATGATAGATGACGCGAGCAGCCCCTTTGAATAGGGAAGGCCGTGCAACTTGTCGGTTATTATGATTGGTTTGTTAATATTTTTGTTTCTCTTATTCTTTGCCATCATCTCACCCCGGTCTTATCTGGACGCGAATCTTTCCTTTGACGAATCGGCTATCGAGATCAGTGCGTCTACCAGCTCGTCATCTCCGCCGACCGTTACCGGAATATTATCACAATAGGCTACTTTAATCCCGAGCTCCGCCGCTACTTCAGTTGAGACATCTACCGCCGCCGCTTTAAGTTCCGTTAAGACAATCGTAAATTCACCCATCTTCTCTTTAATCTCTTCTTTTAATCTCTTCCGGTCGGAAAGATGAAGTGAAATACCTACTACCTCACATTTATAATTTTCCTCCAGATGATCTACCAGTCTTTTAGATACCCAGGCGGGAGCCGTTGTCGTAAAAAAAACTTTTTCATTACTTATATCCATTGTCGGCTTGGGGCGAAAAACGGTTTGAACGACTTTTAGCTCAGGTTTTATCCGCTTTATTTTTTTTGTTATCGATTCCAGATCCGACGTGGAAACGATGTCTTCTTCACAGTTTGTCAAAACCACCAGATCGGATATTAGAAGTCGATATCTACCAAGATATCCGACGATATAATCGATCGGCTGATTTACACCGCAGATGATAACTCTTGCGTCCACTTTGATCGGCGGAAGCGACGCCCCGCTACCCTCGAATATCACGATATTTGAATCTAGACCGTTTGCAAGCTCCGCGCCTCTTTCCACGTTTGAGATAAAAGGCTTTCCCGCCATGCCGCCGCCGCAACGTCTGCAGCCCACGGTCGGTATTCTGCTGAGCAACGCATCTTCAAAATAGTCGGAAGCCGCATGCTTTCCACTCCGGCTCACCTTTAAGAGGTACTCGGAATCGATCTCAATCTTATCTCCCAAGATTATCTCCGGCTCACTTGGTCCGCCCCGTCCCATCGCTACGACACTTGGCTTGTAACCGGCTGACTTAAGTTCCCGACAGGCAAAAGCCGACACGGCTGTCTTACCGATCCTCTTTCCCGTCCCGATAATAGCAAACGACGGCTTTTTGGCGATATCGTGAAATATTGGAGGATCGAACCTAAAATCGGGCCCCACATATGAGATATCTTTCAAAAGAACGTGGCTTATAAGTTCAAATCTTTCCTCGTAACCGACGACGGGTTCATCGCTAAGATCGATGACCGTGTCCGGCGAAAATCTTTCCAGCGCTATCGTAAGCGCCTTTATGGGATCGTCATCTTTTTCTATCTGACAGCCAAGAATCGATAGGTCGGAGTCTTTTGTTATTTTCTCGGTACCCCCGATAAAGACAGCCCCCAGAAGATCATGTTCTTCGCGGATTTTTTCAAGCGC
>SDBV01001661.1_pt1 | contig 33467 bp, 22 predicted proteins | sample 2277081 | NCBI WGS metagenome assembly SDBV01 (sample SAMN10402039, study PRJNA504765) | marine sediment metagenome | isolation source: marine sediment core GS10_PC15, 223 cmbsf | place: Arctic Ocean: Southern Knipovich Ridge | collected 2010 | reverse complement strand
CGTGTCGCCCTTCGATGGTCGCCGGCCCTGCGGTCTCAAAGGCGCCGATGTCCGGCCCTGCTCCGTTGTAATCCAGGTTCACCCAGTCGCCGGACGACCAGGAAATCGACGCGTCGATCGTCAGCATATTGGTGTCGATGTTCCTGGCGGTCACGCGGACAGGCGCGTTGGAGCCGATGCGGATCAGGTCGCCGTCTACCAGGTCCAGCCCGTCGCAGAAGTACTTGGCGTCGACGACGGGGACCGTGGTTCCGCTACCCGCCCCGATAGTCGTTGTCAGCGGCCCGCCGGCGTCGATGGCGGGGCTGGCGGGGTTCAGCTTAAACCCGTCCGGCCCGGCCGCGATTGTGGGATTGACCATGTCCGGGTCCAGGCCGGCGATCGAGTGCACGTCGTAGGCCCCACCGTACCAGCCGTTGACCTGGTTCACCAGCACCCACGTGCTGCCGTAACGGATGTACCTGACCCCGCTGGCCTTATAGTACAGGTTGTAGTCGAACTCCTGATCGGCGTAGTCCTCGGACATGCTGGACTGCATGAAAACGAACGTGTTGTAGAACCAGGTTTGCGGCGTGCTGTCGCCGGAGATGTTGTAGAAGATATTGTTCTTGATTCGGTTGTCGTTGTTGTTGTCAGGCCCTCCGTCGCCGCCGTCCTGCTGCATGAACAGGATTCCGCTTTCTGTGGTCAGCCCGTCTATCTTGCACAGCGTATTGTTATAGACGGCCGCCCCGTTTGCGCTCGACACGAGCAAGATGTATCGCTCGCCGTTGCTAAAGACGTTCCGTCGGACGATGGCGCCGCGGCAGTTATCTCCGCTTTGCGGCTCGTAGTTTCCCCAGCGAATCTTCAGTTGGCCCAGGCGAGACCCGTTGTTGTAGGCGAAGTTCCCGTCGATCACCAGGTTCGAGACGCCGCCGGGATCCATCAAAACCGAGTCGGCGTCCCATATCGTGTTGTTCCTGATTATCACGCTGTCCATGTTGTCGTGGAACAGTGGGATGTCCCAATGGTTGTAGATCGTACAGTTCTCGACTAGGTGATGCGTATACCGCGTTGACCTGTTGCATTTGACGGCCAGCGCGGAATCCCGCAACGTGCAGTTGCGGATGATGATGTAATCCCCGAACGCCATGAAGCAGTTGTTGCCCCCGGGTGTGACAATCAGCCCGTCGAAGATCAGATACTGCTGGCCGGTGAAGTAGAACCCGCTGTTTGCGGTGATGATCTCAACCACGTCATTGGCGTAATTGCGGACGGTGATCCAGTTACCGGGGGTCCCGCTGACGTTCACGGTGAAGTATGATGGGCTTGTGTACGTCCCGGCGTGCAGATTCAGCGTATCGCCGGGGGTCAGCTGATCCAGCGAGTATTGCAGTGTCAACCACGGCTGTCCGAGCGTCCCCGGGTTACTGTCGTTCCCTGCGACCGGATCGGCGTGATACTCCGTAGCGCCGGCCGGGCCGGGGGCGATCAAGATCAAGATCGAGATCGAAAGGGCCAATACGCTTGTCACAAGACCTGGCGGTGCAATTCGTTGAATTCCGGGCTGCATGGGATCTACGCCTCCTAAGCCGTTCGTTAGATGTAACTTCGGTTCCTCAAGTGTTTATTGGCTATTCATTATACACGCTCGGGGCGTTTTGGCGAAGCGCCATTACCGCAGCGCCGGGACACTGTCCAGCCGGTCCGGCGTCAATCAGTTTTTTCGGGGCCCTGGGTTTATCATCTTGGCGGATCAAGATATATTCAGAAGCTTGTCAGCGGTGCTGAATGTTCAATGAGCAGAAAGCCTGGGCCGCGGTTCACGACAGCGTTCGAGAGGTCGAGCAGCTCCCCTCGGACGTTCGATCTCAGATCGTCAGCATCACGGTCGCCGGCAGCTTACCCCGGGGCGACTTCGTCGAGGATCGCAGCGACGTGGACGTCTATACCATCCTCTCGGGTGAGGCGGACAAGGCGTGGGAGAGCGACGCGCACGCCCGCGTCCGGTCGTGTTTCGACAGACACTTCGCTGTGTACAAGGGGGATTCATTGAACCCCCACGTGTGGGATGATGTCTGTCTGGGCACCGCGGACTTACCGGGGTGCGGCGAGGACTTCGCGCGGTGCCGATTCAAGATGCTGGGGATCTACTTCTTTGACTTCCAAAAACATCACAAGACGGTCTGGGGCGAGGACTTCACCGCGTCCATGCCCGAGCCGGTCGACCCACGGCCGTTGGTAGGTGGGCGCTTGAGCTGGTATGTCGAACAGGCCCAGAAGCTCGCCCGACAGGGGCAGCACGAGAAGCTGCGAATCATCCCGCACCTGGTTGGAGGTGCGGTCACGGCCTTGCAGATCTACTACGGCGATGAGCTTTCGATCGATAAGTTCGTGGTCCTCCGTCAATACACTCGATCGGTGCCTAACTTCCCGGGCAAATCCATAGGCCTGGAGGTCTGGACCGATTATCTCAGTGGCGATGTGAACCCATCCGACAACCTGTCGAACCCGCCGGAAACCTATCTGTGTTTCCTGAAGGCCGCCAGGAAGCTGTTGGCGAACACCGGGCCCTGAATGTTGGCAAGATGGTGGACAGTCAATCATGCCGCGTTCAGCAGCACGCGAAGACTGTAGCCTGAAAGTCTGGACTACTGTCCAAACTTGTTGTGATTGTTGTGCTTCTGACGGTATCCTGCGGTTTGGGTTGGAACTGAAAGGATCCTCAAACCATGAGGGCTTGGTGCGGCTTTAGAAACAGAACGCTGTTGACGTTGAAGCAACTCAGGCCCTGGGTGCCAGGTCCGATTGCACCTATCGGAGGTGTTCCTGGATCGTTCGTGTTGCTGGCCGTGATCGTCTTTGCAGCGTGGCCAAGCTCTGCCCAACAGTTTCAATCTGTCCGGTCGGCACCATCGAGCATCCCAACGCCTATTGAACAGAAGGTGCGAGATCTTCTGGAACTGGCTCGCACGCCTCCTGGCTTCCCGCCCGATGGCATCGAGCCGGGCGATTTTGATCCTTCTACACAGCCGGGATATGTGGCACCGGTTGAGATTCCTGAGAAGATTGCCGCACTCGGCGCCGGGGCTGGCCCCGCCCTAGTAACCGCGCTGGCAGACCCCGATCCGGGCGTAAGAAGCGTGGCCGCCACCACACTCGGCAATATGAAAGTCGCCGAAGCCGCCAAGCCGTTGATCGAGCTTCTGAAGAACCCTAAGGCGGACGAGAACTTCGAATCATGCTATCTGAATTATGTCTGGCATCACAACCCGAGTGCGTCGTTTCGCTCTTCGCGCAGCCAAGCGGCGTTCGCCCTGGGCGAGATCGGCGCCACCGAAGCTTTCGTGCTGTTGCTGGATACCTTAAAGGATGCGGACCCGGCCGTTCGATGCCAGTCGGCCTATGCGCTGGGCAAGCTCGGCGACGCACGTGCTGTCGAAGCGCTCTTGGAATCACTGGCAGACAAACCGGGAGACATCCGAGCTAACGCAGCCTGGGCTCTGGGCCGCTTGGGCGACAATCGCGCCGTAATGCCGCTTACCAAGATGCTGTGGGACCGCAACTATCTAGTCCGCTCCCATGCGGCCGGGGCCCTGGGCCGAATCCCAGACCCCCGCGCCGTGAAATCTCTGACTTATCGCCTCAAGGACCTGGCATTCACGGTCAGGGCCGAGGCGGCTTGTGCGCTTGGGTGCATTGGTGACGGCCGCGCTGTCGAATCCCTGCTAACGGCGCTGTACGACCCCAACAAAGACGTCCGCGCCAATGCCGCCTATGCCCTCTGGAAGATGCCCGAAGCCAGGGCCGTCGAACCGCTGATACAGCTGCTCGAGGGCCGGGACGCTAAGGTGCGCATCGCCGCGGCACTTGCACTTGCAGGATTCCGCAACCCGCAAGCTGTCCCTATACTAGCCAAGGCGTTATCCGACGAAGACTGGATGGTCCGAATCAACGCTGTCGAGGCACTTGCTCGGATCCGAAGCCCCCAAGCCGTTGAGCCGATGATTGCAGCACTGAAGGATGAGGAGGCCACGGTTCGCACAATTGCAGCCGAGGCACTTGGAATCCTGCTGGACAGGCGGAGCGTCCCGTCGCTGATAAATGCTTTGGGGGATGATGATGATATGGTTCGCACACGTGCCGCCGGGGCACTTGGAATCCTGCTGGACCGGCGGAGCGTCCCGTCGCTGATAAATGCTTTGGGGGACGATGATGAGCTGGTTCGCACGTCTGCTGCTTATGCGCTGCGCCACATGGGCGATCCGCGCGGAGTGGAGCCCCTGATAAGTCTGCTGCGCAGTACCGATCCCTCAGACCGCAATGCCGCGATATGGGCCTTGGGGGACTTGGCTGACAGGCGTGCAACCGCCCCGCTGATCGACCTGATAAGAACCTCCGATAACGAGACGAAGAACACCGTCTTCATCGCCTTTCGAGCCCTGCGGGACCCGCGAGCGGTTGATGTCTGCATCGAGATCCTCAGTGATCCAACACAAGAAAAGATGGTGCGGATCGATGCAATCTGGACACTGGCCGAGATCCCCGACCCAAGGGCCTTTGCGCCTCTCGTCGAATTGCTCGGGGATGTGGACCTGCAAGTCCCAGTTGCCTTTGCCCTCGGCGCTCTGGGAGACCGACGAGCAAGGGACCCGGTGCGGATGCTGCTGAAGGGCCCCGATGAAGGTATGCGACTCACAGCCGCCGTGGCGTTGGCGAAGCTGGGCGACGACAAAAGCCTTGACATGGTGTCGCAGGCTTTTGCTTCTGAAGATCCCGAACGCCGAAAGACGGCAATTTGCGTGCTTCAGGGACTCGCAGGACCTCCCGCAGTTGACTTACTGATCGCCGGCATGAAAGACCCAAGCGTTAGTGTGCGTTGGGTAGCAGCTGTCTACGCCAGGTGCGTGGAGGACCCGCGAACTGTACAGCCTTTGATCGAACTGCTTGAGGACGAAAGCTCTCTGGTGCGCGGTTCTGTGCTCACTACGCTCGGACATATCGGCGACGCCAAGGCTATTGAGCCTTTGGAACGATTGCTCAAGGGGGCGGACCATTTTGAATCGAAGGAAATCGCCCGGACGATCCGGCTGATCGAGTTGACCAACGCCGAGGGGCAAATCGAGGGACGCTAAGGGGACTCTTTTCGGCGGGGCGCGTGGGGGGTGTTGTTTCTGTAAACCCCACGTGAGTTGCTGGGGCTTTGTCGTGTGCGAAGTCGCACGATTCGCCGGGTACATCTTCCCAACGGGACGGGTTTGCGCGCGCAGGGCCGCACGCGGGGCGCTAATTGCGCCGGAAAAACTGAGGAAAATATCTTACGGCCAGGCCGTGCCTTGCCGGCCGCCACCGCCGAAAACGACCATCATTGCGCGCGCATAAGCTCGCGCTGCCGGTAAGTATGGAGGCGCTTTGTGCGCCCGATGCGTTGAAGCGTTTGTCGCCTGATTGGCAAATTGACAATCGGATAGGGTGGATACGGACAGGCCTGGACAGATCTGGAGAAATACGGAGAAATCTGACCGCGGGCGAACGGAAATTTTCGCCGGCCGGCGCGCGCAAAAGCGCAATTGCTTGCGGCTACAGGAGCTACCGTTTTTTGGACTTGCTACAAACCGTCAGAAACTGCGACAATCCGTCAGAACTTGCGACAGGCTGCGACTATTGGCGAGAATCTGCGACTACTGGCGACTTCCTGCGAGTTTCGGAGGCACCTACATCCGAACCGCAATTCCCTGCTCGGCGAGGTACTGCTTGATCTGTTTGATCGTGAACTTACCGAAGTGCACGATGGAGGCGACCAGGACGGCGTCGGCACCGGCGTCATTGATGGCGGCCGACAGGTGCTCCAGCTCGCCGGCGCCGCCGGATGCGATCACGGGCACGGTAACCGCCTCGGCGATCGCCTTTGTCATTGGGATGTCGTATCCGGCCTGCGTTCCGTCGGCGTCGATGCTGGTCGGTAGGATCGCCCCGGCGCCGAGGCCTTCGGCCTTGCGGGCCCACTCGACCGCGTCGAGGCCGGTCGGTTCTGTTCCGCCGGAGACCATCGCCTCGAAGCCGGACGGTAAGGCCGCCGAGCTGCGGGTGTCGATCGCGACGGTGATCTTCTCGGGGCCGTACTTGTCGGCCGCTTCTTTGATCAGGTCGGGATTCCGCACCGCGGCCGTGTTGATCGAGATCTTCGAAGCCCCGGCGACCAGCAGCGTCTCGATGTCTTCGATGCTTCCGATCCCGCCGCCGACCGTCAGCGGCACGATGAGACCGGCGGCCGTTCGCTTGACCACGTCGACCATGGTTTTGCGTCCCTCGATTGTGGCCGTGATGTCCAGGAACACCAGCTCGTCGGCGCCGGCTTGGCTGTAGGCGGAGCCGGCCTCAGAGGGATCGGCGACGTCCTTGAGGTCGACGAAGTTGACGCCCTTGACTAACCGGCCGTCTTTGACGTCCAAACACGGGATGACTCGTCGATAGTCCATTTGACTCTTCCTTTGCTCAAAAGGGGTGTGGATTTGCCGCGTAGCTTAGTGGGAAAATCGCTTTCCTGTCCACAGATAAAGGAACTGCGGGTGGGAGAATTTCGTCAGCTCGCCCAGCGAGATATTGACCATGTTCATCTGCGGCGGGACCGACGGTGCGGCGGCGTAGGCGTTGGGGCGATACCCCATCGGGCGGTGGTAGATCACCACCTTTGCCCGGGTAACTGAGGCAAGCTTCTTGGCGGTATCGATGGCGTCGTCCATGTATCCGATCGCGTCGATAAGCCCGTTGTCGGCGGCTTGGCTACCGGTATAGACGCGCCCGTCGGCGAGCTTCTTGATCTGCTCGGCGGCGAGGGCGGTGCGGCTCTTGGTCACAATGTCAATGAACCGCTGGTGGTAGATCTGGATCATCTCCTGGAGGATGGCGATGTCGTTCTCGTCCAGCGGCTTGAGCGGGCTGGCGAGGTCCTTCCGCGGTCCGGAGGTCACCGCCCTTGCTTCGATCCCGAGCATCTTCATCGTTCCGGAGAGGCTGAAAGTCTGTATCATCACGCCGATCGAACCGGTGATCGAGGTGGGATGCGCCATGATCTTATCGGCCGCACACGCTACGTAGTACGCCCCCGACGCCCCGACGTCCTGCAGGATGGCGACCACGGGTATCCGGCGGCGAGTTCGCAACTGCATCAGTCGGCGGTGCATGATGTCGGAGGCCGTCACGCCCCCGCCGGGGGAGTTGATCCGCACCACGACAGCCCGGACGTTGGCGTCTGCGGCGATCTTGTCCAGCTTCTCCACGAAGAAGCTGACCGGGTTTTCGCCCGATCCGAGCAGCCCGCGCGGGCGCTGGTTGACAATCAGCCCGTCGATATCCACCACGACGATCTTGTCGCCTACGAACAGTCCCGGATCGGTGGAGATGACGGTTTCGGTGAGTCTCTCTTCGATGTGGACCGGCTTGACGAGCCAACCGGAAGGCCGCTGGCAACCGGCGCCGACGAACACGGCGCCCAGCAGTATGGACAGTATCTTTGACGGCATGGCGGGATTCTACGGTTTTCCGCAGCTTCGGGCAACAAACAAGTCGGGTATGGCTCTGGACAGTATTTCACAAACACCCTACAATAGACAGTTAGCCCATATGGGTCATGCAATCAAGCGAGGTCGTTTTTTCGGAATCAACGTAAACTTTGCCCGGAGCAAGACGTTTAACATAAGAGGGCGCGTGGTACGTAGCTAGACGCGCCGCCCCAGGTGTCCAAGCTGCGCGGCGTCCGAGCCGCCGGGCAGCGACCGTGGGTGTGCGTGTTGACGGGGAGTTTGCAAACCGATGCGATATCGGGCCTTCACAATATCGGTCTGGTCGTTGATGTGCCTGTCGGCGGGTCTCTTGACCCTCGGCGGATGCACGCCCACTCAGTACGCCGACCAGGCGGACCGCGACGCCTACAGAACGCTGTCGGCGGGGCAGAAGCTGGCCCTGGGCGGCGAGAGGGACTTCGACGTCCAATACGATCCGTTCCGTCGCACCGACGACCAGAGGGGCGGACCGATTCGAATCGGCGACAAGGAGATCCTCATCGGCGAAGGCCCGACGCCGAAACTGACGCTGGATGAATGTCTGGAAATTGCTTTTCGCAACAGCCGCAGCTTCCAGACACGCAAGGAACAGCTCTACACCGGCGCCTTGGCCCTGGCCAATACCAGACGAGGATGGGGGCCGCCCCTGTTCGGGGGGGAGTTGACCGGCGAAGCCCAGCACAACCGCGAAGCGAACGATGCTTCGACGGAGACCAACTCCGTTTCGGCAGACTTTGGCCCTTCGCTGACGCAAAAATTCGTCGGCGGCGGGATGCTGAGTGTGGGACTGGCGTTGGACTTGGTGATAGAGCTTGTGGGTATGAACGAGACGGCGATCGGCTCGCTGCTGGAGGCCAACTTCACCCAGCCGCTCTTACGAGGGGCCTGGCGCGGGTTGGCGTATGAGGACCAATACCGCCGCGAGCGGGACTTTCTGTTCTCGCTGTTCGAGTACGAGCGGTTTACCCAGACATTTGCGGTTGGGATCATCGAGGATTACTACAACGTCCTTCAGCGGCGGGACCAACTGCAAAACGAGCGGACCAATATCGGCCGTCTGAAACAGACACTGGCCCTTACCAGGGTCCAGGTGGAGGCGGGGCAAACACGGCGATTCTATTTGGACCAAGCCGAGCAGAACGTGCTGAACGCTCAGATTCGGATGGAAGCTAACGAGCAGGTGTACCGAGACAGTTTGGACCAGTTTAAAGTGACTCTGGGCCTCCCGGTCGAGGCGAATATGGAACTGGACTACCCGCTGGTATTGGAGCAATTGAACCAGGTCGGTCCCAAGCCGATTCCGTTCGACGAGGAACAGGCGGTCGAAGTGGCCCTGTTGACGCGGCCCGATGTGCTGTCCGAAAGGGCGGATCTGCGTGATGCGCAGCGCGACGTTCAGATCGCCGCCGATGCGTTCATCCCCCAGTTGGACGTGTCGCTTGGCGTAAGCGCCGACGGAAGCAAGGACAGTCGCTTTCATCGGATTCGGTTCGACGAACACACACGGTTCGCCAAGGTCGAGTTTAACTACCAGTTGGACCAGACCGACAATCGTGACGATTACCGCGAGTCTCTTATCGCCCTGGACAAGGCCCACCGCGACTACGTGGAGTTTGTCGATAACATTCTGCTGGATGTGAGACAGTCTTACAGGGCCTTGGTTCGGTCTCGCAAGAGCTACGAACTTCAGGTTCGCAACCTCGTTATCGCCAAGCGGCGGCGCAAGCTGACGTCGCTGGAGCAGAAAGAAGGCGAGGCGACCTCCTGGGACGTTCTGGAGGCCGAAGAGGCGCTGAGATTGGCCCAGAACGGCGTGACGAGGCAACTTGTAGATTACACGAACACGCGCCTTGATTTTCTTGTAAACCTCGGGATGCTTTATGTAGATGAAAAAGGGAGATTGCATGAGCGATCAGAGCCTTTCAAGTTCGAGCGTATCGGCCGACGATATCCGCACGTCACAGCGCAGTAAGTTGGCGTCCCGCCTCGCCCGGCCGCGCGTCTGGGCCGTGGGGGGGGGCGTGGTGCTGGTGATCGCCCTCCTGCTCATCTGGAAGCCCGGCATGAACCCGGGGGGAATGAATCCCGGTCTCGGCTCATTAGCCTACGTGATGCGCGGGGATCTACCCGTCACCGTCGAAGAGACCGGAGAGGTCAAGGCCGAAAAGAGCAAGGTGATCGCCAACGAAATAAGCTGGCCCGTCGTCATAAAGGAGGTCATCCCCGACGGAACAATCGTCAAGCCGGGCGAGACCATCGTGCAGTTCGAGTGCAAGGAACTGCTCGATGCGATTGACAGGCAGGAGCTTGATGTATCCGGTGCGGAGAACCAGTACATCCAGGCCAGCAAGAACCTCGAACTGAAGATCCAGGAACTGGCGAACAACGTCCAAAGGACCGAGCAGAACCTGCTTGTAGCCCGGGACTATCTCCGCCGTTACTGCGAGGGCCAATGGCCTATCAGGCAAGGCGACGCCGAAAGCGAAGTGAACCTTGCGAAGGTGGAGCTTACCCTTGCTGAGGACAAGTTGGCTTTTATGCTCAAGGCCAACGAGGATCCCGAACTGAACAGCCCCTACAGCAAGAATGAGATCACGTCCGAAGAGCTTAGGGTCGAACGCAGGAAGCAAGCCCTGGACAAGGCCAATTCCGAGCGGGCGATGCTGAAGAAGTATGACCATCCGCGAGAGACCAAGAGGCTCGAATGGGCGGTGGTGGAAGCCCAGGCGGCTTTGGACCGGGCCAAGTTGCAGCAGGCAACACAGCAAAAAAGCGCCGAGCACAACACCGAGACAAAGAAAAGACAGCTCGAGATGAAAAAGAAGAAGCTCGATGAGCTGATCGAGGACCGGGAGAAACTCACCGTCAAGGCCGAGGGGACCGGCCTGGTCGTTTATGATCTCGGACGGCGTGCCAGATGGCTTAACGTCACAGTCGAAGTGGGCGAGAAGATCGAACGCCGCCAACAGATTATGATCATCCCCGACCTGACTACTCTGGAGGTAAGGACCCAGGTCTACGAGGTGGTGATCGATCAGGTCAAACCGGGGCTAAAGGCGTTCATCAACCTGGACTCCAGGCCGGGCCAGGTCTTCACCGGGACGGTCCGCAAGGTCCGCGCGCTGCCGGACACCCAGAACCGCTGGCTGAACCCGGACGTGAAATACTTCCGAATCAGAGTGAAGTTCGACGAAGGTCAGGACATGGAAGGGATCCGCCCCGGCGGGAGTGCGACGGTGGAGTTGGTGTTGGATCGGCTCGTGGACGTGCTGTACGTTCCCGTCGCGGCCGTCTTTTCCCAGCAGGAGAAAAGGTACTGCTGGCGGGTAAATAGCGGTAAGGCTGATCGTGTCACCGTCCAGATCGGCAAGATGAACAGCACGGACGTCGAGATCCGCTCGGGCCTGAACGAGGGCGACTGCGTGCTGCTGTCCGAGCCGGAAGGCGCCGTGACGGATGCGGCCGAACCGGCCGGCGGGACGTAGGAGCAGACGCCATGTCAGCCTTAGTGCACTTCGGTGATGTCTGGAAGATCTATCAGATGGGAAACGCCGACGTCCCGGCGCTTCGCGGGATCGATCTGGATATATCCGAGGGCGAGTACGTGGCGATCATGGGGCCCAGCGGGTCGGGCAAGAGCACCATGCTGAACTTGCTTGGCTGCCTCGATCGCCCCACGCGCGGGCGTTATTCGCTTGGCGACCGTGATGTCTCGAGCCTGGACGATGATGAGCTGTCGCAGATACGAGGCGAGCGGGTCGGGTTTATCTTCCAGAGCTTCAACTTGATTCAGCAGTTGACCGTGCTTCAAAATATCGAGGTCCCGCTGTTCTATCGGGGCGTCTCTCGCCACGATCGTCATCCCCGCTCCCGCGAGCTGGCCCGCCTTGTGGGGCTCAGCGACCGGGTCGATCACAAACCCTCGGAGCTGTCGGGCGGGCAGATGCAGCGGGTGGCAATCGCGCGTGCACTGGCCAACGATCCGCTGATGCTCCTGGCCGATGAACCCACGGGTAACCTGGATTCGGCGACGGGCTCGGAGATACTGACCCTTTTCGATCAGTTGCATGATCGCGGCAGGACAATTGTGATGGTGACGCACGAAGACTTCGTCGCCGACCACGCCGGGCGAGCCATCCACCTGATGGACGGCCGGATCGAATCAGACAGGCGTAACTGACAGCGAGTGAATCGCGATATGACGGGCGTTCATAAAGTCATTGACGTATTGGGACTGGGGCTTCACAGCCTCGTGGTCCACAAGGTGCGCTCCGCGCTGACGGTCGTGGGGATTCTGTTCGGCGTCTGGAGCGTCATCGCGATGCTGGCGATAAATGAGGGGCTTTCCATCGAAGCGCAGCGCGCGCTGCGTGAACTGGGCAGCGACAACATCATCGTCGATTCCGTCAAGCCGCCTGCGGGCGAGGCCAAGGCCGGCGCTCAGCAATGGGGCATAATGCACTACGGGTTGACGCGCGAGGACGTGGTCCGTCTGCGTGACAACATCCCCGACGTGGTGCGATGCGTCATTACGCACAGGACGCTGAAGAAGGCCTACGCCAACGGAACGTTCGGCGACGTTTCCGTCATCGCCACCGAGCCCACCTACGCCGACGTGTCCCGAATCGACATGCTTGCCGGAAGGTTCTTCAGGCCCGACGATCTGCTGCGCGCCAAACCACACTGCGTACTGACACAATCCCTCGCCGAAACCTTCTTTGTCTGCGCCGATCCCTTGGGTCAAGTCCTGCGAATCGGCAGCCATCCCTTCGTTGTGGTGGGAATCATCCGGCAGTTGCCCGCCGCACTTGCCGTCGGCTCCGGCAGCGACGTGGGAAACCACGTCCTGATCCCCATCTCGGCCGACAGGATGCGATTCGGTAAGTTCACCGTGATGTTCGGTCAGGGGGGCAGTACGTTTGAGAAGGTTGAAATCAGCCAGATCATCCTCCAGATGAAAGACGAAGAGGCGGTGATAAACGGCTCCGCGGTGGCGAGAAACCTTCTGGGCCGGTACCACGCCAAGCGGGACTACGAAATCCGCGTGCCGATTGAAGAGATAAAGGTGATGCGGAAGAACAGGCGGCTGTGGACGCTGATGTTCACCGCGATCGCGGCCGTGTCCCTGCTTGTCGGGGGGATCGGAATCATGAACATCATGCTCGCCTCCGTCACCGAGCGAACACGCGAAATCGGCATCCGCCGGGCGCTTGGTGCGAGGAAGCGCGATATCGTCGTGCAGTTTCTCATCGAGGCCGTCACGCTGACCGCACTGGGCGGGGTGCTGGGGATCGCGGTGGGAATCATGGTTCCATGGGCGGTCGAGCAGATCTTGGGCGTAATGACAGTCGTCACGGCGATGACCATGTTGCTTCCGCTGGTGATGGCCGCCACCGTCGGGCTGATAAGCGGGCTGTACCCGGCCATCCGCGCCGCCAAGCTGGACCCGATCGCCGCCCTGCGGCACGAATAACACCCCGAGCATCGCCAACATCGCGGCCGTCATCTCGGCTCCGCCGGGCCGCAGTTTCGGCCGCGCCGAAGAATTCGGTTAGCGTCGCTCGATTTCACATCCAACGTTGCTCGCCCGCCGACACCCTCGTAACAAAGGGCTTCGAACTTCCCCAAACCGTGGTATACTGGTTGGGCGTCCGGGCGGAGGGCAGGGGCGTTGAGCAAGTCGCAGATGCTCGTCCGAGCAAGACGTTTCATCATGTTGCCAGGCAAACCTTAGCAGACCTGTCAGAGGAGGCCTCTCCATGGGACGTGGCAATTTGAGTATTTCGGTCGTGTTGGCTGCTGCGCTGGCGATTGCACTGGTGGTCTCAAGCGCAGGACCCGTTTGGGCAGGCGGCGGGGCGGGTAAATCCATTCAGGTCATGAATATCTACCAGAGCGGCGGCGCCACGCTGACGGCTGGGGATGCGGCGAAGCTGGCTCGGTACTACATGTTCTTCTTCAATCGTAGCCGCTACTACCAGATCTCCCCGGACACCTACACTGCCGTGCGGGCGCTGAACCCCGACACGCTTATCTTCAACTACCAACAGGGACCCGATACCTGGTTAGACCAGGATGGCTCCAATGTGCTCAACGTCAATAACATCGTGAGGTACAACAACACCTATGGTCACTCCATGGGCAACCTGAATACGGACAACCCGGACTTCTTCCTTCTTAACTCTTCTGCTCAGCGCATATACACATACGGCGACTCCAACCGGCGGCTGCTGGATTTCGGCAGCGCGGACTTCCAAGCCTACTGGCTTGAGGCGACGGAGGCCGACATCGTCGATCAAGAGTGGTGCCCCGACGGCATATTCGTCGACAATTGCATGCCGACATGGGCCAGTTACTTCTCCCAGCGCCCGGCGATCTATCCCACAGATGCCCAATGGACTCCCGCGATGATCAGCTTTCACACAGCCCTGGCGGCTGGGCTTCACGCACGCGGGTTGAAGCTTTGGACCAACACGGATCACGTCCACCAAGCGGCCGGGTATGCTGCCTGGTTGGCGATCGACGCGGATCCGAACCATCCAGACTGGCTGAACTCCGAAGGATCCTTCTGCCACGGATGGGGCGGAACGTGCACGTTTTACGACGAGACGAGGTGGAAGCGGCAGGTCGACATCATGGTGAACATGGTCAACTGTGGCGCGGGCGTGTTCTCCCACGTAAATATGCCCGAAGGCGGCAGCGGCGTGGACAATTACGGCAAGCCCGTCACGTACTGGGACGCGCTGTGGTATGCGATGGGCTCCTACTTGCTGGGGAAGAACGAGGTGCGCGGAAATGACGTCTTCTACTTCTCGACCAAGTGGGACGGTTACACCAGGCTGTATTGGTACGATGAGTACCATCGGATCGACTTGGGAGAGGCCCTGGGCAACTACGTCCTGACGGTCTACGGCGGCAGGAACATCTACTGGCGCCAATTCGAGAAAGGGTATGTCTACGTCAACCCGACGGGCGGCGATTGTGCGTCGATTCCGCTGCCGGAGGCGTGCAAGCAACTGTCGCACGCGACGATTAACGATGACCCGATCATGTTCCCTGATGTGACCAACATCAGTCTGGCTTCACACCGGGCGGCTATTCTGCTGAATACCTCGTCACTGATCGGCGTCGCTGGCAGACACGTGTTCTATAACCAGTCTGCGTTCGACGGCAACGACGCCGGCCTGGGCGCAGCTGACGATGCAGCAATTGCCACAGACAAATCAGCATTACTGCCCGGCCAGATGGCTACTTTCGGCAACTACACGAGCTACAGCCGCGGGATCAACGGCATCATGGTCGACATCGCGAACCTTGCCGGAGCACCTACGGCGGCCGACTTCGTCTTCCAAGTTGGCAACTCCCAGGACCCGAGTAGCTGGACGGCGGCACCCGCCCCAATAAACGATATCGCGGCAGATATTCGTCCTGGGGCCGGGGTAAACGGGTCCGATCGCGTGACGGTCATCTGGGCCGATAATGCGATCGCCAAGCAGTGGCTGGAGGTGACGGTCAAGGCGACACCCAACACAGGACTGGCCGAAGATACTGTGTTCTACTTCGGTAACGCCATCGGCGAGGCGGGCAACTCGCAGACCGACGCTGAGGTAACGCCCACAGACGTGGTAGGTGTGCGAAACAACCCGCACACATTGACGCAGAATCCGGCTGGAATCGACGATGCCTACGATTTCAACCGGGACCGGAAGGTCGGGCCGACCGATGCGATCCTCTGCCGCAACAACGGAACTGCCGGCCCGACGGCGTTGCAGTTGATTGATCTATTTGAGAATCAAGCCCCTGCGGTCGATGCCGGCAGCGACGATAGCATCACGTGGCCAACCAACACCGTCAGTCTGGACAGTACGGTGAGCGACGACGGCCATCCGATTCCTCCGGCATCGGTGACGACCACCTGGTCGAAGGTTTCCGGACCGGGGACGGTCACCTTTGCCAACGCATCGGCCGTGGACACCACCGCGACATTCTCGACGACCGGCGTATACGTGCTGCAACTGGAAGCCTCCGACGGGCAGTACACCGTCAGCGACACCGTCGAGGTCAGGGCTGTCGATCCCAGCGGGATTCTCTTTGAGGACAACTTTAACGACAACGACATCAGCGACTGGACCGTAATCACCGGCACGGGCTGGGCCGCTGGCGGCGGTGAGGCCCTAAAGCTGGCCGATGATGAGTCGATGGCCGCCATCACAAAGGGCGGCTTTTCGGTCAGCTCGGGGACGGTTTCCCTCCAGTTCGATCTGACGGTCGCCGGGGACTGGCGGCCGGGCAATGCCGGACTGGTGGATGCCGCTGGTCGTGGGATCTACCTGGATACCCAGGTCGGCGACACCTACGTGCAGATTGGCGCCAGGAACACCACCGATAACGCCTTGACGGGCACGGGTGGCAGCGTCGTGGACGCCCCTGCCGACGCTAGCGCGGGCATTACGATCCGGTACGAAGTCAACCTGGATACGGGCCAGGTCAAGGGATACATCGATGGCGACCTCGAGCATACCGCCACGGTGGATCTGTCGGGCGTCGGCCCCATCACGAACGTCGTCCTCCAGGCCAAGAAACATTGGCACCTCGATAACGTGGTCCTGCGAAGTGAATGACAGCGGCAGCGGCTTCGGCGCGTAGATTCCGGCGGCGGGGAATCTTATCCCAGCGCCACGTCGAGCGTCATCATGATCGCGAATCCGGCGATGGCGCCCATCGTGGCCAGGTCGACATTGCCCTTGCTCTGGGATTCGGGGATGAGTTCTTCCACGACGACGAAGATCATGGCCCCGGCCGCAAAACCAAGCGCATATGGCAGCAGCGGTGAGACCATTAGCACCAAGGCGGCGCCTAGTACGCCCGCGACCGGCTCGACGACGGCCGACAGCTGACCGTACCAAAATGCCTTGGGCCGGCTCATCCCCTCGCGCCGCAGAGGCAGCGACACGGCCGTGCCCTCCGGGAAGTTCTGCAGGCCGATCCCGATCGCCAAGGCGACCGCCGATCCGATCTGGGCTGTTCTTGCGGCCCCCGCCAGGTGCGCCGCTGCACCGAAGGCGACGCCGACGGCCAGGCCCTCGGGAATGTTGTGCAGTGTGATTGCCAGGACCAGCAGCGTGCTTCGCTGCCACGAGGTTTTGCGTCCTTCGGGCACGGCCAGCGACGGGTGGATGTGAGGGAGGATCTTGTCGCAGAGCCACAGAAACACCGCGCCGGCGAGAAAACCCGTCAATGGCGGAATCCACCTGTACGTGTGGCCGTACGTTGCCTCGGCCATTTCTATCGCGGGCGCCAACAGGCTCCAGAAGCTGGCGGCTATCATTACGCCGGCGGCCATCCCCAGCGAGGCGTCCAGGTACTTCTGTGAGAGTTTTTTGGTGAATATGACCAGACCGGCGCCGAGGGCAGTCACCAACCAGGTCCCTATAGTCGCAATCAAAGCCTGCCAGATCGGACCGAGCTGATAGAACCAGTTCATTTGCCGGCTCCTGGTGCCCCGCGACGCCCTTTGCCGTTCATTACGATGTGCTTGCCTACAACACCGTTTTCGGCGATATGCGCATCTTGGCACGAGCGGTTTTCGTTTGATGGCGTAGCGTTGTGGGGTCCGCGCCGCAGGAGCGAGTGTTCAGACAGAGCCTAATTCGCCACGCCGGATTTGTATTGGGCGGCGGATTCGGATAGTCTGCTGGGCGTAGTGTCTGAGGTGATTCATTATGGAACTTCCCTGTCGCCGTGGTGGTGATGAGCTGCTGCCGCCGGGTGAGCTGACGGACATCCGCCGCCGATTGCGGCGGGTCGCCGCCAAGCACGACCTGGCGACGGTGATCGCCTGCGCGTTCCACCATCGCACGCGGATGCTGCCGCTCATTTTCGCCGACACCCGGATGGTGCCGGCCGGCGTGCGGGCTATAGGATCGGCGATGGTCGATTCCGGGTTCGATAAGACGCGCATCGTCCTTCAGCAGTGGAACAGGAACTTTCGCCCGTCGCTGATGTGGTTGGACGGGCGAGTCCCCGACATCTTCATGGTGTCGAGCATGTTGCTGCATTGGCAGCGGTGCATGGAGTTGATCCACGACACTTGCCGGATCCCCCCGCAGTATCGGCCGTTAATCATCGCCGGCGGACCGAAAATCATGTACCAGCCGTGGGATGTGTTCAGCGCCGATCCGGCCTGCCCCCGCGGCGCGGATGTCGCCGTCACCGGCGAGGAGTATGTCCTGCTGAACCTGCTGGAGGTTTTGCTTTCGGTTCGCGCGGGCGGCGAGTCGATGCGGTCGGCCTTTGTGCGCGCCAGGGACACGGGCGCGCTGGACGACGTTCCGGGGCTGGTCTACGCCCGGACCGATTCTACCGGCGCGGCCCAGGAGCTGATCGATACGGGAATCCAACGGCTGGTGGGCGACTTGGACGAGCTGCCCGACCCGGTGTTGGGCTATCAGCTTCTGGAGCCGCCCAGCAAGAACCCCAAACTGGCCCGCCAGGCGCTGCCACCCCGGAAGGTCGCAACGTGCAGCCCCCTGCTGTCCCTGGTCCTGACGCTCGGGTGCAAGTTCGGTTGTCCATATTGTCCGATCCCGGCCTACAACCAGCGCCAGTTCCGCACCAAGAGCGGAGCGCGGATTGCCGAGGAGATGTACTGGCTCTACAGCAAGTACGGGGTTCATCATTTCTTCGGGGCCGACGATAACTTTTTCAACGACAAGGCCCGGGCGTTGGACATCGTCGAGACGCTCGCCCGAGCGGAATTCGCCGGCTCCAAGCTGTGCACCAAGGCCCGCTGGTCCACGGAGGTAACCGTCCACGACACGCTTCAGATGAAAGAGCACCTTCCGCTGATTCGCAAGTCGGGCTGCCGCGGGCTGTGGATAGGCGTGGAAGACATAACCGGAACGCTCGTCAAGAAGGGGCAGAGCGGCGGGAAAACCATCGAAGTGTTCAACCTGCTGCGGGAGGCGGGGATCTGCCCCATGCCCATGATGATGCACCACGATACGCAGCCATTCTGGACGCGCAACAGCGACTATGGGCTGCTTAACCAGGTCCGCCTGCTGCGAAAGGCCGGCGCCGTGGGCCTGCAGGTTCTGATGATAACGCCCTCGACCGGCTCGAAGATATATGAAGAGACCTTCACATCGGGACTCGTCTATGACAGCGTCGGCGGTAAGAAGGTCGGCCCGCACATGTACGACGGGAATTACGTGATCGCCTCCGGTGATCCGCACCCGTGGCGAAAGCAGCTTAATCTGCTGGCGACGTACCTGTACTTCTATAATCCGTGGTGGTTGCTGAAGGCGTTGCTTTTCGCCAAGACGAGGCTGTATCTCAAGCCCGCGGGTATGCAGGTGTTCGGGATGTTGGGGCTAACGCAGACCGTCCGGCGCACGGGGGGGTGGGCGGTGCGACTAATGTTCGGGAAGATAAAGCGCCTCACAAGACCGCCCGTCAGTCGGATCCCGATGCGAAGCCCCAACGGTGGGCGCGCGGCACACGCTACTGCCGGCACACCCGGGCCTGAGGGTCAGTATGCACCGGCGCCGCGGGGCAAGGCGATAACGTCGATATCTCATTCGGCGCCGTCCAGACGTAAGGCCTAATTCGCCGCGCCGGTCGCGACCTAGGCCAGAAGGCGCCAGTTGCAGAGCTGGTCTGTGGTACGTATCTTATGGCTAAGGGCATAACAGAGGTTGGTCGGGTCGATGCGTCGGCACGAAAACACGGACTGGCCCCTGGGCGGGCGGCCATTCCTCCAGCAGATTGGCGCGCTTCTCGGGCGTAATCTGGTACCCAACAAGCCGGGGCCAACACCAAGAAGAATGAATTAGGTATACTGTCCCCCGAACTGCCAAGGATGAGTGCCTCAACGGCGAGTTGTTCCTCAGCCTAGCCGAGGCCAGATACCTTGTGGATCGCTGGCGGCTGGACCATAATCACCACCGGCCGCACAGTCGGCTGGATTGGAAGACGCCTGCGGCGTTCGCGGCGTCCTGCCCCTCGACGGGGCGACCGTGTGTTCCTCCGGGTTCGGCTACGCCTCACCCTCCGGAGCACACGGAGAAGGTATGGGCCTGACTCTCATTCAGGTTGGTACAGAAAATGGGGGCAGGTCAGTTCCCCAAGGCAAGGCCGTAGTGAACCTCAGAAGGAGCGTAATCATGAGCGTCTCAAAACTAGTGGCTATCGTGGCAATCTACGGCGCCGTAGCTCTCGGGTGGGTGGTTTTGGGCGGCAGCGTGCACGCCCGCACCCGACAGATGGATCAGTCCCTGTCCGACGAAATGCGCAGCCTGTGGGGGCCACAGGTGCTGGCACAAGGTGCGCCCTACTTCAGCCCTGCCCGCGACGACGGGCGCAAGGCAAACGATTCGATCGGTCCCTGCGCCAGCCAAATCACCGCGGCCTTCCGGCACGCCCATCGCTACAAGGGCCTGCTGTGGTACAGCACCTTCACGGTGGATTTCTCCGGGCAATACACAATTCCCGCCGTCGGCAACGGTGGTGCAGCCACAGGCTGGTTCATCGTCCCGCTTCCCCCGGGCGTCACGTCCTACCACGCCATGGATGTCAATGTCGACGGCCAGGAGGTGCTCGTGCCGGCTTCAGATGTGACGGCGGGCCGGATCACCATCCCTGTCAATCGCGAGGCGCCACACATTGTGTCGGTGCATTACGTTGCCGGCGGACAGGACGCCTGGCTGTACGTACCGGGCGAGGTTCAACCCAACGGAGCACATACGGACTGTTTGTCCAATACCGTGGCCGGCCGGCACGTCTCGGAACTCCAGGATTTCAGTCTGACGGTGACGACGGACTTCGCCGACATCGACTACCCCCGAGGGAGTCGCTCCCCGACAGAGCCGGCGCAGGCATCGTCGGACGGTAGAGGGCGCACGGCCCGGTGGGAGTACAAGCGGGCACTGACCAGCCAGGGGATGGGTATCGTCATGCCCCATCGGGCCAATGCGGGCCCGATCGTCTCACGTATGGCCTTCTTCGCCCCGGTGAGCCTCCTGTTCTTCTTCACGGTATTGTTCGCCATCGTGGTCATTCGCCAGGTTCCCCTGCATCCCATGCACTATCTGTTCGTGTCGGCGGGGTTCTTTGCGTTTCACATCCTGATGGCCTACCTGGCCGACCTGATAGATATCCACGCCGCGTTCTGGATTGCTGCCAGCGTCAGTGTCTTCCTGGTGGCCACCTACATGCGTCTGGTGGCGGGCGTGAAGTTTGCACTGCTGTATGTCTCGGTGGCCCAACTGGTGTATCTGGTGGGCTTCTCTTATGCGTTCTTCTGGGTCGGTCGGACCGGATTGACGGTAACCGTCGGGGCCGTGGTGACGCTGTTCGTGCTGATGCAGTTGACCGGACGCGTCAACTGGAACGAGGTCTTTGGCAAGCGCGCGGCTGTCGACGTGTCGGCAGACCCAACCGACGGGCCGCCGCCCCTCCCGCCGGCGGCTTCGTAGAGCCTGGACACCGGAAAGGCCCTGAGGGGCGGGCGCCCTGGCCCAGATGGCCTGTGAGTTCTCGCGTTACAGGGCGCCTTGCGAGCAAATCTTGACGGGCTGGGCGTCCCGATAGATATTTGGCTAGGCCTCACCGGGCAGAACACAAGGCGGAAGATGTAGGCAGGACTCTCACTTAGGCTGGTACATAAAACGGGGGCAGGTCAAGGAAAATCCTATGACCCCGCGTGAACGAGTGTAGAAGACGGTGACCTTCCATAAACCGGATCGAGTTCCGAGTTCCGGGCAGTTCCGGGGACACCATATATAACTCTTATGTGTACATGCAGGTGTGTGTAGTTTATGTGTCATGGCTAGACTTGCCGCAGTTGTGGTACCCTAGCTGCCTCACCACATCACGCAGCGTGGGAACGGCCGGCAAGAGACGTTCTTTGGTGGCGACGATTATCGGCCGTGATCTGGTACCCAAGAAGCCGGGGCCAATACCAAAAAGAATGAATTAGGTATACTGTCCCCCGAACGCTACGAACTAGAATGAATTAGGTATACTGTCCCCCGAACTTGCGAACGCTTCGGGGCCAGCGCCGTTGACGTTGGCGCGGCCGTCGCGGTCGCTCGGCTAAGCGGGATGAAATGGACGAGAGCCCCAAAGAAACCAGCGTGGAAACCGGGCGCGCACAAGTCACCCCAGAAGTTCCGGACCCAGATGCAGAAGCGGGGATGGATACCCCAGCAGATAGACGAAGCGATGACACGCGGGCAGAAGTTCTGGGCTCCGAACAAAGTCAACCCCGGTAACACAGCCACGCGGTATGTACATCCAGAGACGGGCAGGTCAGTGGTCGTTGATAACGTGACAGGTGAGGTGCGGCATGTCGGCGGCGATGGATTCAAGTACTGATACGATTTACGTGTCCCTACTCGATGAGGGTACGACGGTGGTTCGCCCCACACAGGGCGCGCCGTTGGGCGGTGGGGTATACGAGGTCTTGGCGACACCCGAGTATGACCCGGACGACGAGCACTGGGAATTCCCTCCGGGCAGTGTCGTGCGATGCGTTTTGGAAATGTATGAGGGCGAAGAGCTACTGGTCGCGAAGGAGTCAGTGACGGGCAAGCCATGAAACGCATCAGGGGGTTCCGGGGACACCATACATAACTCTTGTGTGTACGTGGAGGTGTGCGTAGTTTATGTGTCATGGCTAGACTTGCCAGAGTTGTGGTACCCCAGTTGCCTCACCACATCAACTGCTCTAACGGCCGATCAGTCCGTCCCGTCGCTTCCCAGCTTGCGGCGGCGGAGGATTTCCTGGGAAAGCCGCCGGTTGACCCGGCGAAGCTCCAGCAACCCGACCAGCCGGGGCTCTTGGGGGTCCGTCACTACCGGGAGGCACTCCAGTTGCTGCTGTTTCATTTTCGTTACCGCTTCGGTAAGGGGTGTCTTTTCGGTCACCACGTCGCCCACCGGGCCCATCAGGTCGAAGGCGACTAACCAGTCGCTGAGCCCCTCCGTGGCGAAGGTCTGCTTCAGCTGCGCCAGCGAGATGATCCCCGTCAGCTTGCCGGCTGCGTCGGTTACCGGATAGCTCATGGCGTCGGTCGCCGCAATGGTTCGCAGTATGTCGCCCAGGCGGGTGTTCTCGGCGAACGCGGGGGCCTGTTCGTCGGTCATCTCGGCGACGGTGTAGGTGTTCATCAGGTCCTCTTCGGTGACGTTCAGCCCCACCTCGCCTGCCCGCGTGACGGCTACCTTGACGCACGCCGGACCGAGAATCTCCAGCACGAACGTCGTGACCGCCACGATCATGATGATCGCCGTGCCTATCTCACCGCCGAAACGCGTGCTTGCCAATATCGAAAGCCCCACCGCCACTCCGGCCTGGGAAAACAAACACAGCCCCAGGTGCTTCCGCAGGACCGGCGCGGCCTTTGCGATCCGCGCGCCGAGGTTGGCGCCCAGCATCTTCCCGGCTGATCGGCCGATAATGTAAGGGAGGGTCAGGGCCCACATCCACGCCGACAGGCCACCGATGTGCAGGCGGGCGCCGGCGACGACGAAGAACAGCACGTAGAGCGGTGGCGCGAATCGCTCGACGATCTTGAACGCCGGATTGGACCGCCGCGGGGCCAGGTTCGCCAGCGTCGCACCGAGGACCATCGCCGCCAGAATGATGTCAACGCCCAGCCAGTTGCTCAGCCCGGTAATCAGCGCCAAGGCGCCGATGATAAACGGTAAGGCGTTATCGTGATCGCGAACCCGGCGGAGGATGAAATTGAGGACCAGCGCGGCGGTGATTCCAACCGCAGCGCCGCCGCCGAGCTCGTAAGCGGCGCGGCCTATCGCCGAGGCGAGACCGCCGCCACCGTGCCCGATAAGCTTCGTGGCGATGCTGGAGGCGACCGCGAAAAGCATCAGCGCCAGTGCGTCGTCCATCGCGACTATCGCCAGCACCGTCGTCGTCAGGATCCCCCGCGTCTTGTGTTCCCACAGTACGTTCGTGGTTGCTGCCGGCGCCGTAGCCGATGCTATGGCGCCGAAAACCAACCCCAACGCCAGCGCAACGGCGGGGCTGCGGCCCGTCAGCAGCGCCACACCCGTCACCAGCACACTGACCAGGAAAAACGCGCCGAGGCCCTCCGACAGCAGGATTATAAAGAACTGGCGGCCGTATTTCTTGAACACGTCGCGGTGCAGCTCGCCGCCGATCATGAACCCGATGACGCCCAACGCGAAAAAGTTGAACGACAGCAGGTTCTTGATCGCTTCGGCGTCGATCAGCTTCAGGCCGGACTGGCCGATGAGCACACCGATAAGGATATATCCCAACACCTGCGGGAAGTGCAGCCGTTGGAATACCTTCGCCCCGAGTGTCCCGGCGAAGATCGCAAACCCGATCACCAGCAGGATCGGAATGTGCGAGTAATCAATCATACCGATCATGGTGTGCATCAGTCCTCAGCGGCCGTGAAAACCTCGTAGATATCATCCGGTCCCTGGGCGTCAATCACTTTCTGCCGCAGCCGCTCGTGGCGCAGCACGTCGGTGACCTTGGCGAGCAGGCGGATGTAGGTTTCGTGCTGGCCCTGCGGTGCGGCGATCAGGACGACTATGCGCACGGGCTTGTCGTCGAGGCTTTTGTAGTCCGCTATTCCGTTGGGGGCGACGCCGATACCCATTGTAACCGCGCCCAAGCCCGTCATGCGAACGTGTGGGATCGCCAGGCCGTGCCCGATCCCCGTGCTCATCATCTCTTCTCGCTGCCACACGGCCCGCCCCAGCTCGTCGCGGTCGATCCGGCCGTGCGCGGCCAGGACGTCGATCAGCTCGCCCAGTGCCTCTTGCTTTGTCTGCCCGGACAGGATCGCAATCCGATCCGGCGTCAGATATTCAGATAGTTTCATTGGCGGTTCCTTTTGCGGGCGCCGCCTGGGGCGCCAAGTGCCGGAAATTGCGCAATTATACCGCTTATTGCCCGCCCGTGTCAAAGTTCGCAGGATTTGTCAGGATTTATCACGGGGCGATTGTCGTTGTCCGCGGGACTTGTCGGCGCGGCGGGCACAGGCGCTTGACCGGCCGGATTACGGGAGATACAGTTGGCGTGGCGGCCCGGCGGGCCCTTAGCTCAGCGGTTAGAGCAGTGGACTCATAATCCATTGGTCGTAGGTTCGAATCCTACAGGGCCCAGTTGCGAGTGTTTATCGGCGTGTTGGCCACCGGTATGTTCTATAGGCCAGATGCCCCCGGGAATGCAAAAACGTCTCGGATGGAAAAGCGGGATCAGAAACACATTCAGCCTAGAATGAAGCTGTCGGCTAAGAGTAAGGTGGGTGATGTCTATGTGGGTACGAGCATTGATTGGTGCGGTACGGAATATGGCGATAGCCAATACCAACCAACAGAAAGGGGCATCAAGATGACCGAAAAACTGGAAGTATACAAATGTGACGTGTGCGGCAATATCGTTGAGATGGTGCAAAGCGGGGAGGGGGAACTGGTCTGCTGCGACGAACCCATGATGCTTCAGCAGGAGAAGACCGAAGACGCGGCCACCGAAAAACACGTCCCGTTCATCGAGAAGATCGAAGGGGGCTACAAGGTCCGCATAGGCCAAAACGCAGCGCACCCAATGGAAGAAAAACACTACATCCAGTGGATCGAGCTGCTGTGCGGCGGGAATTGCTGCCGTCGGTTCCTTGATCCTGGCGACGCACCGGAGGCGTTCTTTGCATGCGACGAAAAGTGCTGCCCAGGCGAGGCCCCTTGGGCTCGGGAATACTGTAACATTCACGGACTTTGGAAAGGGCACACACAATGATCACGTTCAATGCGGATGAGATTTTCGAAATGGCCGAGCAGATCGAGCGCAACGGCGCGAAGTTCTATCGCAAGGCAGCACAATCAGCCGACGACGACAGCCGCAATCTGCTCCTGCGTCTGGCGGACATGGAGGACGGTCACGAGAAGACATTCGCAGCCATGCGCAGCAAACTTGCCGACGCAGAAAAACGCTACACCACCCCCGACCCGGACAACCAGGCGGCGCTTTATCTGCAAGCCATGGCCGACGGGAAGGTTTTCGATTCAGACCCTTCAGCGGGTTTATCTGGTACTGAGTCCATGGAAGATATCCTGACTACAGCCATCGGCCTGGAGAAGGATTCCATCGTTTTCTACCAGAGCATGAAGGAAGTCGTACCAAGGACACCCAGCAAGGAAAAGCTTGACGCCATTATCACCGAAGAGATTGGTCACATCGTTGATCTGAAGAATCAGCTTCAATCACTGAAACGATAGGTCCTACCGGCGAAGGAACGGAAAATGAGCGACACCTTTACTGCAATCAAGGTAACCGACAGCGTCTACTGGGTCGGAGCCATCGACTGGGACGTGCGGAACTTTCACGGCTATCTGACCAGCCGCGGAACAACGTACAACGCGTTTCTCATCCTCACCGACAAGGTCACACTGATAGATACGGTCAAGGCGCCGTTCTTCGATGAGATGATGGCGAGAATCACTTCGGTGGTTGAACCGGGAAAGATCGATTACATCGTCTCCAATCACGCCGAGATGGATCATTCTGGTGCCTTGCCGCGCACAATTGAGGCGATCAAACCCGAGACGGTGTTTACCTCGAAAATGGGCCAAAAGGCTCTCGATGCCCACTTCCACATGGACCGCCAGATTACCGCCGTCGCTGACGGCGAGACCCTGGATTTGGGCAATATGAAGCTGACTTTCGTCGAGACGCGCATGTGTCACTGGCCCGACAGCATGGTTAGCTATCTGCACGAGCGGGAGCTGCTTTTCAGTCAAGATGCCTTCGGGATGCACCTGGCTAGTTACGAGCGTTTCGCTGACGAACTGGCCCGGGACGTCCTGGACTATGAGTCAGCTAAGTACTACGCCAATATCCTGCTGCCCCTGGCGACGTTCATTATCAAGACGCTGAAGAAGGTGAGCGATCTGGGTATTCCGCTAAGCATAGTCGCTCCCGACCACGGGCCGATCTGGCGCAAGAAGGAGGACATCGAGCGGATCATCGGCAACTACGCCCGCTGGGCCGACCGGAAGGCCGCCAACAAGGCCGTGGTCGTCTACGAAACAATGTGGGGCAGCACTGCGAAGATGGCCCGGGCAATCGGCGAAGGCTTGGCCGCCGGCGGAACGAAAACCAAGCTCATGTCCATGAGCGCCTGTCATCGCAGCGACGCGGTCACCGAGCTGCTCGACGCCGGCGCGCTCGTTGTTGGCTCGCCTACGATAAACAACAATATCTTCCCGTCCATCGCCGACGTAATGACGTACATCAAAGGTCTCAGGCCGTGCAATCTCGTCGCGGCGGCGTTCGGCTCGTATGGCTGGAGCGGCGAGGCGCCCAAGCACCTGCATGCGATGCTGAAGGAGATGAACCTGACCGTTGCCTGTGAGCCATTGCGTGTCAACTACGTACCGGATGAGGCGGCACTGGACCGGTGTCGCAAGTTTGGCGAGGCGGTCGCAAAGCAGGTTCAGGAAATCTGCAACGGCTGAAATGATTGATCCCAACCTGAATCTCGCCGCAATGTTAACACTCAACTATGGGCTCTACGTTGTCAGCTCGTGTAGCGATAAACGACTGAACGGCCAGATCTCTAATACGGTTATGCAGGTGACGGATACACCACCACGGTTAGCTACAGCCATCAACAAGAAGTCACTGACGCATGAGTTCCTCTGCAGCAGTGGCGTGTTCGCCGTAACCGTGTTGGCTGAATCGGCGCCGAAGGAGCTGATACGTTTGTTTGGCTTCCGGTCCGGCCGGGATATTGAGAAGTTCTCGCAAGTCTCATATGAGATCGACCCGACAGGCTGCCCCGTCGTTCGCGAGCACTCACTTGCCTCCATGGACGTGCGGGTAGAAAAAACGCTGGACTGCGGTACGCATACTGTTTTTGTTGGCCAGGTCATTACCTCGCGAATCATCGGGCGGGGAAAACCTATGATCTATGCCTACTACAGAGAGGTGCTCGGTGGTAAGACACCGCCCACGGCACCTACGTACAGGGCCTCCGGAACTCCAAACCTACGGAAACATACGAAGGAGACATCGAACATGGAAAAGTATGTTTGCGAAGTCTGCGGATATGTTTACGACCCAGCCGTTGGCGATCCGGACAATGCCGTCGAGCCGGGAACAGCCTTTGAGAATCTGCCGGACGATTGGGTCTGCCCCGAGTGTGGTGCGGGTAAGGATGAATTCTCACCAGTTAAGTAGTTCCGGCGGAGAAGAAGAGCCGGCCAAAAAGGATCCCATAAGTAGATCGTCCCAGAACAACCGAACAAGAACTTGCCCTTGCCCTGGCGAGGGAGCTGAAGGCTGCGCTGCTGTCCAAGATCTGTCCGGCGGCCTGGACGAACCACATCGCCACCGGGCTGCGGGCCGACCGGCCGAAGAACTCCGCAGGAAACTTGTAAATGCGGTGCAATGCGGGGATCATAACGATCTGTTCAGGGAGGGCGAATCACCCAAAGCCGATCACCGCACAGCGAAATGAAAGACTCTCGTTTGGACAAGGCCGCAGAAGACAAATCTCTGTTCTACGAGGTGACGCATCTTGAGTTGTGGCACGTATTCGACATGGTCTGTGCGGGATACAAACCATTCGATCAGGCGATGGCTTGCTGGACTCGGTTCGGTAAATACCTTCGAGCATCTGCTTTGCCCCGGCCGACCTACCCGGAATTTGTAGCTGCCCTCCAGGCGATCTACGAAAAGTCCATCGAAAGGGGAATCGACCGCGCCGTCGATGAGGCGATGGAATACGCATTTCCCATAATCACAAATGCAATAGATGCGCAACGGCGGGGCGGACGGCGTCGCAGGGGCGTCGGCCGGTCATTCGGTTGCTTTCGATACGATGTTTCGGAACCACTGCGAGCCCAGTTACATTTTCGAAATGCCGTCAGGCCCAAATCGCCATTTGGCGACATGAAGGCACTGTTTTGTTCGTTACGCGACCTGATCGCCGATATCCGGCGAATCACTCCGCAGGTCGAGACGATATGCTGCGGCTCGTGGGTGAACAATCTTCGCGCTTTTAGAAAGCTGTTCCCCGACAGTTATCTTGACTCCTTGACGCCAACTTCGCCCGACAATAAAACGCACGGCGGGTGGTGGGGACAATTCGCAAACCGTCAAGGTAAGCTGAATCAACAAAGGGCCCAGATTCTAAAGACGCAAAGAAGGTTTGAATTTGCGGAGCTGGAGGGCGAATGCACCCTTACGGAACTGGCCCGGCACATCGATAAAATGCTGCAGTCGCCGCAGATCCCAGGCCCAAAGTAGCCGCTCGAAAATAGTATCTTCCCGTCACAGTCGCCCCGGCCGCCACGCGCCGCAAGTCGCAGGTTCTCGCCAGTAGTCGCAGATTCTGACGGTTTGTAGCAAGTAGCCGCGGTTTCTGACGGATTGTCGCAGTTTCTGACGGTTTGTAGCAGGTCCAAAAAACGGTAGCTGCCGTGCCAGCAAGCATTTGCGCTTTTGCGCGCGCCGGCTGCCGAAAATTTCCCGCCGGCCACTCGAATCCGCGGGCGCACAGATCGATCCCTATGTTGTTGTCAAACAACACCGGCGGCGCAAAAGATGCGCCTCCATACTTAGCGGCGTGCGAGCTTATGCGCGCGCAATGATGGTCTTTTTCGGCGGTGCAGGCCGGCAAGGCCCGGCCTGGCCGTAAGATATTTCTTCCAGTTTTTCGGCTGCAACTGACGCGCCCCGTGCGGCCGTGCGCGCGCAAACCTGTCCCGTTGGGACTTGTCACGTGGGGTTCACAGAAAGAACATGCGCCGCGACATGGCCCTTAGGGGTGCAGTCCTGGACCCTAAAGGCTTCACCGATTCCCCCGCGCTGAAACCTGAACAGCCGACAACTGTCGGCTGCAATGTAGGACCTTTGCGTTTCCCATGGGAGTGGGTATGATGCGCCATGATCCCTGCGGGCACAAGGCATTGGGAGACGCCGAATGCGACAGTACATCAAGCAGGCTTTGGAGAATATCGCACGCTATGGCGACACGGATGTTCTACCTTTCCCGCTCGAAAGACATATCTTCTTCGACAGAATGAAGGAGACGGGGGATCTGCTGGAGGCGATACACGCGGACTTCGCGTCCTCGTTGGAGGACATGCCGCTGGATCACGAAGATGTCTTGACAGTTGTTGGGTACAACGGTTTCCGCCGCGCAACTCAAATCGACCCCATCTGGAATGTCTATCTGCTTGCGCTTGTGCTGTCTCTTGCGGAGGAGATCGAGGGTGCTCGAGTCCCAACTACCCGCAACGTTGTCTACTCCTATCGGTTGAAGCCCGATCCTGAAGAGAACACGCTCTTTGACCGAGACCTAGGATGGGTAGCCTTCCAGCAGCGATCTGTCGAGCTAGCGTCGAACTTCTCACATGTTCTGGTGTGTGACATATCTGACTTCTACCCCCGTGTCTATCATCATCGCCTTGAGAATGCGCTAAAGAAGGCCTGCAAGAACACTGAGTCCATCCGAAGAGTGATGCTCCTTCTGCTGCGCCTTTCTAAAGGCGTGTCCTATGGACTACCCGTCGGAGGCCCGGCGGCCCGATTGCTGGCCGAACTGGTTCTCAACAGGGTCGATCGGCTGCTGCTGGCAGGCAATATAACTTTTTGCCGGTTCGTCGATGACTACCACGTATTCGCCAATAGCCGTGAGGAGGCCCACGAGCGCCTCGTGCTCTTGTGTGATAAGTTGCTTGAGAATGAGGGCTTGTCGCTGCAGAAGTCAAAAACGCAAGTAATGACATCCGCTGAGTTTCTCTCGACCTCTGATTTTTCCGAGCAGAATGCTCCAGAAACGGAGGACGACCAAGCCGCTCGTGGATTTCTGTCTCTCCATCTGCATTATGATCCGTACTCTGAAACGGCAGATGAGGACTATGAAGCACTCTGCGACGAACTCGACAAGTTCGACATCGTCGGCATGTTGACGCGCGAGATGCAGAAGAGCCGCATTCACCAGCCCATAACTCGCAAATTGGTCAGCGCCGTGGCCCACTTGGAGCATCCAGTCAAGAATGCTGCTGTAGCATCGCTGCTCGAGAACTTCTCGGTGCTGTACCCGATCTTCCCTACGGTCATGATCTTGCTTCGTCGCGTCGTGCAAGACCTGACACCTGAGACACAGCAGAAAGTGTTCAGGTCTCTACGCGCACTTATAGCGGAGGGCTCCTATATCGTCCGTGTGCCCGCGAACCTAGCATTTGCCATACGTGTTCTTGCCCACGATCCATCGGACGAAACCGATGAGGTCTTTGCGCGGGTCTATGACGGTAGCACGAGCAAGATAATCAGACGCGACATTATCCTCTACATGGCGGGAAGGGATGCTGACTATTGGGTGTCGGACAGGCGAAAGCAGTATAGCGCCCTTCCATTGTGGGAGCGTCGAGCGCTCTTGGTTGCATCTTACATCCTCGCCGATGAGGGTGCTCACTGGCGGGATAGCTTAAAGGGGAGTATCTCATCGATGGACAAGCTCGTGATGGACTGGGCCGCGGAGAAGAAGAGCTCAGGTAACTGGAGCATTTCCCTATGATTTCCGAGAGGCGGTTCGCGCAGACATACACGGCCTTTTGGGCACAGGCGCTACCGATGGGGGATGCGCTTGTGAGACGCATCAACTTGGCGAGGGATCGATGTGCAGACCCGCTTGAAAGCACCGTGGACTCGGAAAGGCGCGCGATAGTCAACGAAGCAGCATTTCGGCTAATGAAGGCTGCGGTAAGGGACGGCGCAATGCCGTGGCAGGTACCGGTCGATATCGAAGTCAGGGCCGTGTGTGAGGGTGCGAGGGCTTTCGTTGACAGGCTGCGACGTTCATCAGAAGGGCCTCTTGCCCATGTTACTGACACAGAGATTCATGAGGCACAGAAGATCAGCAATCGCTTGACGCGCTTTTTCGTGCTACATGAGCGAGACGTTTCTCATTGCGTCAGTCCACACTTCCACGGGTGCGGGGTGCTGCAGTCATGTTCGGGCGACATACTAGCGGGTAATACCCTTTATGAGATCAAGGCTGGTGAACGGGACTTCAGACTCATCGACGTACGGCAACTGATAACTTACTGCGTCCTGAATCATCAGGCTGGCACTTACTCAATTGAGAATGTTGGGCTTCTTAATCCCCGTGTCGGGGTCTACTTCAAGTCTGATCTGGGGTCGTTTGTCCATGCTGCGGCCGGGCGTAGTCTGGTCGAACTCGCGGTTGATGTCATCGATTTTCTGTCGACCGCACGAGGCTCTCGCTGAGGGACGGTCAATCCTTCGAAGATCCTAACGGACCAAGTAGCCCTGCGGCGGCTAGACTTATGAATGCCGGAACATCGCAGATACCGATGTAACCACCACGAGGTGCCAGAATGGAAACGAATGAGCTAGTGCGGAAGAACGTGTGTGCGGCCGCTGCCGGCGCGGGTGGACTGTCGTGCCGATGGTGTTCGACAACGGCAAGAAGCCATGCCCTGTCCGTTGGACGAAATACCAGACCCTCCAACCCTCACAGCTAGGCGTGTCTATTTGCGGCCTCGGCGGAGCAGCGTCAGGGCACGATGATTAGCTGCCACGCCGTCATGGAACTTGTGCCGTTGTTCCGGCAGATCACTTGGTCGGTCGGGCCGACCTTCTTGTCGCGGTTGAAATCGCAGACGTCGGTAATCGCAGCCGGATTAATGGCCAGCGTCGCGGAGTTATTACGCACCATCACTTCGTCACTGGGCGTTACTTCGGCATCGGAGGCCGAGTTGCCCGTATCGCCGGGAGCGTTGCCCAAGAAGAAGACGTCGTCGGCCAGCAGGCCGGTGTTGCCGGTGGACTTGACTGTAACCTTCAGCCACTCGCCCTTTATGGCGTCGTCGGGAAAAAGAATCGTAACTCGGTCTGATCCGCCAACGCCCTCGCCGGGGCGAACGGTAACGCTCGATGGAGCAGGACCGGCGACGAAGTTGTTGAGATTCAAATCGTTGCCGACCTCGAATTCAAAGTCGCTCGCCGAAGGCGTTCCAGTCGCGTCGGCGATATCGACCATAACGCCGTTGATGCCGCGCGAATAACTGGTGTAGTTCGCAAACGACGCCGTCCCGCCCGACATCAGCGGAATCTTGTCGGTGGCTATCGCACCGTCGTCGGCGGCATTGGCGGCCAGATCGTTGCCGTCGAAAGCGCTGTCGTTATAGAAGACATGTCGGCCGGCGATGCTGGCAGTCGTGCCCCCGTATTCGAAGGCCCCGATATCCATCCCGTGCCCGACGTAGTTCAGGCTGACCGGATCGCCGTTGTTGTAGATGACGGACGAATCAACCTGGATTGTGTTATTGACTATGTCCCGGCTGACGACGCGCACGGCCGGGTTGGCGCCGATTCGCACCATGTCACCGGGGATCATATCCATGCCGTCGCAGAAGTAGCGGGCGTCTTCGACGTTAACGGTCGTCGTGCCCGAGCCGCTACCAACGGTTTTCGTCAGAGGTCCCCCGGCGTCGATGGCCGGGCTGCCGACCGTAAGTTCAAAGCCGGCCGCCCCTGAAGCGGTCAGCGGACTCGCCAGCATCGGATTGATGCCCACCAGCGAGTTAACGTCGTACTGCCCGCCGTACCAGCCGTTGACGCCGGAATTATAGACAATAGTACCCCCATACCTGATGTACTGCGTGCCGGAAGGTTTGTAGTACAGGTTCCAGTCGATCTGCTGATCGCCGTAATCCTCGCTCATATCAGAGGCAATGTCGATAAAGAAGTTGCCGGAAGAGCCCGTGCTGTAGAACACGTTGTTCTTGATGACGTTGTTCTCGTTTTTGTTCTCGGCAGCGGCCGAGCCGTGCTGCCGCATGTAGATCAAGCCACGTTCATTCTGGACGGCTTCGAGTTTGCACAGTGTGTTGTTG